>ENA-USUG01004082-USUG01004082.1-human-gut-metagenome-genome-assembly--contig:-NODE-4082-length-18689-cov-4.506824_pt1 | contig 18689 bp, 16 predicted proteins | sample MGYA00250059_ERZ773394 | MGnify/ENA primary metagenome ERZ773394 (study PRJEB29103, sample SAMN06111957) | human gut metagenome | biome: human gut; feature: ankylosing spondylitis patient; material... | reverse complement strand
AATGGCTGTTTGTAGTATTCTTGTATTCGATTGGATTATTTTTTCATCCATTTGCGTGTGCTTATCTGGTCCATGTAACGGATGACTTCTTTTTTTCGCATAATACGTTTGCTTTCTAATGTGATCGTATGATTCCATGGATTGATCGTTTGGTTATAAGAGAAAAGAGAAGAGGAATATAAAGAATGCTTAGCAGAGTGATTGGTTGTTTTAACTGCTGCACAAGCTTTTGCCGCAGGGCTAAAGAATAATTGTGTAGTGAAAAAGAATATAAAAAGGGTAATAGGTAAAATCATAAACATTGTTTTTTTCATATAAAGCCTTCTTTCTAAAAAATTATAGTAAATAAAAGAATCAGTATATATGTAATCTTTGAATTTATTCTGATCATATTATTGTGAAATAATAACTCCAAAATTCAAGCGTTACACGTTTGTCACATTTCGTGCCTGACGATTTTGACGTTCATGAATTCTGCACAAGCAAGCTCTTCTGTGTTGCGAATTAACGAACGAATTATTCTGCATAGCAGAAAGTAAGGATCTGCAAGAGCGTTTTTGTGAGTTCAAAGTTCAAATCATAAGATTACTAATAAAAGATAGTACACAGTGGCAATTTTTTCTGTAAATAAGAAATCTCTTTCCTGCTGCATCCTGTGTTTTGCAAAAGTAAAAATTGAAGTTTTGTCAGAGAAGAAAGACAATGTATTTTCGTTATTTTTGGATTATCGGAAAGATCAAGTATTGTCAGATCAGACAATGCTTGCAATGCACCAATATCCTGTAATTTGTTATCTGACAATACCAAAATGGACAAATTCTGACAAGCAGAAAGCGATTGTATGGATGTGATTTTATTTGTGTTCAAATAAAGTTCCTTTACATTGGAAAGAGGTGCTATTTCTTTGCATGATGTTATTTGATTATACGAAGCTGCAAGGATTGTAATATCTTGATTCTGCGTTAGTTTTCTTTTTAATGAAACATTCGTTAGTCCTTGTTTTTGTAAATCCAAAAAATTGCTTGGAACGGTAGTAGGGAAACCAGCAGCAGGAGAATTGTCAGGCGGAGAAACTATTATTGAAGAGGGAGAACTGGCCAGGGAAACATTGGTCTGATTTGATAAGGCACTACCGGTAGCTGTCTTTTTTTTGTTTTGGCTGCCGGAAAAAGCAGAAATGATCGAATGTTTTGCGATTGCAGTATTTGCATTTTTTTTGCGCAAGGCATCATGTATAGAATATAGAAAAAGACAACTGCAAAAAAGGAATGCTACATAGGGAAGATATTTCGAATGCAAAAAGGCATTTCTTTTTGGCTGTTCTTTAGGCAGCAATTCTATAAAGGAAGGAGACAAAAGTATTAACAGACCATTTTCGTGTAATAATAGCATATCCGGATGATTAGATTGCATTTTCTTTGCTTGTCTTAATAATGGATAGGAAAAAGAATATATTTGCAGGACATAATCTTCTGCATCCGATTTAGAACGGATTTGTAAGACTAATTCTGATGACTGGGTGGAAATGATGTGTTCAACTGTATATTGTTCTGCCAGTTTGGAAGAAAAAGCAGACAGATCCAACGATTGGGTTGTTAAAGTTTTTGCCACAATAGGTCTCCTTTCTTAGATAACGCGCACTATCATGCATGCTGTATGGTTCTTTTTAGTATCTTTGCAATACAAAATAGAAATGCCGGTTGATCTCGCGTAGATTTTTCCGTTTTTATAAAGAGCAACAGAAGGTTCTGTTACATAGAAAGAAATGGATGATATGTTCGTTCCATTTTTTGTAAGATCAAAATCAGGTTTGTAAACATTATTTACACGTAAAATCAAAAAATGTGGATTTAGATTGACATTTTCATGGGTAAATGTGGATAATTTTCCGGAAGAAGAATTTTTTTTGATTTTAGTTTTATCGGAAGGCTTTTTAGAAGAAAAAGAGTTTTTTGATTTTGAACTATTGAAATTGTTGTTAGAGATATTCTGATTATCTGGTTTCGAACGATTAGAATTGTTGTTAGAAATATTCTGATTATCTGGTTTCGAACGATTGGAAGCATTTACAGAAAACGTGTTCTTCTTTTTATGTGAATTTGAATTACTTTTAGAAGAACTGTTTTTATTGCTTTTCAGCCGATTTGAATGATTTTTAGAAGAAACATTTTTTTTAACTTTTGGTTGATTCGAACTATTTTTAGAAGAAGTATTTTTATCATTTTTCTGCCAATTCGAATTATGCGTATTCGAATTCTTGTTTTTGATTTTTGAAAAAACTTTTATGCTAAACGGTATTTTTTTTTCCTGATAATTTGCGATTTGCAAAAAACAGCCATTCATAGAATCAAAGGTTTCTTTGGGCAGCAAAGTATAGTTGTGTTTTTCTTTTTTTACGGAGAAGTTAAGAGATTGTCCTGTTTGCGAATAGAGTTTTAGTGAGAGAGAACCGGAAGCCTGAATAGAAATACCAATAGCTTGTTTTTTAGCCGGAGCAATATAATAATATTCTTTTTCATTTGTGGAAAGTGTTTTTTTTCTGCTTATATTTATGGGCAAATCATAAGCTGTAGAAAAGGTATTGTGCTTTTGAGAGATAGCTATGGTATGTGCACTGGCTTTATAGATAGAATGGGAAGAATATCCGAAAAAAGATTCAGTGAAAAAAGATAAATAGACTATCAAGAGAAAGACAATAAAAAGAAACGCACCAGACAACAGTAATAGATATGAATATAATTTTTGCATAAATCTCCTTTCAATTTGTTTCTGTTTAAGGTGAGAATAGTGTACAAAAAATAATAAAGAATTACTATGGCAAAATTGGTAGAAAATGAGATTGAAAAAACAGCATTTTGCCAAAAGAGTACAGAAAAGAGAGTTTACGTTTGGCATAATCATGAAAATAACTTTTAAAATTTGAGCATTTTGACATATCAATAAGCCCCCTAAATACTTTTATTCAGAAGTATTTAGGGGGACATAAGCCTGACTTTTTTTCTTTTACCTACAGTGTAAGGATAATCTTACAAAGTTCTTTTAATCCGAAATATAACTTACAAACTTATAACCGGCATTCTTAAACATATTTTCTGCGACGTGAATTGATACGGTTTTTGATTTTCTTGTCTGTGGATCCATCCAGCTTACGGTAGAAGAAGTATAAGCTGTGATCAGTACAGCATGGTTAGAATCCAACATTCCGATCACAGGGCATTCACGGCTTACAAAGTAAAGGACATCATCCAGAGAACAGCCGGCAAGACTGACCGGATACTCCAAATGCTTTTGCAACATTGACAAAATAGATTTGCCGGAAAGATCGGAGGTCGTTGTTGTTACCTGTGCAGCCTGTAAAAGCATCTGTGCACTAGCTTTTATGCTGGATGAAGTATCACTTGGATAACTGATCGTTGACAATTTCTTGCTGATAAATTTTCCACCACGTTCCCATACAATATGTGATTTGTTATCAATGACAGTTCCCATTTCCTTATAAGCCTCGGAAATCGCCTTTGCAGCGCTCGTATAGGATTTTGTGATTGTTCCGTTAGCGCATACATAATATTTGATCGATGTAGAGATATCTTTATTTGAAAAATGAAGTGTTGTATTATCCGTAACCATTACATTTTTCGTAGAAGAAATCTCAGGCATCCGTTCCATTACATAACCTGCAGGAAGAGAAATATACTTTTCTGTCAGCATTTTATTCGTGAGTCGCGTTGTCAGTCCGATCGATGTCTTTTCCTCTGCCATCTGGTTCATGATCGTATCCGATGTAGCGGAGCGGAAATGACCATTTACTTTCTTACTTCGTTTCAAATGAATAACATTGCCATCGACAGAAGCACTTTCCACATAGCGGTTTTTGCTTTGGTAATCACGCAGGATATTTCCCTTGCAATCGGATATTTTAAGAATGTATGCCGGTTTTACAACGTCGCCGGTGGAATCTTCATAAATATCGGAATTGCGTACAAATCCATATACAATATTAGCATCGATCGTTCCAAGCACAACGACACTCTCATTATCCGGTGACTGGATCGTCAATTCTTTTGAGGTATTCAGATCAAGAATTGTGATCTGGTTGACAAAACCGTTTTTGTCGGTAGTGGACCATACAAAACATTTTGCGGCCTCCAACATGGAAAAATGATCTCTTGTTGCATTTTCAGTCAGGATCGTGTAACGCTTAGAAGAAATATTATAAGCATAAACAATGTCGTTTAATGAGAAATAGAAGATGTTTTTGGTATTGACATAGTTGAATGTACCAAGATCCTGGTTAAGCTGCTGGAAGCTCGTTTCAAGCGGTATATAGACTCTTTCCGTGATCTGGTTTGTCTTTGCGTCGTAATCATATAAAAGGATTCCCACTCTGCCCTCATAATCACCACAGTTCATATAACCATAGACCATAAAGCTCATCGTTCCGTCTTTTTCCAGGTTTAATATCTGAATATCATGCTGATCATATTCATCACGAAGATAATCTTTTTTATTTTTAGCATAACTAAAGACACAATTTAATTTCTTTTTACTAAGATCGTAATACCAAAGACTTCCGTTTCGTACAAAAGCCATTTTCTTGTCTTTATCGGCAGTTGTAATATTCAGATCATCTGCGTTAGATACGCCGATTTTTAGTTCGCTTTTCTTAACAGAAATCAGATCAGGATCAAAGAGCGATTCCATTGTACGGTTAAAGTTTAAAAGATAAATCCGGTTACCTGAGAAACGGACACGGTAATTTTCTTTCACATGATATGTTTCGGGATTATCACCGGAACCGATCTGTACAAAATAGTCCTGATAAATGGCAGCTGTTTCGATATTGACCTCTTTGATTGTTGGTATGATCGTTGTAATGATCGTTGGTTTTAGGTTGTTCCACTGGATCATTTTTTTGCTGGAATGAATATCTACATTAGCAAGAGTAGCATCTTCATTGGTTGTCGCTTCCAGATAGGATGAAATGTTAAATCCTGATTGTGGATCTAATGTTGCATTATGAAAAGAAGAAACAAAATCCAGTTTTTGCTGCAAAAAGAAATCACTTGTGTAGTATTTGATACGTGTATAAAAATGAATTTTCTTGCTGACATTTGTTGTTAAAGTGATTTGCATATCATATTCCGTACTGGTATCAAGTGCCTGATTCAGCGTAATCTTTGAGGTCAGATATTTTCCATCAGAATCAAAACTCATATAGGAATTTGTTTCTAAAACTTTCTGATTTGCAATATCGCGAAGTTCATAAGTGATCTTTTTGATCTTTGATTCATTTTGCTGTATTTTTACGGAAAATGTTTTACTGTTGTCTAAAGGAGTGATCGATTCACGGATCTTTCCGATTGGCATTTCACTGCTGTAGCCATGCAACGTATTGATCGTATTGTTTCCATCCTGAAGATACATGATCGGAAAAGTAGAACCCTGTAAGCTTGATGCGGTTGTCGAAGTGATCGACACGGATGGAATGCTTTGTCCGAAGAAAAAAAGCGAACAGAAAAACAAGAAAAATAAAGCAACAAATTTATATAAATGTTTCATAAGAGCCTCCAAAAATAATCTAATTTATAGTATAGTTTGTTTTCAAAAAAAAGACAATGTATAGCAAGAACCTTTTTTGGAAAAAAACATAAAATATTTTAAGAAATCAGACAGGAAGCAGGGAATGGCAATATGGAAAATAAAAAATATGAGAAAGGAATTTCAATGACATTTCCATTAGAATTGACGGAGATCAAAATGAAACATATCGCAAAAGATAACCGGTACTTATGCCCATATGAGGTAAAAGAGCTTCAAAGAACAATCGAAGATGCTTGTGATCATATGGAATATGATGGAAGTCTAATGTATGATGCCTATCCTGATAAAGTCAGTGTGGAGCTTTTGGCTTCCCGGATCGCTAAAACGAGCAAATGCAAAAGACAATCTGAGATCAGTAATCGTTTCTATCAAGTGTTGATCCAGACAATGCTTTGTAATGAGATGTCATATCGAAGAGAAAGAAGAAGCTGTCATAAAAGAAATATGGGAAAACCATGTGATTACCGGTAAAAAAATCCGGATAGATTCAAATGAATTTATCCGGGAGTTTGATATTTTTATATAAAATTTTCTGATCGATTCCATTAATATAAATCTGTTATTTGAGATAAGGTTTTCAAATAACTTAGTTCTCTTTTTGCTCCAGCAATGCCTGATATACATCTCTTTTGGAGATGCCGCGGTCCTGAGCGACTTTTTTCATTGCAGTTTTTTTATCCATGTTTTGGGCTAGATATCGTTCCATATGTTCCGGAAGCGAAATTGCTTCCCAGGAAGCCTGTGCCTGACTGTCAAGCTCTTTTTGAGATATCCCTTCAAGTACAAGGACATATTCGCCTTTGGGGGCATTTTGTGAATAGTAGTCGATTGCTGTTTCTAAGGTAAATTGCTGTATCGTTTCATGTAATTTTGTCAGTTCACGGCATAAGGTGATCTTTCTGTCACCAAGAGCATTATATAATTCTAAAAGTGTGGCTTTTAAATGATGTGGTGCTTCATAGATCACAGTCGTGCGTGTTTCTGTTGTCAGGCTTTCTAAGATCGTACGCCTTTCCTTTTTGTCGTGTGGAAGAAAGGCTTCAAAAGCGAAGCGTCTGGTTGAAAGCCCGGATAGGATCAAAGCTGTGACACAGGCACAGGCACCCGGAACTGAGGTGACAGTAATACCTGCTTCTAATGCCTGGCGAACAAGTTCTTCACCGGGATCGGAAATGCCCGGCGTGCCGGCATCCGTTACGACAGCAACATTAGTACCATCCAGAATCTTTTGAACCAGATATGCTGCTTTCTCTATTTTGTTGTATTCATGGTAGCTTGTCATTGGTGTTTTGATTTCAAAATGATTCAGAAGTCTGATCGTATTACGTGTATCTTCTGCTGCGATCAGATCAACTTCCTTTAATGTGCGGATTGCGCGAAATGTCATATCTTCGAGATTTCCAATCGGAGTTGCACATAAATATAAAGTTCCAGCCATTGTTTTCCTCGTTTCTATGTTAATGTAATCTCAAAATTATTTTTTCAGAAGATTTCGAGATTACATGTTATATTTTTTTATGATCATTCCTAAAATGATAACGAATCTGTCTGTGTATTTTACTGATATCCATACAACTTTAGCAACTGGTCTGTATAGACGTTAGGGCTTTTGTATACAATGATCGGTGGTTCTACCGTGATACGGGATCTGCCATCTTTTAACCCCTCGATCAGAACCATATTCGGCTCTTTATCAATATATGGATGAACAAGACACATTCTTTTTGGTTCTAAATGGTATTTACTCATTGTTTGCATGATCTCGGCAAGGCGGAAAGGCCGATGCACCATAAAAAAGCTTCTTTTTGGTTTTAATACGGCAGCACTTTCACGGATCACATCTTCTAAAGTACATAAAACTTCATGACGAGCAATCGCTTTTGGCATATCCGGATTTTTCAGTCCATGCGTATCTGTCATATAAGGTGGATTCGTTACAACAGCATCAAAAGACTGTTTTCCGTAGATTTCAGATGCATTACGGATATCTCCTGTTGTGACATGAATCTTATCTTCCAAATGATTATAGGCAATACTTCTGCGTGCCATATCGGCACTTTCTTCCTGAATTTCCAATGCTTCGTAAGAAGCAGCCTGCGTTTTTGCACATAGCAGAAGGGGAAGAATGCCGGTTCCTGTGCCAAGATCCAGTACACGTTGTCCTTTTGTGAGTTTAGCAAAAGAAGAAAGCAGGACAGCGTCCATGCCGAAACAAAACTTTTCCGGATTTTGAATGATCCGGTAACCGTTACGCTGTAGATCGTCAAGTCTTTCTCCGTCATGCAAGTAGTCCTGCTGTATCATAATCTTTTACTTAGTCTCCGTTTCTTTTTTCGAATTATTTACATTGCCTTTATGGGAGTAATAAGAATTCTTGTTGTTGTATTTCTTATAATTTCCTCTGGTTGCAGAGCCTGCGTTTTTGAAAGTATTATTGTTATGTGAATTCGTTTTTGTAAACGGTTCTGTATGCTCTGCATTATTATACTTCGCATTTTTCTGACTGGCATTTGGATAATTTTTCTTATAATTTCGTTTTTTATAATTGTCTTTGTTTTTATTCTCTTTATGCGGATTCTCTTTTGCAATATAATCTGTAGAAGAATTGTTTTTAGATCGATTCTCTTTATACGGATTCTCTTTTGCAATATAATCTGCAGAAGAATTGTTTTTAGATCGATTCTCTTTATTTGAATTATCTTTTGCAAAGTAATCGGCAGAAGAATGGCTTTTGTTTCGGTTTTCTCTATATGATTTCTTTGAATGGTTGTTTCGGTGTGAATTCTTGGAAACAGCATTATCTGCCTCTTCTGCAACAGAATCTTCCAGATCTTTCTGTTCCAGATCTTCTAATTCTTTGATTGTTTTTTCATCAATCACTTCATCCGGTATAATCGGAGCAATTGGAATATTAGATGGACGGTTTCCTTTGTCAAAATTTAATTCATCTACGTCATATTCACGTACTTCTTTTTCTTCGTTATCTATGGTAACGATAACTTTAACACGTTGTTTTAATACGCTGACACTTTGTACTTCTCCTTCAAATCCGTCAATCGTACTGACCTGTGTACCAACATGCGGTAATGTTTTATTGAGGTATTCGTAAGCTTCCTCTTCGTTTTTCAGACAACACATAAGACGACCACAAACTCCTGAGATTTTAGCAGGATTTAATGACAGATTTTGCTCTTTCGCCATTTTGATCGATACCGGTGCAAAATCAGACAGGAAAGTGTGACAGCAAAGGGGTCTTCCACAGATTGCAATGCCTCCGATCATTTTTGTCTCATCACGTACACCGATCTGACGTAATTCAATACGGGTACGAAAAACAGCTGCTAAATCTTTTACAAGCTCTCTAAAATCAATTCGTCCGTCTGCTGTAAAGTAGAACAACAGTTTATTACGGTCAAATGTATATTCTGAATCAATCAGTTTCATTTCAAGATTGTGTTTTGTAATCTTTTCTAAGCAGATGTTATAAGCTTCTTTTTCTTTCTTTTCATTTTCGATACTTGTTGCATCATCTTGTGGTGTGGCGATACGCATAACCGGTTTTAATGGCTGTACGATCTTTTCTTTCTCGACTTCTTTTGGCGCTAGTACAACAGTTCCGTATTCTACACCTCTTGCGGTTTCTACAATAACATGATCGTTTTTCTTGATATCAAGATCAAGTGGATCAAAGTAATACACTTTACCCGATTTTCTAAAACGAACCCCTATAATCAATACCATAATCTATATAATTTCCTTTCTTTTTCGTCCGGTTTAATTTTCTTTTATTGTCAAAAGAAGTAATTCAATCGTTATATCAAAGTTGACATTAGCAGCAAGACGGACTTTTGCATTGTCGATCGCTTTGATAATGTTCTCGATCTTCTGATAGTTATGAATACAAGCCTGTTCGGAAATTGCTTTGTATTCTTCACGGTATAAAAGAATATTCGTATCTTTTGTAATCTTAAACATCAGAACATCACGATACCATAAAAGCATCAGATCAAGATAATCGTCCATTGAGGATTTTCTTTGTGAAAAGCTCTTAATCTGTTGCATGATTTCAGGAACATCCATTTTATCGATCTGTTTTAATAAAGAAAGTGTTTCAGCTTTCATTTCCTGAAAATTTTGGTCTGAAGAAAAATGAATTGCCTTTCCGACATTTCCCTGACAGAAAGCAGCAGCAATGTCTGCCTGATCTTCGTCCATCTGAAGGTTTTTGATCAGATATTCCTTGATCTCAGCTTTTGTCAAAGGACGTGTATTTAATGTAATACAGCGTGACTGGATCGTATCTAACAGATTTTTGGAATTTTCCGTAATTAATAAGATTACAGCATATTCCGGTGGTTCTTCAATTGTTTTTAAAAGGGCATTTTGTGCCTGTTCTGTCATTTTGTTTGCATCCGGGATAATGTATATTTTGTAAGCACTGCTATAAGGTTTGATCGTAATATCATTGATCAGTTGCTCACGGATATCATCTACACTGATGCTTGCTTTTTCATGTGTTACAAAGCGGACATCCGGGTGGTTATTTGAGTCTGCCTGCTTGCAGGATTTACACACGCCACAGGCATCTCCCTGCGTAGAACGATTCTCGCAAAGCAGGGCTTTTGTTAAGGCAGATGCAAGTAAACGTCTGCCTGATCCTGTTTCGCCATTAATAATATAAGCGTGGGAAATATTTCCCTGTAAAATGCCATCTAAAAGATGTGTCTTAATCTGGTCTTGTCCGATTATATCTTTAAAATTAGCCATTATTACTCCAATCCGTGTATTCAAATATACACTTATTTACTTTATAAAAAACTGAATGTACAGTAGTGTACTGACGTTATATTTATCATAATATAAAGAAATGTATGTACCTGCTTTCTTTATTTGCATCAGGTAAAAATATCAAGGATCAAACCACGTATTTCATCAACCTTTTGCAAAATGGCAAGATGATCTTTCTCTTCTTCCAAAAGTTCCTCTGCAAGTTCGTCTAATGTCTGGTTGATCTGCTTGATAATTCCATATACACGATGCCGGCCTTTACGGTCAAGAAAATTTTCACGACTGAATTTATGGGAATGTGTAGAGATTTCATTAATAAATTCTTTGATCAGTTTGCGATACTGTTTCATATCGCGAACATCCATACGCTTGCTGATCCGGTTTCCCTGTTGTGTGATCTCTTCCATCATGAAGGCAAGCTGGGACTGTAGTTCATTTTCCTGCAGGTTACTGAGTAAAGCAAATCGAAAAGAGCCATCTGTTTCAGGAAGATTCGAAAGTGCATTTTGTTGTTGTATCTGTGCAAGATTAGTAACTTTTAAATCCACAGTTATCGCCTCCTTATCAATACTTATTTAAAAAAGAGCAGAGACTTCTTTCCAGATAGCATTGGCAATCTGATCTACGGACCGGTCTCCGTCAACGACAATAATTTTTTCTTTGTCTTTTAGCTGCTCAATCAGAGAAAGATAACGGTTTCTGACCTCTGTCAATCTTTCTTTTGTTTCAAAAAGTTCTGTATGAAAACGTCCTTTTGCCATACGTTCTAAAGATACTTCAGGAGTAACATCGATAAATATATGGCAATCAGGTTTGACGGTATCGTTTGCTACCGAATTCAGGCTCATCACCCAGTTTAATGGGGCGCGTACACTTTGGTAGGCATAATTGGATAATACATAGCGGTCACAGATTACATGAATTCCTTCGTCTAACTTCTGGCAAATGCCGTCTGTTTTATTAAAAAGATGATCCAGACGATCTGATGCAAAAAGGGCAGCCAGAGTGCGTTCATCTGCTTCGATTCTTTTTGTAAGACATTGACGAAGCATACATCCTACCGGACCGTCAGAAGGTTCACGGGTTTCATAACAGCGTGTTCCCTGCTGCTCGATCTTTTGTTTTAACAGTTCGATCTGTGTGCTTTTGCCACAGCCGTCAATTCCTTCAAAAGTTATAAAACGTCCTCTCATTTGTTAAAAATCTCCTGGTTTGATCTGGTTAAAAGTTGCCCCTTGTGTAGCATACATAAACGATAAAATGAAATTATCCGTCACAATGGGCGGCAAGCGTGCAATGCTTAAATTTTAGAATTATTCTATCGTATAGATATTTTAATAATACGCTTTTTGGGGGATATTTGCAAGTTATCTGCTCCGGTATAGGCTGACAAAAAGTTCTAAAAAAATAAAAATGTTTTTATGAAATGATCTGTCTAAAAAAAGAGCCTTTGCTTCGTAGGTTTTCTGCCTATGTTGCAAAAGCTCTTTATAGATATCTATCCGATTTTCAGCTTGAACTTTTGAATGGCTCTATCGTCATCAATTTCAACTTTTTCCATTCGCGCACCGAGCTGATTCAGTTTGTGCTCAAAACATTCATAACCTCGCTCAATGAACTTGATCGAATCGACCGTTGAATAACCATCCGCCACCAATGCAGCTACTACTAATGCAGCTCCGGCACGCAGATCCGGTGCTGAAACAGCAGCTCCGGTAAATCCCGAAACGCCTTCGATAATAGCAACATTTCCTTCTACTTTTACATTTGCTCCCATGCGGGAAAGTTCATCAATATATTTGAATCTATTCTCAAAAATACTTTCCGTAACGGTACTTGTGCCTTCAGAAAGAGCCAGAAGTGTTGCAATCTGAGGCTGCATATCTGTAGGAAATCCCGGATATGGAGAAGTTTTAACCTGTGTGTGGCTTAATCTGCCGGTTGCGGATACACGGACAGCATCGTCAAATTCTTCGACTAATGCACCGATTTCCGTAAGTTTTCCGGTAATTGCTTCTAAATGCTTTGGAATGACATTTTTGATCAGAACATCGCCCCTTGTAGCGGCAGCAGCTACCATAAAAGTACCGGCTTCGATCTGATCCGGAATGATCGAATATTCACTTGCGTGTAGCTTTGATACACCGGTAATACGGATCTTATCGGTACCGGCTCCTTTAATATTTGCACCCATACTGTTTAAGAAGTTTGCTACGTCTACAATATGTGGCTCTTTGGCGGCATTTTCCAATACAGTCTTTCCGTCTGCCATACAGGCAGCTAACATAATATTGATCGTTGCACCGACTGAAACAACATCAAGGAAAATGTGGTTTCCAACCAGATTTTCCGCATAAGTGTCGATCATACCATGTTCAATGTTGACCGTAGCGCCAAGTGCACGAAATCCTTTCAAATGCTGGTCAATCGGACGGCTTCCAATCTCACATCCACCCGGTAACGCTACTTTTGCTTTTTGATATTTGCCCAGCAACGCACCGAGCAGGTAGTATGAAGCACGAATCTTACGAATGGAATCGTAATCAATCGTTACAGCTCCAATGGTACTGCCGTTAATTTCTACCGCATGTGGGCTCAATCTGTTGACTGTAGCTCCGATCCCCTCAATTGCAGTCAATAAAACATTAATATCGTTTACATCAGGAAGATTGTCGATCAAAACCGTTTCATCTGTCATAATTGCAGCGGCAAGTATGCCTAAAGCAGCATTTTTAGCACCACCGATCGTAACCTCTCCACGGAGAGGAACACCGCCTTTAATAATATATTGATTTTCCATATTGCACCTCATAAAATCCAATTTCGCTCTCTTTTGTATATTGCATTAAAATTTATATAATATCTGTAAGTCCAGTCTGATAAGTCAAAATAAGTATCTCACTATTATAGTTTAAAATACATTTTATGGCAATTCGTGCACATAAAATGTATTGTGTTGCAGAAGAAGAATACGTTTTTTTAGCAAAAACCTCTGCATTTTGTCTTAATTGTCGAATGTGTTTCCTGCCTTTTGTAAAAATAAGCAAAAAACAACACATAACAATATTATAAACAAAACTTATGTTATGTCAACAAGAAAAAAGGTTTGTGACACAAAAGTGACAAAAATTCGTCTCCATCCTGTATGGCTGTTTTTGCTGTCATCATTTTTTTCTGTTTTCAAAGTATACAAAAGAGTCGATCGCATCAAAAATATCCTGAAAGGTTTCGCGTGGTGCGACATCAATATACTTTTTGAGGATTTCCTGTTCGGCTGTTCCGTGATAGCGTCCATAGAAAATGTCAAACAGATTATGGCCTCTGACATATATTTTTATGTCTTCTATATGGTCTTTTATGTCTTGTTTATTTTTTATCCTGAAATTTTTTGTGCGCAGCAGCTTTTTGAAACTGTTCAATTTAAATAAGTAGTCTTTGTATTTTTTATAAAGAATATTGTAAAAATCTTCTTCGGAACGGATCACGCCGATCTTTTTCATAACGGATGGCTCTAAAAAGTAATTTTCAAAGGAATAATACTTTAAGATCAATACATTTTTCGGCTCAATCTTTGGCAGATTGCCTAAATCTTCTTTGGCTCGCTGGCTGTAATAGTTACAAAGCTGCTTCTTTAGGTATTTTGGGTTTTTTCCATCGCTGTCGCGGATCATTAAAAACTGATCTTTTAAATATAATTTATTGATGTACTTTAAGTTTGCGTACGTTTTAATATTTGTACAGCTATTAGTAGGAATGATCGTAATTCGCTGCAGTTTGCCGTCATCATCATAGATTTCGGAATAATATTTTTCTAAAAGCAGCGGCAGGCGGTTGCTATCCTGTTTGCCTTCTACAATAAAGACGAAGCTGACATTCATCAGATCATTTGCAGTATATCCAAGGTCATCTAAAATGACATCAATATCCGTATCCTGACGTGCGATAGTGTAATATTCTTCATCAAGAATGATTTCGCGGATCTGCTTTGTAGAAAAGTTAAAGATCAGATTCGGGGAGTGTGTTGTAAATAAAACCTGATTCTTCTTTGAAAGGCGGTAAAGAATTTCACTTGCTACCTTCTGGAGCTGTGGATGAAGATAGATTTCGGGGTCCTCGATCATGATAATGCAAGAAAGAGTATCTTCTTCTTCGATATAAGCCTCCAGAAAAGAAAGAGCATAAATACTTCTTAAACCTTCACTAAGCAGATTGATCGAACCGACAGAACCACCACGGACTTTGTTACGTACTAAAGTATCAATATGGAGCAGACTGTCAATATCATAATTCATAACATATTGGATATCCTGTGATGGACTTGCATTCGCATGGAAATGTTCATTGACTTTTTTGGCAAATTCATTCAGGTTCGTATGAAAAAGTTTGTATTGTAAAAGTCGTGCTGTTTCAAAAAGAGTTAGTTCCTCCGGTGTTTTTTTGTTGATCAGTCCAATGCACTGAAAGCAGCGGTTGCAGGTTCTTGTCGCATCAAAAGTACATTGGTTGTCTTTGAGTTTTTGGAAGGATTCTTTGTCGTAAAAATTAAATACATCATTTTGTAATGCTTCTAAGTTTCGCGTCTGATCGATATGGTAGATTTTTGGAAAAACTTCTAATATATATGGATTGTTTTTTTGGAATCCATCGTCATAACGTACTTTCTTTTGTGGTGTGATAATGCAGGTAAAAGAAAGTACATTATCCTGAAAGGAAGGAAGTTTTGTGCAGAATTCCTGATACCATGCATCATAATCACGCAGCTTGTTTAATGTTCCTTTTTTGTGAAAATATTCGAGATCTTCCGTAGAAAATTCGATGTGCAAAGAAACTTCAATAGATGTGTTTGCGTCACGATACTGGTAATCTTCCACTTGGGTTTTACCGGCAGTTAATAAGAGTGCATCAATGATAGAAGTTTTGCCGGTGCTGTTTTTACCGACTAAGATCAATGCATTTTCAATGTCACAAATCTCAATATCGCGAATAGATTTGAAGTTGCGGATTTTTATATAGGTTATTTTCATAAGTGCTCCCTTTTATACCATGAATAGCATCAAAAACGCCGGTTCTTTGTATACCATTGTTAACAGGATCTGTTGCTATATAGTATATGAATCTGTTGCTGACATTGTCATAGTATATTTTATGACTTTGCTTTTCGTTTGTGTTCTTTCTTTTTTTTCTTTTTTTGAATGGAATATCCAAACTTACCGACTGGCTCTCCGAGCGTCAGATATGTTCCGTGTGAATAAGAGATCAGATTACTGTCGTTTAAATGAAATGTATTATGTTCATCTAGCAATGTATCATCTACATGAACAGCAACAACATCAGCAATAAACATATGATGCGAACCTAATTCCTGAATCTGCGAGACTTTACATTCAATATTGACAGGTGATTGTTTGATCATCGGGCATAGGACCTGATCTGCTTTTTCTTTTGTCAGGTGACAATCGCTCCATTTATCATAGTCCCGGCCGGAACGGACACCGCAATAATCAGTTGCAAAAGCCAGATCTTTTGTCGTCAGGTTGATCACAAACTCTTTTTGCCTGCGGATCATGTCATAGGAATAACGTTCCGGGCGGACAGAAATCGAAACCATTGGCGGATTTGTGCATACAGTAGCTGCCCATGCAACAGTAAAAAGATTGGATTCACCATCAATATCACCACAGCTTATCAATACAGCCGGTAAAGGATAGAGCATGTTGCCGGGCTTAAAATTTATCTTTGCCATAGAGGGTAACCTCCCTTGTTTTTCTAAACATAATTATAACAAAAAAATAACAGATACGATACACTTATAATTAGATATACACAAAAAACAGGATGTGTGTTAAAATGAAAGATAATATGGAAATAAACTAAGATAGAGGATTGGATACACAGAGGTCTGATCAGAGGAGAAACGGAGAGATAATTATGGCAAATTATTTGGCATTTGAATCTATGACAGAAGGATTGGAGAATAAAGTAAAACAGGATCTGAAATTTAAGACAGGAAATTTTTTGTGGAAAATCAAGTTTAATGTGCCTTTGGATCCTAAGACAGTCAATAATGTAAACCTGTATGTAACAACGATGAATATGTCGCCATTAAAGACGGCGATCCGTTATAATTCAATTGAAAATGAGATCGAGATCGAACCGATCGAACCATATGCACAGGATGAATCATATATTTTGAATATTACAACGAAAGTAACATCACTATCCGGTAAACCGTTAAAAAGTCCGGTTCAGGTACAGTTTAAGATTGGTGAATAGAAAGAATGAAAAAAAGAAAATACAGATGGTATAAGGTGCTGGATATAGCAAAAAGTATCAGTTTCGGAAAGAGAATGTTCCTTATATATATAATAGGGGGAATTATTCCTTTTGTAATTGCAACATTTTATATCAGTCAGCAGAGCCGTAATCTGATTCTGGAGCAGAATAAAAAAGCACAGCAGGAGGAGGTTGCCCTGATCGGCTCCAGTATAGAAGAATCTATGGAAGTTGCTACAGACGTAGGGAAACAGATCTATAGTGATGCGGCGGTCCGTAATATTATTACGAAGATCGCACAAAAGGAATATAAAGATACCGATGAGTTTACACAGGACTGTGTCAGCATGCAGTTTATTGATAAATATCTCGAATATTATAAGGAAGAGATTTATGATATCAAGATATATGTAAAGAACAGAACGATCGCATCGAACCGGTATTTCAGCTATTCGGGTGGAGGGGATATCAAAAAGCTTAACTGGTATCTGCCCACCTGTTACCGGAATGGTGAGAGTTATTGGTCTTATTTCTTTGATGAGACAAAATCAGAAAATGTGATCCAGCTTACACGTAGTATTCAGGATTCTTCCGGTAAAACAATAGCTGTGCTTGCCGTACGCTTGAATCCCGAACGAACTGTGAAAAAAGTGATTAAACGAACAGACAATTCCGTATTGGTGTATGGCCCCGATGATGTGATCGCAACAAATTTTGAAATTACAAACGATAATGATTTTCTGATCGCAAATTTGAATTCTTATCGTAAAAATCTGGGAACTCAAAAAGTGGTTAATGGTATTAGTGAGTATCTGGTAACCTATCAAAAAATTTATCCTGACGATACGGGATCGTGTTATACGATCGTGCGAGTCCAAAGTTCACGAGCTTTACTGGTTGATTTTAATAAAACAAATCTGATCAGTATTGTTACAGTATTGCTTGGCCTTATGATGTCAATCTTTTTGATCCTGCTCTTTTCGAATCTGTTTGGGCATCGTATTAAAAAGCTGCGTGAACAGATGCATTTAGTCGCGGTAGGCAGATATAAGGAAGTAGAGCCGATCGATGGAACAGATGAGGCAGCTGAGCTGTACCAGGAGTTAGAACAGATGATGCAGGATATTCAAAAGCTGACAACCAAAGTGGTTGATGAACAGGTTCAGAAAGAAAAGCTGCATACCAAGCAAAAAGAAGTTGAATTTAAAATGCTTGCAAGCCAGATCAATCCCCATTTCTTATATAATACATTGGAAACGATCCGTATGAAAGCAAAGATTAACAAAGAACCTGAGATCGAAGAACTGGTAAAAAAACTTGCAAAGATCATGAGAAGAAATATACAGGTTGGTGATCAGATGGTCAGCTTGCAGTCAGAGATCACATTGATCGAAGATTATCTTGTAATTCAGAATTATCGGTTTGGAGACAGAATCCATTCAAAAGTTATTGTAGACGATAATGTTGATACTTCTATCATGGTCATCCCGCTGATCATGCAGCCGTTTGTGGAAAATGCATTTGCACATGGTCTGGAGTCGAAAGAAAATGATGGATATCTGGAAGTGCATGTTATGCAGAAAGAAAAAGATATTGAAATTCAGATTAAAGATAACGGTGCAGGAATGAATTATTATACATTAGGAAAGATTCGTAAAGCACTCAGAGAAGGAATTCATTCGGAAAATGATCATATCGGAATCAATAATGTGAATCAGAGAATTACCATATTATATGGCGAGCCGTATGGTGTATCGATCAGGAGTGAAGAGGGGAAAGGAACTTGTATTACAATCTGTTTTTCGGCAGAAATTCCACAAGAGATTCAAAAATACATCTAAAAATGGAAAAGATTGCATAACAGATACAAAAGTAACTATATCAGAAAAGAGTTTTTTGTGGAAAATACCCTAAAAAACTCTTTTTTAAATGCAAAAGTGAAATAATGTGTCTTTGCATCCGCAATTATCAATCGCTTTATAACGGTTGTCTGGAATTATCATATTATGAAACAGAAACGAATACCA
>ENA-USUG01004056-USUG01004056.1-human-gut-metagenome-genome-assembly--contig:-NODE-4056-length-18795-cov-10.641041_pt1 | contig 18795 bp, 26 predicted proteins | sample MGYA00250059_ERZ773394 | MGnify/ENA primary metagenome ERZ773394 (study PRJEB29103, sample SAMN06111957) | human gut metagenome | biome: human gut; feature: ankylosing spondylitis patient; material... | reverse complement strand
TATTCTTTCTTCGCAAGTCTTGCAGAAATTGATTTGGATACCGCAAGTGGAATACTAAAGGATGCGATCAGCAGAATAATGTTATAGATATTATATGCGTATTTACAATCATTTAAACACCATTACAAATGCCTAAAAAGATGCAAAAAATTAATCAATAAGAAAATATAATACACTCATTCATTGTTTTTTGAAACTATTTCATTTTTGTTATTTTTTAAATTCTTATAACTTCTTTTAAGTTTTCATATTCTTTTTGGAAATGGTGTATAAATGGTGTAGAAATCTGTTATTGTAATTTCAATAGACAATATAGACTATCCAATCATACTATTTAATTCGTTAATTGCATTTTGTGTATCTATTTCTGTAATGTGATTATACAAGCCTAATGTCATAGTTAAAGATGAATGCCCCATCCATGTTTGTAGAATTTTAGGGTCCAATCCTAATTTAAAAAAATCCTTTGCTTTAATGGCACATCCAGTATGTCTAAAAACATGACAACTCAATCGTGGTATGGGTTCAGAGGTTTCTTTGTTATATCGGTTTGTCAAATTTCGAAACATATTATCAAGAGCCATTGTATAAGTAGGATTTCCACGTCTAGTTGGAAAAACAAAATTTTCATATCCATCAATAACTGTTGTAGAATATAAATTAAGGGAAAATTGTAGTTCCTTTTGCTTTATAAAAGCTTTATATGCTTTAGTTGTAAGAGGGATTGTTCGTTTTCCATTTTTTGTTTTTGGGGGACATATACATAGAATATGTTTTCCTTTTCCTTTAATTTTACAATACTGAATCTGATGATCGATTTTTATCGTCTTTCTTTTTAAATCAACATCGTCCCATGTAAGTCCGCATAGTTCTCCTCCTCTTATCATGGTCTCAGATAAAATGACAATCAATGGATACCATCTATAATAATAAGGATGATTTTTTACATACAAGATTAAGTCATTTAATTGTTGAGGAGTTAAAATGGTTTTTTCCTCAGTATCAGCCGGAAAGTTTTTAAGTGCTCCATATGTTGGATTAGTACGAATCATTTGATCGTCTAAGGCTAATTTAAAAGCTTGGCTTAAAACTCTATGGATAGAATGTATGGAATTGTTCTTTAATTTCTCCGATAGTTCGGTGTAAAATAAAAGAATATCGGATTTTTTTGTATCTTTTATCTTTTTGTATCCTAACCATGAATTTTTAATATGATTTCTGTATGCATTTTCATTGGATTCCATAGTATTAAATGAAAGATTCTTTTGAGAAAGGCTAAGATATAGTTCGACTAACTGTGCAACTGTATAATCAACAGATAATCGAATGTTATCCATTTTATCTCTTTTAATTTTTAATTCTTTTTCCCTTAACTCGGCCAAAGTTTTTGCATAAATACTTTTTCTTTTTTTGCACTCATCTGTAAACCTGAACATATAAGTGCCATCTTTTCTTTGAGATTCCCCCTTTCTTAGAACCTTGCCTTTGTTGTCTTTTCTATTTATTTTTTTCTCTTTCGTCATAGTATTTCTCCTTATATAAAAGGAGCTTAAAACACTATTATAAATATTATAACACGGTTTTAAGCTCCTTACAATTCAGGGCCTAAAATATTTTATTTCTATATGTATCTTCTGTTTTCTAGATACTTTTCGAATTGTTTGCGTTTGATCAAACGTCTCGTGCCTATCTCTAACACATAATTTGCTTCAGGATCATCTGTCATTTCACGTAACTTGGCTGCGCCAATGTGAAAATAAGAAGAAGCCTCATCAATAGTTAGATTTGATTTTTCCCATATAGGGACCTGTATTTTTTTCATGTAGATCGCTCCTAGATATAGATCGCTCCTAGTCAAATTCCATTGTGAATTTTGGATATGGTGTTGCCCATTCAACACAAATCCAAGCATCATACGAGTTTCCTTTTTTGCTTTTCAGATTCTTCGCTAAGGTTTTCTGATCTTTCAATAATTTCTTAGCATGTGCTTTGGTTAACTTAAAACCAATCGCTTTAAAATAATTGTTTTCTTTCCATAAGCTGAATTTGCAGTTTTTGTAATCGCTGCAGTAAAAGCTTTTAGAATTTTCATAAACAGGAGCTCCGCAGATTGGGCATTTGCCAATCACTTCTTTTTCTGGATATTTCTTTTTTTGTGAAGCGATCTGGTTGTCTTTATCGACAGATCCATAATCACTTACACATTTCTGAACATATAACTGAATGTTCTTCATAAACATTTCTGGTTTGATCTTTCCAGATTCGATCTCTGATAATTTTGCTTCCCATTCTGCAGTCATTTCAGGAGATGAAATACTGTCTGGAAGTAATTGAATGATCTGATGACCTAAAGCAGTTGCATGAAGATAAGGAACTTTGCCTTTTTTCATTTTTTCAACAACCTTCATCTGCAAGAGCTTTTCAATGATTCCTGCTCTTGTAGCAACCGTTCCTAATCCACGATCAGATACTGCATTTTTTAAATTGTCAGAATCGATGTATTTTTTGAGATTCTTCATTGCATCGATCAGAGTTCCTTCAGTAAATGGTTTTGGTGGAGTTGTCTGCTTGTCTGCAATGTTCATAGAATCGATGGATACGGATTGTCCATTCGTTACGTGGAATAATTCCATATCTTTCGGAAGTGTTTTTCCTAAAAGATCAACTTCTACTTGCTGATATCCAAGGTCAATGATCTGTTTTGTTTTTGATACAAAAGTTTCATTTTCTACGACAGCTTCTAAGGATGTCTCATTGTAACGAAATGGTTTTGCAACAGCGCACAACATCCTTGTAATGATCAGATGAAGTATGTTTTTTTCTCTCACAGAAAGTTTTGACAGATCATGATTTTTTATATTTTCTGTTACAATGATCGCATGGTGATCTGAAATTTTGGAATCATTGATCATTCTGGAATTGATCGTAAGTCCTTGTTCTGATAATTGCTCTGATGCAGTCTTGTATTGATCGATCATGCTGATCATATCAATATAACCAGGAACCAGGTGCTTCATTTCGCTTGACAAATAATTGCTGTCTGTTCTTGGATAAGTGATCAATTTTTGTGTTTCATATAATGATTGTGCAATATCTAAAACTTCTGCTGCGCCATACCCATAAATACGGTTGGCATCTTTTTGCAAGGTGTCAAGACTGTATAATAATGGGCGTTCTGTACTTTTCTCTTTTGTTTCTAATTTGGTGATCTTTCCGGATTTTCCATCACATTTATTAATGATCTTTTCTGCATCTTCACGTTTTGTAAAGCGAGACTGTTTTTCATGGATCCATTTTGCCTGAAATCCTTCTTTAAAATCTGCATAGACCTCATAGAATGGTTCTGGTTTAAAATGATCGATCTTGTTATCCAGATCTACGATCAGCTTTAATGTAGGAGTCTGAACTCTTCCAACTCTAATAACATCTCCGTGCCTTAATGTAAATAATCTGGTAAGATTCAAACCGACAAGCCAGTCAGCCTGAGCTCTTGCTTTTGCTTCTTCGTATAAATTGTCTTTTTCAGAAGAATCTAATAAATTCTGAAAAGCTTTTCTGATCTCGCCTGATGTAAATGAACTTAACCATAAACGTTTGACTGGATGATGATTCTTTGCTTGCTGATAGATCAGACGTTGAATATATTCTCCTTCTCTTCCGGCATCGCCGCAGTTTACAATGTATTCAATATCATCTCGTTGGATCAGTTTTTCTACGATATGATACTGATCTTTTACATGATCCATGACTTTTGTTTTGAATTGTTTTGGGATGATCGGCAAGGTATCAAATGACCATTTTTTTAGATCCTCATCATAGTCCTCTGGATAGCATAAAGTGACAAGATGTCCTACTGCCCAAGTAACCAGATATCCATTTCCCTCATAATATCCATTTTGATATTTATTTGCGCCAAGAACTTTTGCGATATCTTTTGCAACGGATGGTTTTTCGCATGTACATAAGATCATGATTTTTTACCTCCTCTGTCTTCCGGTAATTGGCAAAATTTAGCGGACTTCTTTAATGATTCAGTAATTCTATCCATTGCTTTTGTTGCCAATGATCGTGAAGAATACTCTGCGATCGTTGCAGTTCTTCCAAGTTCAAAAGTAGCAATGATATTGTATGTGTTACTAATCGAATCAACAGATAAATACTTTACATTACTCAGATTAACAATTTTTGTCTTTTCTGCATTCATAATAAACATATGTTCTTCTCCTTTCGTATTTTTACTACATTACAAATATGAGATTTAAGAAAAAAAATATTTTTCACATATAAGAAAATGAAATTTTTGCATAAAAAAAAGACCTCGTTTTTTTTAAAAGGAAACAAGGTCTGTCAAAAAAAAATCATATCCACAATATCCTAAGAATCAGAAAGGCTAATGCCCCAATGGATTCAGGAAATCCAGTTAGAAAGATATAGGAAATTGGAAGAACAATAGGAATTAAAGCTCCAATTCCTGCTGCCCTTGCTATCTTTGGATCCTTAATATCGAAATATACGAAAAGGGCGAACCCTAATGGAGGGCAAAGAAATCCTAGTATCCCATACAAAAGCCAATTCCATTTCTTCCATTGTATCTTTTCATTCTTCATAAGATTCCTCCGATCATCCAATATTTCCAACAGCTAACAATATTCCAAAGGCAAATAATATAAATAACAGGATCAGTACGATCTGAAAAACAAAAGAAATGATCGCACAGATCAGAGATACTTTTGCAGTTTTTGGACGTTCTTCTTTCCAAATGAGATAGAATATCAATCCTGCGATTGGGACAAGAATACTAAGAATTCCATAACCCAAAATTCCTGTGTCATTTTGTTTCATTGGATTTTGTTCACTTTGACAATGAGGACAAATAGTCGCATTATCTTCAATTTTTATACCACAATGACTACAATACATATTCTTACATCCTTTCTATGGCATCATTGACATACGGACAGAAGTAACTTGTATCACGATCAGTAAGATAAATAAAAGAGCTTTTGTGATCTCACCTGCTAATGCACCGATACCTGTTATCTTTGCTGTGTTTGGTTTTGATTCTCTCAAAACAAGAAACAAGATCAAGCCAATGAATGGAAAAAAGAACCCTAAGACGCCATATCCAAAACCACCAGAATCTTTCTCTTGGATTGGCTGCTGCTGTGCTCCGCAATTAGAGCATATATTTTGATCAGGGAATATTTCTTTCCCACAATTTTTACAATACATTTTTTTATCTCCTTTCTTAAAAGAAAAAGATCGAATGGAACATATAAACAAAACTAGCAGCAATCAGCTTTGCAAAAACGAATTCCATAATGACGATCACTGCGATTGTTGCCCCCAATGTTAGTGCTTTTGCTTCTTTTGGTTTCTCATCTTCCCAAGCCATTCCAAGAATGAATCCAATGAATGGTAGAAAGAACCCGAGTACATTCCATTTGAATTGTTTGTTTTTATTTTTTTCTTCAATGAACTTTCCACAGTGTGGGCAATACATAAGGATCCCTCCTATCTATTCAACTTCGTCATAAACGAAAATAATGTTTTTAGAATAGATGGAGAGAATACATATATAAGAGCACTTACAATGAATCCTATGATTGCTCCGATCAGCAAAGCTTTTGCTGTTTTAGGTTTTTCGTTTTTCCATATAAAGAACAAGATAATCCCAGCCATCGGAACAAAGTATCCAAGGATTCCCCAACCAATTCCACCATAATCTTTTTTCGTTACTTGATTCTGAGCTGTCCCACAATGAGGGCAGATCAGAAGATTTTCATCAATTTTTTTACCACAATGCATGCAATACATTTCAACACATCCCTTCTATTTTAAGGCAAAAGGATTTTTGATATTTTCACGATCAAATTTTTCTCCAAGTGTCTCTCCAAAAGCTTTGATATCTTTTTCAACACCTTCAACGATCTTTCCATTTTTTACGATCATAAGAACTTTCTTTTCATCGTTAGAATTTCGATCATAAACACCAATCTGATCAATATAACGTTTTGTTTTGCCATTGATCACAACTTTACGGATCAACACGCCAACATCTAAGAATGTGTAAATATCGTTTTCAATTCTTTCTGCTGCATGTTGATCTTCTACCATGTTCTTCATTCTGGATGGAACTTTACGAACATCATCGGTATGCAGTGTTGTTAAACAATAATGTCCAGTTGTAAGGGATTGAATCAGATATTGTACTTCTGTTCCTCTGGCCTCAGATAGTAATAGCCAAACAGGTAACTGTCGTAAAGAAGCTTTGATCGCATCTGTATAGTTAAAGATTTCGCTGTCTTCTTCTACGATCAACGCGACACAGTCTTTTCCTGGATTGATTTCTCGATAATGAATCTCAGGTGTATCTTCAATCGTAATTGCTCTTTCATAATCTGGGATCTGTCCTGTCAAATATTTTAAAAGCTCTGTTTTTCCAGAACCAGTCAGGCCGATCATAACCAGATTTGCGTGGCATTTGATAAGGTTTTTTAACAGATTTAAGACTTTCTGACTACAGTATCCTGTATCTACCATTAGTTTATCGTTCATCTGCATTTTTGGCGGAGATTTTCTAAGAGAGATTGTAGTCCCTGTCTCCGTACAGCTTTCATGGATGATACTGATACGAAGTCCTTCGGAGTCAGCCTCTAATTTTGGATTATATTTATTAAAAGATGCACTTTTAACATTTGCTACATGAGCAGAAAACTGATTTACAAATTCAGGAGATAACTTTACATCAGAGCAATAACGTCCTGTTTCAATATTATCTATCCATAATTCATTTCCATTCCAGTTGATATCTGTAATCTTTTCATCTTTTACAAACGGCAACAGCTCTCCATACTGCTGATCACTGATAATCATTTTGTCCATAGTTTTTGTTCCTTTCTTTGATGTTATTTTTTTCTGTCATTTTAAATATGAGATTTTTAATAAAAAATATTTATAGGTAAAAAGAAAAAGAGCCGAAGCCCTTTCTCTCTTTTTTAAGCAAATCTGCAATTTATGAAAATGGCATGTTTGGAAAATTAGGCATTCCATCTAATGCTCCAAAATCTGGCATTGCAGAAGGCGTTCCCTGTCCGGCAGGCATACCAGCAGGCGTGTTAAAAGTTCCCTGAGGAATCGTCTGCTGTGGCGCTGTCTGCTGTGGAGAAGGCATTCCCTGTCCAGCAGGCATTCCAGCAGGTGTATTAAAAGCTGCCTGAGGTGCTGTCTGCTGAGGTGCAGGAGTTGGAGCCATATTTCCCACATTCTGGTTGTTTACTGGCTGCTGATTCTGCTGCTTAGGTGTTGCTTTCTGGACATTATCTACCATTTCTACTCTAACTTTGTGAGCAAAATGCTGCTGATTATCTCGTCCCGTATATGGGTCAATTCTGTAAGAACCTACGATAGTAACCTTATCTCCTTTCTGAACGCCAGCAAGAATATCTGCTGTTCCACCAGAAGCTTCAAGATCGATTAGATCTGATGGATAGAATCCTGTATTTGGATCTTTTTTGGCCCTTTCCCTTCTAACATTAATGGATCCTTTGACAGTATTAAATGTTCCGTTATTTCCATTCACCTGTCTGAGTTCAAAATCCTTGATTGCGAATCCGCTTAAAAATACTTTATTCATGTTGTTCTCCTTTCGTCTTTCAACTTTGTTACATTGTAAATATGAGTGTTTTGAAAAAAGATAACTGACGTTTTGTCTCAGATCATGAATCTTTTTTCAATTTTCATTACAAATATGAGAGATTTTTATTTTTTTATTTTTCACATATAAAATTTTTGTTCAACGAAAGTTAGAATATCATCAGCTGCCGCCGGACCAGATCTTTCTGTAATAGGAAGATTTCCTGAAATTTCTCCATGTTTTGGCGCAATTGGAATTAATCCTTTTTCATTTCCCATAGATAGTAAAGGAGTATCAAAAATACTGTCTCCGGCAACAACACCATAAAGTAATCCACCAGTAAACGCAAAAATACAATTTTTCTGTAGAAAATCAGGGAATACATAAAATTTACGTCCACTGATACAGCCATTGATATGATAATTTTCCAATATATCAACTACAGTTTCTAATGTGATCATGTCTTCTTTCGTCATATTCTTTGTATCATTTGTTAATAATATTTCTGGACAGCGTAGATCAAAAAATGCTAAGGTCTCCAATGTTGTATCTGGTAAAATAAAGTGTCTGTTTATTTCAAGATCTGAAATGCCTAATTTTTGTGTCAGTTCAAAATATACTTCTTCTATTTCTTTAGCCCATGAATATCCATTGTCATAAGAATAATGATGAAAGATGGAAAGCAACCTTTCGCCATAGGAAGTACATAAATTCCCTTTTTTATAAAGATTGATTCCGCCATCTGTAAAATAATATTTCACGTCTTTTATAAATGAGATTCTTTGAGTCTGTCGTAATGTTCGCATCGTGCACGGTAAAAATTTAAATTTTTCATATTGTATCAACTTTTGCAATTTGTCATATGCATTTTTATTCATGTAACTGATTACTCTTCCATCTTTATATTCAATAGGGATCAGATTTTTGCAATATTCTGGATCTGATTCCTGGATCGCTCTTTTCGAATAGATCAGAGTTCGATCCAAGTCAGAAATAAAGTAAAAATCATTGTAAGATGGTGATGCATTCATATTCTTTTGTGTCATACTTTCTAATTGGAACTCCTTTCTTCTTTGCCATCTCTAATACAAAAGAAAGATCTGGATTATTGAAATCCTTTACTAACATGATTTTAGGGATTCTTCGGATCAGCGCCCTGGAAGACTCTCCAATGCTAAGTTTTACTTTTGTTTTTTCAAGAACGCCAAAATCTTCTGATAATTTCTGATAGACACTTGGCACATATTTTTCATCCACTTTATCTGCGATCATAGATTCTTTTGGTTCATGAAATTTTTTGGAAATTTTCTGAATGAACCAATTGGTATAATCCTGGTCCTTGTATTCTTTTAAAAAAATCGCACCATGATAGGATTCTTTGTTTTTGTCTTTCAGGAAAATTGTACGACTGACTAATCCACAGATCGTAGAATTTAAACATGCATTTGGTAGACAGATATCTTTTTTTGTTGCTGCGATTTTTGATAGATGTGCCGGATCCATTAAAACGATCAAATCTGAATTTAAATGAGCAGAGCGCGACTGATTGTATTGTTCTACTGCTTTCTTTAATTCAAACGTGATAGAACCTCTTCCTGTCCATCCATCGATAAAACATAATTCTTTTTCTGGATGCTGATTTCGAATGTCATCTAAAGCATTTTCATCAATTCCTCGATCGCGGACAATGGAGATACTATAATGAGCAATGTCAGAGCCATATCGCCATAACATGTAGCGTTTCATTAATACTCCAACTGGGCTTCCAGCTCTTGCAAGAGACACAAATACCATGTCATTTCCGTATTTTTTATATAAATGATTGCAGATAATGCCGACATAATCAGCAATCTGATAAGCATGGGTCAGTGTCAGTTCTTTAAAGATTTCAATGATATGATCATCAAAGGAATCTTCTTTCGAAATAACTTCTGCATAATTTCCTCCGGATCGGATATATGCTTCTTTTTCTTCTACAGATAAAGGAGTAATTTTGTTTGTCAGATCCTCCAACAGAAAGATACAATCATCCCCATAATAAGTAGAATGAATCAAGTTATGTTTTGTATTTGTCATATAATTATGCCCCTTTCTTTTTTAACAAAAAATGAATCATATTGTTTGTGAGTTTTGGTACTTCAATTTCCTCAATATTTTCAGCTTCAGATAAAAAGATAACAGCATCATGCTTTTCCATTTCTTCTATGTTGTAAATATGATAAGTGATGTTATGATTATCTTTGAATCTTTTACGCGAACGAATTACTTTCCCGTCTACATAAATCGGAGTTCTGCTTGTTGTTTTAAATGTTATCTTTTCATCAGGTCGAATCCGTGAAAGAGCTGCTGCGACTTTATATGGAAAATAAATATTTTCTCCATGCCCCAGAATTAAGATATCTCTCTTTTTAGATCCAACGAGTTTATCAATTTCACACGCAATACAATAAGCATGCATATGAATAAAATCATAATATATATGGTGATTGATATAATGTCTTCCCGTAATCGGAGATAAAAAGAATTTTTCTTTTTCATAATAAACACAAGGATCCGGATATGAGACATGAAGATCTTCGCGATCATTGCAATAAATATAAGGATCTTCTTCTAAGATTTCCCCTTCTGCTAATGCATAAAAAGATATCTGGATGCCCATTTCATTCATTTGCTTTATAAAAGAGTCCTTCTTTTCTTTTGACATCCAATTTAGAATAGATAATACTTTATAGTCTGTCACAAGAGTTTCCTGATTTAGGATTTTGATCATATTTTTTAACGAATTTCCAGTTGTGATCTCATCATCAATCAGGATAAAACAATCTTTTTCTCCTAATTTATCTACATCATATATGAAATGATCTTTTGCATGAGAATGATCTTCTGTAAATGTAATATGCTCCTCAGGATAAATTTCTCTGGTGGTAGAGATATAAGGAAGCATTAATTGATCAGCAATTGCCATTCCAATTCCAGTCGCTGTTTCAGCAAAGCCAATACACATTGTATTTCGGAGAAAATCAGTGTTAATTTTTTTACTTAATTCTGTGACAATTTTCGTAAAATCTGATGGGTTGCATTCCAGATGTTTTCCAATCCATTTGGATAAAAACAGAAAATTACGTTTTGTATTTCCATCTCGTTTTCCAAGTTGAAAGATATCCTTATCATTTTGAAACATTGGATCTTTTTTTAAAATTTTGTATTTCATTTTGTTGCCTCCTCTATGCAATCTTACAATTTTCATCTAACACGCCAAATACTTTGGAACGTGCAATAATCTTTTTAGCCCAGGCATGATGAGGCGCAGCTTCATTCATTCTATGGTTTCCTTTGGATACTCCACCTTCACGGCTTAAAACATCTTTCGCATCTCTATAATCATGATAATTCACGATATATTCCTGATTGACCACATTGATCTGAGAAGGATGAATGATCGTTTTTCCAAAAAATCCATTTTCAAGATCTAAGCGCAATTCCTTTTTTAACCCATATATTTCGGTTGAATCTGGATTATTAGAAAAGTATTCCCATACAGGTCCTGAGATTACAAAATCATATGGAAGAAATTCATTCAAAATTGTAGTTAGACAGTCAGCAACTGGATGAATGTCATAAATGGAATAACTGACACTTCTTCGAAGTCCAAAAACGGAAGAAAAATCAGTTCCACCAACGCGAATATTTAGAATTTCGTCTTTATGATCCAATAAAATTTCTTTGATCATCGACAGTTCCTGAATCCTTGTGTCTAATGACATAAGCTTTCGATCTTCTAAGATTGGCATTCCATATAAAATTTCGTGATGTTTTTCTTTTAGTCCATGCATGATGCTAAAATAATCGTTCCCATTTTCAGAATCAAATTTAGGAAAACAGAATCCTGCCAAAATATTTAAATGAGTACGTTCTAGTCGTTTTGAAAATTTGTAAAACTGTTCTACGTTTCGAACGCGGATAAAGATAAGTGGCAGGTCCTCTGCAATCTTAGGATGAGCACTCTGCTCAAAAAAAAGATCATTTAAGATTTTTAAGATGTTGTTTTCTGCTTCTGCTACTTCATCTTCCTGAATAGAATCTTCCAAACAAAGTGTGATCGCACCGATCTCACGAAAATCATTATGGATGAGTTTCTTAAAAATATTATTTTGTGTACCCGGCATATACAAATTTGCTCCGATTGCATATTTTAAGACTTCCAATGGAGAGTGTTTTGTAAAGGCAGCAGGTGTCCGATAAAACAATAATTCATCCTTATTTTTAAAGTATTTCAATTTATTTGCTCCTTTCATTTTTTTTGGTTACAAAGTAAATATGAAATTTTTTAAAATAAAAATTTTTCATATATAAAAAAAAAGCCCCGAAGGACCCTTTTTTTTAAACTAGAACCAACAAAAATAAAAACTAAAAAATACCGCAGCCATCTGGATCATTGATGCAAAGACTGGAGTTTTTTGTATGTAACAAAAAATCCCCAATGCAATTAGCATTGTGTTAAGGATCATCATAAAGATAAAATCATGCACATTTACATTTGTAGCCATAAAAACTGCCAATACAATCCATAATGCTATTCCGGAAATAATTGTTTCTTTCCATAATTTTTGTTCTTCTTCATTTTTGATTTCATTTCTCATATACATAGTCTTTCTCCTTTTAAAAAATGAGCAGAAATCAGATTTCTCTACTCGTCTATTTGTTACATTGCAAATATGAAAGATAAGAAAAAAGATAAAGAAAAACACCCTGAGTAAAACAGAGTGTCTTTTCAAAGTAATGATTTATTGTATCAATGAGACTTCGTGTTGGTCGGCTTTTTTGTTTGCCGCCAAAGCCCTCAAAACTGGATTCGAACCAGTATCACTTATATACATTGTATGGTAGGAACAAATACAAAGGTTAGTCTATATTTTCTTGATAGGGATTACAATATATATAAATTTAGTCCAACTATTTGAGGAAAATGCCTGTCAAATATGGCAACAGTACAACATACAATGCTGTAGAACAACGTTTATGGTTACATATATACATTTGACAGGTTATGAAATTGTTTTGATAAACAGTTTAAAGAGATGTTTAGCTCATGTTGAAAGATTTATTAAAGATTGCAGCGGCCTTCGCCCTACAGTTCTTGATAAGAGATCATTATTACGCGACGGAGGTAAGGAAGTCTGAGCTTTCGAGAGCGACTCTAAGCTTCTTCCCAAAGACAAAATGTCCGATATTTGCATATCCCAACGACTCTACTGCTAAGAGCACCATTGAACCACCATTCAGAATGTTAAACTTTATCAAAAATTTACATATTTTTTCTATTTTGATAATTTGTATCATTCTCGACTTGGTCTATGGATCGGCGACTTCTTTTATACACTATATTTTGTATAGCTTCACATCGAAAAGTGATTATTTGGCTTCCTGTCATATCGATCATTGCCACATGAAAGACATTGGACAGGTTATTCCTCCACCGGAGGCGTCTATTACTCACCCAAGAAGTTCCTTGCGCTATGAAATTTATCAGTCTGCACAATTCCCACACACTTGATCGTTTCTCACTCGTATCACATGATCACTCATGATCAAAAGCAAAGAAGAAAAAAGTATCCTTCGTTCTCTTTACTCTGCTTCCCATAACAATGGTAGAGAATTTTTCGATGCGATGGCATTCGCATTGTTCATCGAGGTTGCAATCTTTAAATTTTTAAAGCTGATCATTGATCAGCGAGCGGCATGACCAGGATTCGAACCTGGATGTCCGAGAGGACAGAATGATTAGCACTCATCTGCGATACCATTACGCCATCATGCCATGTTGAAGAAGGATGAAGTGATGATGTATCCTTCTTCAGTAAAAACAATAAAATTAACAGAGGAATTAAATACCTTCATATTAAATATGAGATATTTGAAAAAAAATCTGACACTTTTCTTTAAAAAAAGTAGATTTTTAACAGGTGTGACAGGATTCGAACCTGTATCTTATGGTTTTGGAGACCATTGCAAAGTCATTTATGCTACACACCTATGAACTGGGCTAGTTGGATTCGAACCAGCAAATACAGCAGTCAAAGTGCTGTGCCTTACCATTTGGCGATAGCCCAAAAATTTTTTTATATCTTAAATATGAGAGATTTCACAAAAAATATTTTTCATATATAAGATTTCTCATATTTAAAAGGGAGTGCGCATTCATCCCCGTCCAACTTTCATTATGGACGGGGGATTCTGCTTAGATCAATAAATATGACAAGTGAATAAGCACTCTACTGAATAAAATGCTTTTCCGATATTTTATTTTGAAGTCAAGTTGTTAAAATCCTGATGTAAATGTAATTTTCCACATCCGATCATTTCAGCTTCTGACCATTTGCTACGAATTCCATATCCGTAATTAGCCCTTACTTTAACATATCGTCCATGCCATGCTGGTGTTAGAAAATCGTCATCATCTGTACTTACAGATAATGAAGTTTTATCTGTGGTGTATATCTTGGTTGTCTTGAAGTTATTATCCTTACTAACCATAACATCGTAAGATTTTGCATGATCAACAGCTGTAAATGTCACACTCAACACATTTCTCGTGATGATATACCCATGATCAAATGTAGCATTTGTTACCTCTGGAGCTTTTAAGAACTGACTCATGTAGTCCTCATATAATTTATTGTAATCTTTCAAAGACATCATTTTATGATAAGATACCTTTGCTTTTGTTACAGGTGTTTTTGTCGCTGCCTGAACACCAATATTTCCAGTACTAATGCCGGCACAAGCGATCATTGCACTAGCTATTGCATAAGTTGCCACTTTTTTCATTTTAACCATTTTCGTTATTTCCTTTCTTTTGTTTAATTGTTATATTTTTTGTCTGCATTAATTGTTTTGATAGACAATTTTTTCATCGATGAATTTCTTCATCGACAAACGGCATAACCAGGACTCGAACCTGAACACCTCTTTGACAAGATGGAATGACTAGCACTCATCTGCGATACCATTACGCCATTATGCCATGTTGAAAAAGGACAAAGTGATAGTGTATCCTTCTTCGTGAACTACTCCCACCTAAAGAGGTCAGAGCTTTCTGCTGTATCAGCCTTTTCTCTTTTCTCATAAATATCTTTCTATGATAAATATGAGAGATTTTACAAAAAATATTTTTCATATATAAGATTTTTGAAAAATGGAAGCTATGGGACTCGAACCCATGACCTGCTATTTATGAGATAGCTGCTCTGACCAGCTGAACTAAGCTTCCAGAAAGTCAGAGGAAGAACCCGACCCTTAATGAAAACATGTATATAGATGCAATAGAAAAACCCTTTGAAAGAGTACTTAATTACTTCTACACTATAAGTATGAGAGATTTGAAGAAAAAAGTTTTTCACATATAAGATTTTGAAAAAAAACTAAATTTCTTTTAAGATAATTCCATATGGTAAGCATCCCAAAATTAATTCCTGAGAAGAAACAGGGATTCGCTTTTTTTCAATTGCGCATCCATACAAATTTGCAAATTCAAATGTCTCTGGAACGATTGAAAAAATATAATACGGAATTAGAAAAGTCTCTTCGACTCCAACTTTGCAAAACCCAAATTGCATTAATCTTTCTTCTCTAACAGATTTCCATTGAATATAATGATCTATGACTTCTAGAAAATGATGATAAACAGAAGAAAAATTATCGAAAAAGTTTATATCTAGCGAACTATCTCTCAAAAATTCAAGCATCTCATCTTTTATTTTATAAGACAGTTCGTGCAGCAAAGAATATGGTCCAAATAATACATCATCTGCCAATATTTCATCTGAAATTTCTTTTTCAAACTGAATCAACTGGTTTTGATATTTCCATGTTTTATGAGTCAGGTTATTTTTTACATGCAAAGAATCCTGATTTTTCGCATTACAACAAAAAACAATAGAATTCATATATTGCACAAAATATTCAGTTAATGCTTCAGGTTTCATGATGCCCTCCTTCCATTCTTTATATATATCTTCTTATTACAAATATGAGATTTTTCGCAAAAAAAAAGAGAATCAAACGACTCTCTCTTTTAGAATTATTTTTATAGTGATCGCCGAAATTGTAAGAAATCTCATATCGTGCTTTTTTTTATAAGAAAGCGCTATATATTCCATACAAGATGATTACAATTCCGAATACAAGCGTAATATAAGAACTAAGTTTTAATTCAGGTTCTAAAAAAACACTTGGATCGTTTGGATTAATTTTAATTGTTGATTCTTCTCCTTCGTAGTGAAGATTTGATGTATAGCTTTTGCTTTCAAATGTCATATACTGACCATTGACATATCCGGCCCAAGTTGCAGCATAATGCATAGTATGTTCGTTTCGATCATAATCATGATGCATGCGTTGCTTTACATTAATGCATGTTACTGGAATCTCCAAAGTGCAAAGGAATGATTTTCCAATGGTTCTAAGAGAAAATATGATAAGCACAATTCCAATGACAGCATATACGAAAAACACGATAAAAGAATGGCTCATGGTTTGCTCCTTTCAAATAGTATTACTGCATACCAGGAAATCCATTTCTCATAATATTCCCATTTCCAACAGGAGCAAGTAATACTTTTCCTGTTCCGCGGTATACATTCACTAATCCTTCTCCACTTGCTGCGGAACCGATCAATGTTTTTCCAGATCTTTCAACAGTAAAGCTAAGACTTCCACTCCATGCGATCGCAAAATTTCCATCAACTTTTAACACATCATTTTCCAAATTGATTTCGATAAGTTCTTCTTTTGGGCAATCTGCTTCTAAGCAAACAATGCCGTCTCCTTCTAATCCAAGATTAAATAAACCTTCGCCACCTGCAACAGCAGAAGATAAATTACTTCTTGCAACGGTCTTTTGCTTTAATTCAGAACTGCATGCTAAAAATAATCCATCATCCAGAACGATTGACTGATTCCAATCTTTAAGATCGATCAGAATGAGATGTTTATAAGTTGGCTCTAACATCAATAAGCCATCTCCTGTATATTCTGGTTTCACAATGGATTCTCCTGATACTTTTCCACGAAAAGCTTTGGAAATAAGATCTCCAGCTCCTTTGATTCCAGTTGTTGCATTTACATTTCCAAGCATCCATTGCATTGCTCCCGCCTGAATTGTTACATTTCCTTCTGAAAGATCGCATAATAATTGTCTCTTTTTTACATTCATTTCACTACAAAAAAATGCTGTTTGAGCAGAGTATGGAGAAACACTCATATCTTCCTCATGTTCTAAGACACGAAATCCTTTTTTCTTTTGTGTAAAGCTAATATTTTGGTTGTTGTATAAATTTTCAATTTCAAACATATGATTTTCCTTTCTGTGTTATGTACGATTATCTGAAGCGAATATGCATTTGCGGTCATGTTTTCTTCGATCAGCTTCGATGTTATCTTTTTGCATTTTTCGTAGAACTAGGAAAAAGATTTTTCGGATTCCTCTGGACTGTTGAATCTGCTGATCCATAAGTTGTAGATTCCTTTGATCTTTTTCTTCCTGACTCATATTTTCATATGGGCACGAATTTCTTTGATTCATTAATACTGCGTTCGGAGACTCGTGACTTTAGTCGTGAGAGGAGAACGCAGAGATTTTTATGACACAAAGACCAGTCCCTCATTGTTAGCAACGATCTTGCATTTCTTTGCAGGGAAATCCTTGCTTCCCATTCCAACCGCCTGAAGATATGTCCCTTCGCAATGTTGTCCACGCATGACATATCGAACGCCTTGATAATAAAAGACAGCTCCTGGCATAAGGCGATCCAGACGATTGTAACGCCTGATACTTTTCTTAACTTTTAACTGACTGATCATTTTTCTGGTCTGTTCTTCGTTTTCTCCTTTTTTAAAAACTCCTTCATTACAAATATGAGAGTTTTTGGAAAAAATATTACACAAATCGCTGGTCTTTTCGTTCTCTGGATTGCAGAATGAACTTATAATATGATTCATAAGATGCAAATCTCTTATAGTCTCCTGTATACACATCTAAGCATCGTTCATTGATCGTTAACGTATAGTCGTTTGCTGATACAATGAGATACACATCCAGATCTTTTGCACGTTGGAAGATTGTGTCAAATAAGTATTTTTTGACATCTTCGATCGCATCAATACTTAAACCGCTGTCAATGCCATCCATGAAAATGAATAGCTGTGTTTTATGATCTTCTTCGCACTCTTTGATCTTTCGACCAATCTTTTCTGCAATCCTTCCAAGACTTAATGCGATATTTTCTCCCTCAGAAGATGAGAAAGTAGCACTCATCTGCTCAAAATTTCCAAAATATGCAGCCATTGACATAGAATAAGATGTCTCATTACCATCGGTTAGATTGTTGTATTTGATATATGGAATTTCTTTGTCTCTTACGATGGTTCGAATCTGGTCTAAGAGCGTTGTTTTTCCGCTACCATTGCAGCCAACTAGGATAGTCAATCCTGGTTCGATTTCTATATGTCTTTTGCAAAACATTGGCTTTCCATCATCATAGAGATTTGTCTCGATCTTGAATTTCATTGCCTTTTCCTTTCTCTTTCAGTAGTTCTTTATCGAATGATTTCATCATTTTTTCGATATTATTTTGTTCATTTTCTTTCATTAGTTCTCTTTGCTTTTTCGTTTTCTCAATTTCTCTTTCTGTTGGATGATTGGAGTATATCCATATAATAAGCAAAACAAAAAAAATATATATAAATGAGAATCCACAAGTTCCAACAATAGATGTAATATTTGCTTTTTCTTCTTCTACGCAAATATGATCCTTTGGATTCTTTGGGTTTACATTTAGAATTTTAATCGTACCAAGACGTGCTTTAGTATCTTTTACACGTAAATCTAATCCTTTTTCCGGCATACAACTCATGGTATCTTGTGATTTATAAGAAATATTTACTCCATTGTAATTTCCTGTATATGTAAATATACATAATACATAATAGTAGGATCTATTATAATCATCACTACTATTATCTTCGTATTGATCACTGTATTCATGAACTACACCTCCCATGCGGTACATAATTTCTATGGAAGGAGACAATATGTAATGACCCCCAAGTTTGTAGGATCGTGGATTTACCTGTATACTATGAATTGGAAACTAACAATG
>ENA-USUG01004045-USUG01004045.1-human-gut-metagenome-genome-assembly--contig:-NODE-4045-length-18846-cov-9.189035_pt1 | contig 18846 bp, 14 predicted proteins | sample MGYA00250059_ERZ773394 | MGnify/ENA primary metagenome ERZ773394 (study PRJEB29103, sample SAMN06111957) | human gut metagenome | biome: human gut; feature: ankylosing spondylitis patient; material... | reverse complement strand
GCGGCAGGTGTGCCGCTCTTATCATTAAACGGCAAAACACCGTCAAATTCTTCGATGACCTTCATGACAAGATCGGAGTCAGAAAAGATCTGGCTGCCCGCCTTGTCGCGTGTTGTGAGGTCAACCTTTCCATCCCCACGCACTCTCGTCACACGGACGCGGATCTCGTCCCCTACCTTGTAGCCGGAAAACAGCTCCTTTTTCGGGATCATTCCCTGGTAGATTCCATCCACTGCAACGAATGCGCCCATATCTGGATTGATCTCAAATACAAATCCATCCGCCTCGTCTCCGGTGTGGTACGGGGAATCACATCTCAGATACTGGTACGCCTTCATGGTCGCCGCGAGACGTTTGCTCTTATCGACATAGAGGGCAACCAGGCATTTCTCCCCTTTGCGGACCTGGTGGGTCTGCTCCTTAAACGGGAGCAGGAGATCTTTCTCCAGTCCCATATCGAGAAACGCGCCGATCTTTGAGACTTCTTTCACCTCAAGGACCGCCGTCTCACCCAGAGTGACCTTCGGGCGGGATGTCGTCGCGATCAGGCGGTCCTCAGAATCCTTGTAGAGGAACACCTCCAGCTCATCACCGATCTTTGTTCCTTCCGGCACCTGTTTTTTGGGGAGAAGAACACCCTGGGCATCCGCCTTGTCCCCGTCAGAAAGGTAAATTCCGAAGTCTTTCTCCTTGATCACCTTTAGTTTCTGAATTTTTCCAATTTCCATCATGTCTTTCGTCCTCCCGCAGCCGGATACTTTTGCAGCTGCGTCCTCTCTTTTAACTCAACATTCGCGAACACATCACCATTTGCATTGCAAAGAGATACGAGATGCGACATCCCCTCTCTTGCGCGCTTGACAACGATCTCGTCCCCGAGCACCGCCGCCTTCCGGTACTCTGCCCTGATCTCGCCGATCTCGGTTCCCGAAGGGACAAGCTCTCTCGCGATATCCACATACTGGGCGTTATTTACATGGAGATTTGTATCCAGAAGATGTTTCATGACCACCAGACGTCCAGTCTCTTCCATCTCCTTCGGCACGGCGATCTTTCGTCCCGCGTCTTCCATCTCGATCTTCGGATTAAATTCGCCGTACGGATCAGTATCCGCATCCGTAATCCTCATAGGCCGGCCAGTCTCCGTATTCATCAGGAACCAGTAGGAATTGGCTTTTACCAGATATTCTCCTTTTTCATCGAGGATTGCGAAATTTCTCAGCGCATAAAGTCCCTTGACTGCATAGGGCCATGTCAGAACCTTGATCCGTTCCCCGAGGACCGGACGGCGTCCGATCACGATCTGCCAGGAGGATAAAAGCCACGCCTTCTTTTCCCGTCCAAGATATCCGATCCCGACCCCCGCATCCTCCGACTGCATCGTCGAACAATCCTGCATATAATTCATAATTCCGGTCAGGGACAGCTTCGCGTCAATATCCGTCTCGCTGTACCGGACCCGGCTGTTTAATTCGTACATAGTCTAACCTCATGTTGTTGTCTCAATCTGTCTCGAACTTCCCGCTCATAAACACGGGCCTTCAATGCTCAGATGTCTGTCAATGCAAACCGTCCTTTCGCACCACTACCTTAACACAAATGCCTGCCAAGCGCAAGAAAAAAAGACCATTAAGCCTTGCATTCACAAAGATTAACAGCCTTTCGTTAGCTGGGCTACAAGGATTCGAACCTTGAAAATGACGGAGTCAGAGTCCGTTGCCTTACCATTTGGCGATAGCCCAATAATATGTATCTGAAACACTTGGACAATATTTAGTTTTTAAACTGGGCTACAAGGATTCGAACCTTGAAAATGACGGAGTCAGAGTCCGTTGCCTTACCATTTGGCGATAGCCCAATGCATCAACAGGTTGTATTATAACGCAACGACTCTGATCCGTCAACTGTTTTTTTTAATTTTTTTACTTTTTTAATTCTAATTTTTCGGATTATCCGGATCTTCAAATCCCGGTCCCCTTAAGTACGCCGGTGTTTTCGTCTCCGGCGTCAGCATTCCGGACGCGGCGGTAGTCTCTGTAACCACTGCTGTTGTCTCCGGGGCTGTCGGCGGTGCAGTTTCCGGCGGCACAGTTTCCGATGCTGTAGTTCCCGGTTCCGCAGTTTCCGGTTCCTCAGTTTTCGGTTCCTCAGTTTTCGGTTCCTCAGTTTTCGGTTCCTCAGTTTTCGGTTCCTCAGTTTTCGGCTCCGTAGTTTTCGGCTCCGCAGTTTTCTGCGGCACAGTCTCTGTCGGAGAGGTCCGGGAATTCGATGAATGCCGGTCTTTCTCATCCGGATCGCCCAGCTCCCTGTTCGTCTCCTGATCCACCCAGTCCACGCTCTCCCCGGCCTCCAGAGCTTTTCTCCGTCTCTGCATCTCGGAAAGTCCGTCATTTTTCGTGGATTCTCTCTCGTCACCCGTATCCAAAGCCGCAGATTTCTGTTCCGGCACAGCTTCTGTTGTCTCTAAAGCTGCTGTCTCCTCCGTGGTCTCTTCGCTTGCTTTTTCGAAAGTTGTCTTTACGACCACCGGTTTTAAGGATATCTGATATTCCTGCTCATTGATCTCCCGGATCAGGCGTTTTGAGGAATACCCGGCAAGTTCTTCCTGCTTTCCTATCGTGATCCCCGGATTTTCCGAAAAAAGATGCTTTAAAAATTCTGCCTTCGTCACCGTGATCCCATATTTTTCCGCAATCTCCCGGGTTTTTGTGTCCTCTTCTGACTCAAACACATAGACCGTCGCCCTGGACTCCTTTTTCTGAAGCTCGGATTCCGTCTGCTTTTGCAGCTCTTTTACGATCTTTTCCGGTGACGCCTTTACTTCCGCGCCGGACTTCCGGACGGATATCAGGATTCCCCCATCCTCTCCGAGACTGTTGTTATCCGCAAGCCTGTCAAAGATCTTCCCCACTGCGATTCCAAGGCTTTTCCCCTCAAACACGGTCATGGAGACTGCCTCATTTGATCTGGCCATCATTCCCTTTGCAGATAACACGGATCCCCGCCGGTTCATGGTAAATTCCATCATAATATCCGAATTTACTTCCATGATCAGTGACTCCTTCCGGTTCTTCCCCATCATCAGCACCGCCATCAGGCATACTGCTGCCGCGCAGATTGACAGAGCTCCTCCGGCCCGTCTGAACCACTTTTTCAGGGAGTCCATAGAGAATTCACCGTTTACGTCCATCCCGGCTTCCCGTAACTCCTGCTTCTTTTTCTTTTCCTTAACTGGCATGTCCTCATATTCTTTGTTCTGATTCATCATACCGTTTCCCTTTCGCCCTCATAGCCCACGTGGAGAAGGAATAATCCCTCGGGCGGAGCTGTTCTTCCCGCCATATCACGGTTTTTCGCTGCAATGATCTCTTTCATTTTCTCCGGTCTCCGCGTTCCACTGCCGACCTCCAAAAGCGTTCCCGTTAAGATCCGCACCATGTTATAGAGAAAGCCGTTTCCTGTATACAGGAATTCGAGCTTCGTTCCATGTTCCACGATCCGGATCTCATCGATCCGGCGCACCGTGCTTTTTTTCATTCTGCGGTTCGCGCAGAAGCTTTTGAAGTCATGTTCGCCGATAAGAAATTCCGCCGCCTGTCTCATCGCTTTCACATCCAGCTTCTTCCCGCAGCCATAGACATATTTTCGTTCGAATACGTTTTTCTTATCCCCGGTCTCCACATAATATCCATATGTCTTTGATGTGGCAGACAGGCGGCTGTGAAACCGTTCCGGCACAATCTTCGCAGAGAGGACCCTGATATCATCCGGAAGATACCGGTTCAGATATTCCCGTGCTGACTCTCCGTCCGGACAGATTTCCGCATTAATATGGAAATTAGCTACCTGACCTCTCGCATGGACCCCCGCATCCGTTCTTCCGGAGCCATGGACCTCTATCTCTTCTCCAGCCATTCTGAAAAGCACGTTTTCCAGTTTTCCCTGAATCGTATTGTCGGTATTTCCCTGTTTCTGCCACCCATCATACCGGCTTCCGTCGTATTCCAGAGTAATGCGGATATTATTCTTCATGATTGTTCCTTCCTGATCTCCAACTGAATGCGGCCCGTCACATTCAGATGTCCCCGCGGCCGCTTATTTTCTTTTAAACAAAAATTCCCGGCAGAAATTACTCCTTATCCGCCGGGAATGTCTGGCTCATCTGCCTGTTACCGTCTGAAAAAGACTACTGATCTTCCAGAACCGATGTACAATGCGGACAGCGTGTCGCATGAATATTGATTTTCGTTTTGCAGTACGGGCATTCTTTTTCCGCAGATTTCACCATTATTTTACCAATTTTTTTCTCTGTTGGGAATACCCGGAGACCGTTTTTTTATCTCTGTGCCTGTTTTTTATCATTCCGCCGTTTTAGACGGGTTGAATATATGTGTCAGGAAAATAAACATCTCATGGGCGAACAGCGGCATGGCCGCAAGCACGAGCAAAGTTTTCCATTCCCCGGCATTCAAACGCACCGTCTGAAATGCCGCAACCAGAGCCGGCTGTTCCGTCACCATAAGCTGCAGAGCAAATCCAATGAATACTGCAGCGATCATCAGAGGGTTCCCTCCATGATCCATCCGAAATACAGATTTTTCCACATCACGCATTCCGATCGCATGAAAAAGCTGTGACAATCCAAGAACCGTAAATGCGTATGTCTGGCAGCATGCAAGAAGCTTTGGAGACTGTAAGACGTCCGCCACCGCTGCCGGGGTCAGCTGCCGTCCGCTGCTTACAAGAAGCTTTGCAGGAACGATCAGAAACGCGGTCAGACTGATCAATGCGATCAGGAAACCGTAAAACAACGTACAGACTCCGCCGCCATGCGCAAACAGGCTCTCTCCTTGCTTTCTCGGTTTTTCTTTCATCAGTTCTCTCCCGTCACATACATCTGTCCCCAGGGCCAGAGCCGGCAACGAATCCGTGATCAGATTGATCCACAGGATATGACTTGCCTTAAGAGGTGCCGGAAAGGAAAAAAGGATCGCAAAAAACATGGTCATGATCTCACCAAAATTCGATGATAAAAGAAAAATGACCGTCTTTTTAATATTGGCATAGATCTCTCTTCCTTCCCGGACAGCTTCCCGGATCGTTGCAAAATTGTCGTCTGTCAATACTATATCTGCTGCCTGCTTTGCCACATCCGTTCCGCTCATTCCCATCGCGATCCCGACATCCGCCGCTTTTAAAGATGGGGCATCATTGACTCCATCCCCGGTCATCGCCACGATTCCGCCGTTTTTTTTCAATGCCCGGACGATCCGTACCTTATGATCCGGAGAAACTCGTGCAAATACCCGGATCTCCGAAATCTTATCAGCAAGCTCCCCATCGCCCAGGCAATCCAGCTCTGACCCTGTCATGCACTGAGAGGGAGAATCCGCGATCTTAAGCGTTCTTGCGGTCGCAAGTGCCGTATCCTTATGATCCCCTGTAATCATGACGGTCGTAACACCTGCATGGCGGAATTCTTCCACTGTTCCGGAAACCTCCGGACGGACCGGGTCCTCAAGCACTGCCATTCCCAGAAAGGTCATTCCCTTCTCGGAAAGATCCTTTCCCTCCTTTACCGCCGCCCCAAGAACACGCCCACCGGACGCAGACATTTTTTCTGCCCGCCTCATGTACCATGTTCGTTTCGATGCTCCCATCGGATGAACTCCCATTTCGTCTCGGTAGGAGGTGCAATTTCCAAGAATCATGTCCGGTGCACCTTTCGTGAACGAAACTGTCCGCATTCCGTTTTGATGCACCGTCGTCATACACTTTCTCTCCGAGTCAAACGGACGCTCCGCAATTCTTTTCCACGCATCCCGGATCTGTTCGGACTGTTTTTCCCCATTCCTTGCATTTTTATCCGCATATAAAAGAAAAGCTGCTTCTGTAGGATCTCCGATGATTCCGTGCTTTCCCCATCTTGCATCATTGCAGAGTAAAAATGTTCGTAAAAGCCACTCTCTGTCCCCATCCAGATTCCGCACCGTCATCTGATTTTTTGTCAATGTCCCCGTTTTGTCCGAGCAAACCACATTAACCGCTCCAAGAGTTTCCACAGAAGGAAGACGTCTCACGATCGTATGTACCTTCGCCATCCTCGAAACAGAAAGCGCAAGGACGATCGTCACCACAGCCGGAAGTCCTTCCGGAACTGCTGCCACAGCCAAAGAGATCGCTGTCAGAAACATCTCCCCAACATCCCGCTTCTGCCAGACTGCCGCCAGAAAAAGGATCGTACAGAGACCCACAGCCAGAATACTAAGAAATGTTCCCAACTCTCCCAACCGTTTCTGAAGCGGTGTAATCTCTTCCGGTGTTTCATGGATCATTTTCGCGATTCGTCCGATCTCAGTTTGCATCCCGGTATCTGTAACAATCCCTTCACCGCGTCCGGCAGTCACAAAGGTTGACATATATGCCATATTTTTTCGATCACCGAGAGGTGTTCCGGTCGAAGCCACATACTGCGCATCCTTTTCCACCGGTACAGACTCTCCGGTAAGTGATGCCTCCTGTACCTTCATATTTTCCGAACGGATCAGTCGGAGATCCGCCGGTACCTGCTGCCCGGCATTTAAAAGCACCCTGTCGCCCGGCACCAGCTCCGCCGCGTCCATCTCCAAAAGCTTTCCGTCCCGCCGGACAAGCGCCTTCCTTGTTGTCAGCTTTTTTAATGACTCCAGCGCTTTCTGGGCCTTTCCCTCCTGAATCACACCAACCGTTGCATTGAGCAGCACAACTGCTGCAATGATCACCGCATCTCCTCGTTCTCCAAGAAATACAGAAATTCCTCCTGCCGCCAAAAGTACATAAATCAGCGGATCCATCAATTGCGAAAGCATCCGTTCTGCCACAGACGGAGGCCTTTTCTCCTCCAGCTCGTTCCGCCCATACTCCCGAAGCCGCTTTGTCGCTTCCTTCCCACTCAATCCCCCGTCATCCGACGATCCCAGCAGCATTTTTGTCTCAAAAACAGAGCACCGTTCAAAATCCCCCGGCTTTTCCATAAAAAAATTCTCTCCATCCTCTTTTGCTCAAAGCAAGTTTATGAGGATGGAGAGGAAATCATGCCTGCATTCCCATTCTCCGACTGACCGATCAACGAAATTTATAATTTTTTATGATCGCCTGCAAGGTACGTGTCCCATTATATTCATTTACATCCGGATAATAGATCATGTCGATCGTATTCTGCCCTGTCTGCTCTTCCAAAAAACGATCTCCATCTGCAAACAGCAGACCATCGAACGGATGTCCAGTGTTCGTCACCAGATTCATTTTCACGACATTTCGATTTTTTCCAAGAACACGTACATTTCGAATCGTCAGACTTTTCTGGGCAAACAACGGTTTTTCATTTCCCTGCCCGAATGGTTCCAGACCTTTGAGCTCATCCACGATTTTTTCATTCACATACTCAAACGGCATCGGAACATCGATCCAGATCTGCGGAACGAAATCATCTTCCGTAAGCTTTGCATTTTCATTCAGTCTTCTCCTGAACTCATCAATATCACTTTCCTCAATGGAAAGTCCCGCTGCCATTGGATGCCCGCCAAATTTCACCAGCAGATCCGACACCTCGCAAAGCCCCTGGTACATATGGTATGCCTCTATGGAACGTCCGGATCCCTTCGCACTCTGCTCGCCTCTCGTCAGCACAAAGGATGGCTTATGGAAATGCTCCCGGAGTCTTCCGGCTATGATCCCGGCAAGTGATTCATGGCACTCCGGCAAGAACACCACCAGCACCTTATCCGACATGTAGAAACGTTCTACCTGTTCGATAGCCTCTGTTTCTCCCTTTGCCGTCATATCCTTTCTCACATCATTGAGTTCCTTTAATTCATCCGCCAGCCCACTGACCCGGTCCGGATCCTGTTCTAACAACATCCGGAGCGCAACCTTCGCACTTTTCAACCGTCCACCTGCATTTAAGCACGGTCCGATCACAAAACCAATGTGATATGCGCTCAGATTGTTTATATCCAGATTATTTTTCTCTACAAGCATTCTGAGACCGGTGTTCTTCGTCGAACCGATCTTTTTCAGTCCATATTTGACGATCAGACGGTTTTCATCCTGCAGCTTCATGACATCTCCCACGGTCGCAATGGCCGCAAACTCCAGAAGCTCCATCCACTCATGCTCCGGAATTCCAAGATCCTCATAGATCACGTTTATAAGCTTCCATGCTACGACCGCACCGCAAATTTCATGGTACGGATACGTCTCCCCGTCCTGCTTCGGATCAACCACTGCATCTGCCGGCGGCAGAATCTGTCCATAAGCATCTACCGGTACTTCATGATGATCGGTCACCACAACCGTCATGCCAAGCTGCTTTGCGATGCTGATCTCCTTTAATGCCGCGATTCCATTATCACAGGTCACAAGTGTATCGATCCCGTCCTCTGCTGCCTGACGGATGATGGATTCATTGATCCCGTAGCCATCCCGGATCCGGTCCGGTATCTCATAATCAATCTGCCCATTTCCGGCAGCACGGTGAAAGCCCTTGAGAAGAATATATGTTGAACAAACACCATCAATATCGTAGTCGCCGATGATCCGGATTTTTTTCCCTTCTATCAACTTCTTTTCAATGATCCCCGCAGCGGTCTCCATTCCCTTCATCTGTCGCGGATCATAAAGATCATCCAGTGTCCCGTAAAGATACTTTCTCATCTCACGTTCATCCAAAAGACCTCGGTTTCGCATGATCCGAACAGCCACCGGACTCACCCCCAGACGCATCGCAAGCCCGTTAAAATCTGCCCGTTTTGTCTGAAGCATCCAGATTTCTTTCTTTTTCTGCATCGTTTCTCTCCCTCTTTGCACTTCCTCATTCCGGCACGTTCAATACTTCTGGCCATTTTCCTTCAGCCATTGCCGCCGTTTTCGATAATCCGGCAGAATCTTCTCCACTTCATCCCAGAATTCCGTGCTATGGTTCATCTGGAGCCGATGGGCAAGCTCATGGACCACAACATAGTCCAGAATCTCCTCCGGCATCAGAACCAGCTTCCAATTAAAATTCAGGTTTCCCTTTGCACTGCAGCTCCCCCAGCGCGTCTTTTGCTCCCGGACCGTGATCGATCCATAGGAAACGCCCATGAGCCCTGCGTAATAACAGCATCGTTCTTTTAACACGTTTTCCGCTCGTTTTTTTCCTTCAAGACGTTCCGTTTCTGTGTAGGACGGACGCACTGCAAGGATCTGTTCTCCGGCACGGAGCCTCACCTCGATCCAATCCCGATGACTCTCCACAAACCAATCCGCAGTCTCCGGCGGTGTCCGGAAAGGAGCACGCACCGTAATCGTTCCGTCAAGCTCCACCTTCAAAGACATGGAACGGCGCCTGGACCGGAGCAGCTCATATGTAAAATGTTCCGTTCTTCTTTTCATGATTTCCTCCAGAATCTTCTTCCTTTTTCACTGCACAAGTTTCACAGAAAGTTCCATCAAAAGTTCCCATGAAATCGAAAAAAGGCATCTGCAATTGCAGATGCCTTAATCAGCGCGCCAGAGAAGATTCGAACTCCCGACACTACGGTCCGTAGCCGTATGCTCTATCCAGCTGAGCTACTGACGCACGCTCTCTGAGTTTCAGATGTCTGTCACTCAACAAAGAATATTCTACTATATATTTTCTTCTTTGTCAACACTTTTTAAATTTTTTTAATTTTTTTCTTTTCCCTTGCACCAATATCATAAGCCGCAAAAAAGCTTTGGGGCCATCACGCCAAAGCGTAACAGCCCCGTCTTTTTTTACTTCTCGTAATAGCAATCTCCCAAATAATGGAAGGACGTATTTTTGTTAAATTTGAATCCCTTAAGGTCTGCTCTTCTTCCTACCATGCTATATTTGTAATACAGAGGTACCCACGGACAGAGCTCATTTAAGCGAACCTGAAGGTCTTTATATATCTGGAGGCGTTTTTCTTGATTTGTTTCCACCGCTGCAGCATCGATCATTTCATCTACCTTATCATCTTTGAGATATGCACGATTGCCGCTCATTCCACAGTTTCTTGAATGGAATAACTGAGTTACACTATATGCCGGATCACAAGTAGTATTTACCCAGCCAAGAATCAGGAGATCATGTTCTCCGGCATTGATCGCATCCTGAAATGCTCCCCATTCATACACATTGATGTCTACATTAATGCCAACCTGAGCTAACTGAGCCTGAACTACCTGTGCAGCACGACTTCTTACTTCTCCGGATACGTACATCTTAAGATCCAGTCCATTTTCATATCCTGCTTCTGCAAGAAGTTCTTTGGCTTTTTCCAGATCCTGAGGATATGGCTTTACGTCCTCATTCCACCCAGGCACAGTCTTTGCAACAACGGAGGTGGCTACTTCGCCGCGACCTTCTACAATCGTATCTACGAATTCCTGACGATTCGTGGCATAATTGATCGCCTGACGTACCCGGACATCATCCAATCCTTTTTTAGTTGTGTTCATAGCCATAAATTCTACAGAAGGTGCCGGCCAGCTTTCCAGAACAAGATCTTTACAGTTCTCAATATTGACAGCATCCACCGGATCTACGGCTAAGATCACATCAATCTCCCCTGTTTCCAGTGCGATTGTACGAGCACTTCCTTCCGGAATGATCCGGGTTGTAATCGAAGTGGCTGTAGCAGGTCCATCAAAGTAGTCATCAAACCGGACCAACGTCCAGTGGTCATTCGGAACCCACTCTTTAAACATAAACGGACCTGTTCCGATCGGAGCTTCTCCATATGTATCGCCAGCCTCTGTTACTGCCTTCTCTGATAAGATCTTCATACTGGTATCATTAAGGATATACAGGAATGCTGGACACGGATTTGAAAGATGGATCGTCACCTCGTAATCCCCGTCAACAGAAACATGATCAATGGCTGATGCATTAGACATTGCTTTTGGCATGGTCTTGGCACGCTCTAAACTGAATTTCACATCGCTGGCCTTCAGTTCATCTCCATTGTGAAACTTTACGCCTTTCCGCAGTTTAAATTTGTACTTTGTGTCATCCACAATCTCAAAACTCTCTGCCAGATCCCCTACAGGCTCACGATTATCATCAATTTTGATCAAACCATTATAAATATGGAAATTCAGCGTTGCAGATGGTGAATCCACCCCCACCTGTGGATCCATAGACCGGATATCGCTGCTATTCGCCGAAATAATGTCTGTCCGTCCAATGGACTCTGGTTTTTTCTCTGACGATGTTTCCGCACCGGATGAAGCTGATGTCTCCGCCTTTGAATCCACTGTCGATGTACCGGAGTTTCCCCCACTCTGTCCGCAGCCCGACAATACCATAGCCCCGGCCAATGCCAATGCCGTCAGTTTTCCATACATCCTTTTTCTCATGCACATGTCCTCCTTGTTATTATATTGTTACATAATTTTTTCCTTCTCGCTTTATTTCCCCCATCCAGAGATCCATTTCCGGCAATTCTCCGCAACTACGTTCATCTGTCCTGTAAGCCGGTTTCTCTGACGCACAAATCTTGTCTGGACTGCCAAATAATAATCTGCTTCTGTATTTTCCCTTGTCAGACCCTCTGCCATAGCAAGTCCGGCAAACACCGTTCCCTTTACCGCCGGATCCTGATGATATGGGCTGGATGTCGTGTACATGATCCTTGCCAATTCTCCCGCTATTTCCATGATGACATCGTCTGTATGTTTCTGATTCTCCATAGCGTTTTCAAGATCTGCAACCGCTTCCTTCAGGCTGCCGATCGCCCTCCAGACCGGAGAAAGATCAAATTCCGCACTAAGCTTCTGTTCTATAGAACGAAGCTCGTTTTCCATAAAGCTGACAAACCCGCTCATCTCTGCAGGAAGCTTCTCACAATTAGCGAAAATGGCGGTCAACTTTGCAATGACTCTTGTATCTCGCAGTGTCACCTCCGGATCTACCTTATCAAAGGTATCCTCTTTCGTATGCCACCAGGAAAATATTTTATGATCCTGTTTTATAAACTGCGGCATCATAGCAAACGGAATATCCGCTCCCCAGAAGGTCTGATCTGCGAATCGTACCATCGGCGTCGGTACCTCCGGTTCTTTATCATTAAACTCCCTTAAAAACTCTCGGTCAAAGGCTTCGCCCTCCAGCATAGATGTCCGCATTCCAACCACATCCGAACCTTTACAGCCGCAAATATCCATATTAATGTGGGCCACACAATTTTCTTTCAGATCTTCCCAATGGTGATCATAATACCAGGTCGATCCGGAATAACGGGCATCTGAATGACCGGACCACCAGGCAAGCACTACAGACCGCTCCAGATGTTCCTGATTTTCTTGAAATACCCTGGCAATCTCCATCATAGCAGCATTGGCAACGCCATTATCCGTTATCCCCTCATACCAGGAATCATAATGACCGGAAACCAACACATACTTATCCGATCTTCCCTGAATACGTGCTACCGGCATGGTACTGGAAACGATTGACTGACACATTTCAACGTTAAGGCATGCCGTCAGTGGACCTTCTTCCAGTTTTTTCTGCAATTCCTTTCCTGCACTTTTTGTGATTTCCACAAACGGAATTCCCGGATAATGACAAGCCAGATCCTCCGGCTCAGGTGTTCCCCATACACCTCCAAGCGTTCCATGGTGTGCCAGATCCGCATGCCAGATTGTGATCACGCCCAAAACTCCGGCACGTTTTGCCTCACATGCAAACGCAAAGCTGTTCTCATATGTCAGAACGATCTTTCCGGCAAATTCTGCCATTCTCGCTCTCTGCTCCTTCTGGCTGCAGCCTCCGGTTGCGCTGATCCGGTCGAAAACCAGTTCAGCTTCCAGATTTTCCGCTGTTCCACTATACACATACGGAGTCAGAGGCACGATTGCTTCCGAAGAATCCCCTTGGATCCGTATGGATGCTTCTCCCGGAAGGCTTCTATATACCTGATAAATTTCCCGCTCTACCGGGATTCCCAGTTCTTCCATTCGTTTTGCGATTCGTTCTGCCGCTTTCTCTCCATCCTCAGAACCTGTATAGCGGTCCAGGTGACTGAAACACTCTACATCCTTCATGATTCTGGATGTTTCTAAGGCTTTGTCAATTTTTTCAATAAGCTTATTTCCTTCCGATGAACAAAGACTCATACCCTGCATGTTCTAATTTTCCCTTCTTCCTTCCCCATTCATTTGGGCACGATCCATTTCTTGTGTATTTGTCTGTTTTGTTGTAAAATAATTATTTTTGTCCTCAGCATTTAAGCATATTATACAATATCAATTTTTATATCGTCTAATGCTTAATTCGAATATTATATATAATTTTTGCGAATACGATATAATATACTGAAATTATATTCAATTTGTACTATATGCAAAAAGCCCCCGGAGAATCCATATCTGATTCTCCTGGAGCTTTTTCCTAACGCTAAAATATCTAAAAAATGACTATGTTTTTACCAGAGTTCCGGTTTTGCATCCTTCGGAAGCGGATTCGGATACGTCTCTCCGTCCAGCTCTTCCAACCAGTCCTTATGAGCCTTTTTGATGAGCTCCGGATTTTCCAGAAGATCCGCTCCTGTGCATGCCATGACTTTTGCCGCCGTCAGCATGCCCTTATGGGCAATACTTGCCTTTCCCTGAGCAACAGCCTGCCAGGAATGAAGTGCTGTTCCTGCCGCATAGCAGCACACATTTGTCTGCACCGTCGGAACCACCCAGCTCACATCACCGACATCGGTAGAGCCACCACCGCCATATGATTCGCTCCGGTCCAGTTTAAAATCCAACAGTGGCATATCCAGGACTTCCTTCCGCTTGTCCTTTTCAACGACATGAGCGATCATGTCCTTTAAGCCCTCTTTGTCTAACTCCGTAACGACCTCTTTGAATTTTCCCGCGTACGCCAGCTCCTCTTCCGTATATCCGATCGGAATAAAATGGTCAAGATTTTTGTCCATGACCTCTTCCAGAACATCATTTCCGATCACGTTGGAATAAGCGGCAACCTGACGAATATCCACAGTCGTTCCCGTGATCAGCGCCGCGCCCTTCGCGATATCGCACATCCGCTCATAAAGCTTTTTGACCTGAGTTACCTTTGGTGCGCGGATCGCATAGAGTACCTGTGCCTCCGCTGGAATCACATTCGGGGCAATTCCACCGGTGTTTGTGATCGCACCATGAACTCTCGCTGCGTCGATCATATGCTCTCGCATATAATTCACGCCAATGTCCATGATCTCCACTGCATCCAGCGCAGAACGTCCAAGCTCCGGCGCTCCCGCCGCATGGGAGGAGATTCCATGGAAGGTAAAGAACACACGGAAATTGGCAAGGAATTTATCGTCTCCCATTGTTTTGTTCGTCGTGCTTGGATGCCAGGTGATAGCGATATCACAGTCATTGAAATATCCGTCCCGGACCAGATATGCCTTTCCGCCCGCATTCTCCTCCGCCGGACAGCCATAGTAGCGGATCGTTCCCTTCAGGTCTTTTTCTTCCATATAGGACTTTAGTGCATCGACAGCCGCCACAGATGCCGTTCCGAGAAGATGGTGGCCACAGCCATGTCCATCTGTTTTTCCTGCGATCGGACGACGCTCCGTGCAGTCTGCTTCCTGCTGAAGACTGGAAAGAGCGTCAAACTCACCAAGAAATGCGAGGACCGGCTTTCCGCTTCCCCACTCGGCAATAAACGCTGTCTTCTCTCCGGCAAGGTCAGCCCGGATTGAAAATCCGCGAGACGCAAGGTATTCCTGTTGTACCCTCGAAGATTCATATTCCTGAAAACGAGGTTCCGCATATCCCCAGATCTCATCCGCCATAGATGTATATGTGTCCTTCTGTTTCTCCACCAGTTCAGAAATTCTATCTTGATTCTTTGTTTCCATGCTGTCCACTCCTTCCTGTGTAATCCTTGTTCCTGCCACACACATTTCCATCAACAGGCACTATGTGCAACACTTCCATAAGCAGAAGCTTGTTATACCTATTTTTTTAGGCAGTCTTCTGAAAACCATCGCCCTTGATGGTTCTCATTCCGACTGCCTGATCTATCCTATTACCAGATCGATGGTTTTAAATCTGCCGGAAGCGGATTCGGATATGTCTCTCCGTCAAGCTCTTCCTTCCAGTCTGCCTTTGCCTTCTCAATTAATTCCGGATTCAGAAGAAGTTCCGCGCCGACATACGCCATAACCTTCGCTGCCGCCAACATCCCTTTGTGAGCAATCGAAGATTTTCCCTGTGCAACAGCCTGCCAGGAATGAAGCGCTGTACCTGCTGCGTAACAGCTGGTATAGACCTGTGCTGTCGGAACGACCCAGCTGACATCTCCGACGTCCGTGGAGCCGCCACCGCCGTAAGCACTGTTTTTATCGACAATAAGATCCCACATCGGCTGCTCTAAGAGCTCCTGTTTATGCTCTTTTCCTCCGATCACTGCCGCCTGATCCTTCATTCCTTCTTTATCCAGCTCTGTGATCACACCCTGGAATTTCTTTGCATATGCAAGCTCTTCCTCCGTATAGCCGATCGGAACCACATGCTCCAGATTCTCCTGAACAAGATCCGCCAGTGTATCATTATTGATCAGGTTGGAATATGCTGCAACCTGCTTGATATCAACGGTCGTGCCTGTGATCAGAGCCGCACCCCTTGCAATATCGCACATCCGCTCATAAAGCTTCTTGACCTGTGTTACCTTTGGTGCACGGATCGCATAGAGGATCTGTGCCTCAGCCGGGATCACGTTCGGAGCGATTCCGCCGGAGTTTGTGATCGCGCCGTGAACTCTCGCTGCATCGATCATATGCTCTCTCATATAGTTCACACCGATATCCATGATCTCAACGGCATCCAGCGCGGAACGTCCAAGCTCCGGCGCCCCGGCCGCATGGGATGAGATTCCGTGGAAGGTAAAGAATGCCCGGAAGTTTGCCAGATGGAATCCGCCCTTCATAACTTTATTCATTGTGTATGGATGCCAGGTAATCGCGATATCACAATCATCAAAATATCCATCCCGGACCAGATATGCCTTTCCACCCGCATTTTCCTCCGCCGGACAGCCATAGTAACGGATCGTTCCGCTCATGTGATTCTCTTCCATATAAGTTTTTAACGCATCAACAGCCGCTACCGACGCTGTTCCGAGAAGGTGATGACCACAGCCATGTCCGTTTGTCTTTCCCTCGATCGGGTGACGTTCTGTGCAGTCTGCCTCCTGCTGAAGGCTGGAAAGTGCGTCAAACTCACCTAAAAATGCGAGGATCGGCTTTCCGCTTCCCCATTCCGCGATAAATGCGGTCTCTTCTCCTGCGAGATCTGCCTTGACGGAAAATCCTCTCGCTTTTAAGAACTCCTGCTGAAGCTTCGTGGACTCGTACTCCTGAAATCTCGGCTCCGCAAAACCCCAGATCGCGTCACTGATTTTTGTATATTCATCGCGTCTCTGATCGATCGTCGTGCCGATCTCTTTTCTAAAATCTGTTCCCATATGTATATGCTCCTTTCTATGTTTCCCTTATCCATCAGAACCGTGCAGGCACGTTTCCGGCTCTCTTCACCCCTTTGTCCCACATGGGCTTCCATTCGTGCACACCCCCGTCCCTCATGTTATTCATGTCTTTTTCCGGTGACATTCTCAGTTACGATCTTCCAGACCGTCACTGCGTTCACCATTGCCTCCGCGAACGCGTTCTCTTCGAATGCCTTCTTCTGACTCATCTGATTCATGAGGCTCGCCAGAGCTTTTTTCTTCGATGTGAGATCTTCCACGAAATATGCAGTTCCGTTTCCGCAGATACTCTCAAAGCTTGTCGTCGACTTGCAGGCTGCGTCATAATCGATCTCCAGGCTATTTTTCCCGTAAATACAATATGAAACCTGAGGATTCTCTCTGATCTTATCGATCTTCGTCCCTTCCTTCGCTCCGTGAAAATACAGAACCAGCTTTCCTTCTTCCACTTCTGCACCATAATTCAATGGAATTAAATAAGGACATGACTCATCGTGGAACGCAACGGTGCACACAGTCTCCCGTTTCGCGATCGCCACAATATCAGCCATGTCCTTCAATTCTCTGTCACTTCGTCTCATCCAGACCTCCATTCCAGTCATAAAGATCCTACACTTTTGCCATTCTCCATTTCGATCCTTCAGGATTTTCATCGAAATTCCGCATTCAGTGCCATCCGCCAGACTTCCCGTAAGATGAGACTATCATATCATAATTTTTTTAATATCTCAAGTAATATACCGTTATCTTGTTCCTTCTGTCTGAAATTATCCCTCAATTCAGAATACTAAATTGCAGTTCCAGCACCACCGCAGACTGATCATGACCCATGATCACAATTCCAGAGCTTTCTCCTCTTATCCTAAAATACGGCCTGAATCAAAAACATATAAAGTACAGTTCCTGCCGCAATACTGAGCAGTGTATTCCTCTTCCATACGTGCAGCCCGACAACCGCTGCGGAAGCTGCAATCTCCGGAATTCCATGAGATCCCGCAAAAAAGCTCACATTTTTCAGGCAGTACACCACCAGCATCCCCATGATCGCATACGGAAGAACTCCCGATAAATATGTAATGTATCCGGGGATCTCCTTCTTCCTGCCGAATATCACAAACGGAAGAAATCTTAAAACAATCGTTACTGCAACGCATACCGCGATCAGTGTGACCGCCCTCAAATCCATCCTCTCTATTCCTCCTAAATCAAGCAAAATCCACCGCTACCGCTGTATTGTACGGAATTTTCAGTTCGGAAATTTCCTACCCGTGTGCAGCAACCTGGGCACTGTTTTCATACTATTTCCTGTCCTTCGGAAAATGTCATGAATTATGCCGTCATCTGGCTGCTCTCAGTTTTCTTACTCCCACGCATCAGCGTCAAAATCACCGTGATAGAGATCATCGACGGGATCAGAAAGGCTGATGCCCCAAAGATCAACAGACAGATCACGGATGCAGCAACACCTGCAACGGCGCTTCTGTGATCCTTCGTGCTCATCCACTGTTCCGTAAATACCACCAGAAACAGAGCTGTCATCGAGAAATCGATCCCTTCCGTATTGATATTCAATACACTCCCGAGCACCGATCCCATCACGCTTCCAATTACCCAGTAAATCTGGTTCAACAGCGAGACAAGGAAGAAATATTTCTTCTCCTCGACCCCCTCCGGTACATCTCCACTGCACACCAGCGAATACGTCTCATCCGTAAGCGCAAAGATCAAATACGGCTTATATGGTTTTGTGTCCTTATATCGCTCCACCATGGAGATTCCATAAAATAAATGTCTTGCGTTGACCATCAGTGTCATAAGTGCCGCTGAGATCAGCGATGCGCCACCTGTTATCAGATCAATTGCCACATACTGCATTGACCCCGCATAAATGAACACACTCATCGCGAGCGCCCAGGTGATGCCGTAGCCCTTCGCTCCCAGCAGCATTCCAAATCCGATTCCCAGAACGATATATCCCGCCATTACCGGAATTGATCGTTTCAACGCATATCGAAATGTCATATCTGTTCTCCTATCCATATTATTTCGAGATCTCTCCTGTTCATCTCCATCACGCTCCCATAATTCGGGTTTTTCGTTAAACAAAAAAAGAGCTTGCAAAACAAGCTCTTTTCATGCCGGTGACCGGACTTGAACCGGTACGGGGTTGCCCCCGAGGGATTTTAAGTCCCTTGCGTCTGCCTATTCCGCCACACCGGCAGACATATAAATATGTCGATGATGGTTTCCCATCAAATGGGACCTATAGGGCTCGAACCTATGACCCTCTGCTTGTAAGGCAGATGCTCTCCCAGCTGAGCTAAGAT
>ENA-USUG01004036-USUG01004036.1-human-gut-metagenome-genome-assembly--contig:-NODE-4036-length-18860-cov-8.703508_pt1 | contig 18860 bp, 19 predicted proteins | sample MGYA00250059_ERZ773394 | MGnify/ENA primary metagenome ERZ773394 (study PRJEB29103, sample SAMN06111957) | human gut metagenome | biome: human gut; feature: ankylosing spondylitis patient; material... | reverse complement strand
TCACTGCCTGACCTGTCCCGCCGGGACGGTTCTCTTAAAAACACCATATAGATTTTTTGTACGCCGCCGCCCGCCATTGAGCAGAGTTTTACACCTAATTGGGTATAAAACAGCTCATGGCGGGCGGCGGCATCATCCTGCTGGGCACAACGCTGATCCCCCTGCTCTCTGGCCTGTTTTAAGGTAGCGGCTTATGGATTTTCTCACCGACTGGCTCACGGATTGGCTCAAGGAGCTTTTAATCAGCGGGATCATGGGGAACCTTTCGGGGCTCTTTGATAACGTAAACGCCCAAGTCGGAGAGATTGCGGTACAAGTGGGAACAACCCCGGCGGCATGGCACGCCGGGGTGTTCTCCCTGATCCGCCAGCTTTCCGAAACGGTAATTTTGCCGATTGCCGGAATGGTGCTGACCTTTGTTGCGACCTATGAACTGATCCAGATGCTTTTGGAAAAAAACAATATGCACGAGTTTGATGTGGCGAATATCTACAAATGGATGTTCAAAACGTCCTGTGCCATCCTTATTCTGTCAAACACATTCAATATCGTAATGGCCGTGTTTGACGTGTCCCAGAGCGTGATTGCACAATCGGCGGGGCTGATCCAGGGTTCCACGGACATTACGCCGGATATGCTGACCCAGCTTGAAACGACGCTGGAGGGTATGGATTTAGGGCCGCTGTTGGGCCTGTGGCTCCAGTCCTCCATTATCGGCGTTACCATGTGGGCGCTGAATATCATTATTTTCGTGCTGGTCTATGGCCGCATGATTGAAATATATCTGCTCACCAGCCTGTCCCCCATCCCTGTGGCGACCCTTGCCAACCGGGAATTGGGACACACGGGCCAGAACTATCTGCGCTCGCTGTTCGCCGTGGGATTCCAGGGGATGCTCATTCTGGTGTGCGTGGCAATTTACGCGGTGCTTGTCCAGGGGATCGCCACAGGCGGAGATCCCATCGGGGCGATATGGGGCACCGTTGGCTATACGGTATTGCTTTGCTATATGCTGTTCAAAACGGGCAGTATCTCCCAGCGCATTTTCGGCGCGCATTAGAGGGGAGGCGCGTATGGCAGAACATTCAACCTTGGGACAAAATGTCCCGAAGTCCCCGGCTCCCCCGGAGGGGCTGTTCCTTATGGACGGCATCGAGGGCCTGCGCTCCCTGCCCCAACACTCGGTTGATATGCTCTTGACCGATCCGCCCTATGGCACGACCCGCAACTTTTGGGATGTGCCCCTGCCGCTCCCGGAGCTTTGGGAGGCGGTGCGCTGGGCGGTCAAGCCGGAGGGTGCGGTGCTGTTCTTTGCTCAATGCCCCTATGATAAGGTGTTGGGGGCCTCCAACCTCCCTATGCTCCGCTATGAGTGGGTATGGTACAAGAGCCGGTGTACTGGCTTTCTCAACGCAAGGCGGGCCCCCTTGAAACGGACGGAGAACATTCTGGTATTCTATCAAAAGCTCCCCTATTACGATCCGCAGTTCGAGCAGGGCAAGCCCTATAAGAAAACCGCTGACCGGGGCGGCAACAGCCCCAACTATGGAAAATTTGTCCGTTCCGGCGGCGGCTCCGAGGACGGCCTGCGCTTTCCCGGAAACCTGCTGACATTCCCATCGGTACAGCGCACCGTCCACCCCACGCAAAAGCCCGTGGAGCTGTGCGAGTATTTCATCAAGACCTACACCCGCCCCGGCGAGGTGGTGGCGGACATCTGCGCGGGCTCCGGCACAACTGCCGTGGCCGCCGTCAACACGGGCCGCCGCTTTATCTGCTTTGAAACCGCCCCGGCCTTTTACGCCCCGGCCACGGAGCGCATCCGGCTGGCGCAGGCGGCTGCGGAGGCCGGGGAGAAAGGAGTCTGACTATCGGAAACTATTCTATCATCTACGCCGATCCGCCCTGGCGGTATTCTGCAAAGAACGTACAGGGGGCGGCGGAAAATCACTACCCCACAATGGGGATCGAGGAGCTATGTGCGCTCCCGGTGGCTGATCTGGCGGCCCCGGACAGCGCACTTTTTTTGTGGGCCACGTTCCCGCAGTTGCCGGAGGCCCTGCGGCTCATTAAGGCGTGGGGCTTCACTTATAAAACCGTGGCTTTTGTCTGGCTGAAGAAAAACAAAAAGGCGGACAGTTGGTTTTACGGCCTGGGCTTCTGGACGCGGGGCAACGCGGAAATCTGCCTGCTGGCGACCAGGGGCCATCCCAAACGGCAGGCCACGAATATCCATCAGTTTATCATTTCCCCCGTTGAAGCCCACAGCAAAAAGCCGGACGAGGCCCGCGACAAGATTGTTTCCCTCCTGGGCGACCTGCCCCGCGTGGAGCTCTTTGCGAGACAGACCCCGCCCGGCTGGGACGTGTGGGGAAACGAGGTGGAGAGCACCGTCCCGGACTTCGGGACACTTTGTCCCAAGGTGGGCGGCCCGAAAGGAGGTCTTTCATGCCCTATGTAAATGTACCCAACGACTTATCCAAAATCAAAACGAAAATGGCCTTTAACCTAACCAAACGCCAGCTTGTCTGCTTTGGCGGCGCGGCGGCGGTGGGTATCCCCTCCTATCTGCTGGCCCGCAGCTCTATCGGCAACACCGGGGCCATGTTCCTTATGCTGGCCGTTATGCTCCCGGCGTTTTTGCTGGCGATGTATGAGCGTGACGGGCTCCCCTTTGAAAAGGTGATTAGAAATATCATCCGGGCCCGTTTCCTGCGGCCCGGCGCGAGGCTCTATCAGACGCAGAATTTATACGCCCCGTTTACCCTGCGGGGCTCCGTGGGAAAGGAGGATGCGATTGCAACAAGCAAAAAAGCAAACACCCAGGCGCGGCCCCGCCGCAAAGGGTAAAAAACGGGCGGCCCTGTCCGCCCAGCAGACAATCCCCTATGTGCGGATGCTCCCGGACGGCGTGTGCCAGCTCCCCGGCGGGCTCTATACAAAAACCGTGGAATATGAGGACATCAATTATTCTGTGGCAAGCACCGAGGATCAGACGGCTATCTTTAGCGGCTGGAGCTCATTCCTCAATTACTTTGACAGCTCTCTGCCGTTCCAGCTTTCTTTCATTAACCGCCGTTCCCACTCCCGGAGCCGCTACAAGGTGAACATTCCCCAGGCCGAGGATGACTTTAACAGCGTCCGGGCCGAGTTTACCGGGATGCTGAAAAATCAGATTGCCCGGTCAAACAATGGGATTGAACGCTCAAAATATATTACCTTTGGCATCCCGGCGGAAAGTCTGGACGAGGCGCGGCCCCGGCTGGAGCGCGTGGAGGCGGACGTTATGAGCAACTTTAAGCGGCTGGGCGTGCCCTCCGAGCCTATGGACGGGCGGGCGCGTCTGGCCCTGCTTCACGGCCAGATGCATCCTGGGAGCCGGGAGCCGTTCCGCTTCTCCTGGGGGGATATTGCAAAGACGGGGCTCGGCACAAAGGACTTTATTGCCCCCGACAGCTTTGACTTCCGCCAGCCCCGGCTGTTCCGCATGGGCCAGTATTGGGGCGCGGCCTCCTACTTGCAGATTTTGGCGTCGGAGCTCTCTGACAAGCTCCTGGCGGAAATTTTGGAGCTTGACGCGGAAATGACCGTGACCCTCCATATCCAGACCGTGGATCAGCTAAAGGCGATTAAAACCATCAAGGGGAAAATTTCTGACATTGGAAAAATGAAAGTGGAGGAACAGCGCAAAGCTGTCCGGGCCGGATATGACCCCGACATTCTGCCGCCCGACCTTATCACATTTTCCAAGGACGCGGCGGAGCTTCTGGCCGACCTCCAGTCCCGCAACGAGCGGATGTTCCTCTTGACCTTTACCGTGGTAAATCTGGCCCCCACCCGCCAGCGGCTGGAAAATGATATTTTCACGGTGGGCGGTATCGCGCAGAAATACAACTGCACATTGAAGCGGCTGGACTGGCAACAGGAGCAGGGCTTTGTTTCCTCCCTGGCCCTGGGCGGGAATGAGGTGGAAATCCAGCGGGGCATGACTACCAGCTCCACGGCGATCTTCATTCCCTTTATGACCAGGGAGCTCCGCATGGCCGGGCCGTCCCTCTATTACGGCATGAACGCACTTTCCCACAACGTCATTATGGCGGACAGGAAAAAGCTGAAATCCGCGAATGGGCTCTACCTGGGCTCTACTGGCTCCGGCAAGAGCTTCGCGGCAAAGCGGGAGCTGCTCAACGTCTTTCTTACCATTCCCCAGGATCGGATTATCATTGTAGACCCGATGGGCGAATATGCCCCGCTGGTGCGGCGGCTGGGCGGCCAGGTGATTGAGATTGCCCCGGACAGCCCTAATCACATTAACCCTATGGACATCCAGATGGGCGGCAACGACGAGGACAGCCCCCTTTCCATGAAAGCTGATTTTCTGCTGTCCCTGTGCGAGCTGGTGGTGGGCGGCAAGGAGGGCTTACAACCGATTGAGAAAACCGTCATAGACCGCTGTGTGCGGTTGGTCTACCGGGATCTGGCCCTGGGCGTGGGGGACGGCAGGATGCCCTTGCTCCAGGACTTGTACGAGGAACTTTTGAAACAGCCGGAGCCGGAGGCCCGGCGCGTGGCGACGGCCCTGGAGCTCTACTGTACAGGCTCCCTTAACCTGTTCAACCATCCCACGAATGTCAAAACCGACTGCCGTGTGGTGTGCATCGTGCTCAAGGGCATGGGAGACAATCTCCGAAAAATTGCGATGCACGTCACAAATGAGTTTGTCAATTCCTCGGTCAATACCAACTATCAGAGCGGCATCTCGACTTGGTGCTACTTTGACGAGTTCCATGTTCTGCTCCGGGATCAGCTCACCGCCAGCTATTTTGTTTCCATCTGGCAGATGCTCCGCAAACGGGGCTGTGTGCCCAGCGCGTTGACGCAGAACGTCAAGCACCTGCTGGCCAGCCCGGAAATCCAGAATATTCTGGACAACACGGATTTTATGATCCTGCTGTCCCAGGCGCAGAGTGACCGGGCAATTCTGGCAAAACAGCTCGGCATTTCCGAGCATCAGCTTTCCTATATCACACACAGCAATTCCGGCGAGGGCCTGCTGTTCTATGGGAATGTGACCATCCCCTTTATGGATCGTTTCCCCCGTGGGGAGATTTACGATCTTCTGACCACCCGCCCGGAGGATTTGAAAGATGGCGCGGCGGGATAAGGCTGGCCCTGGGCCCCGTGTGCGCCCGGAGCAGGCCGCGCCCCAGGGGGCTCCGGGCCCGGAGGCCGGGGCTGGCACGAAAGAACAGGCCGGGGGCACTTCGGGACAAAGTGTCCCAAAGTCCAAATTCCGGCAAAAGAGCAGGCAGGAACAGGCCGCCGCGTCCAAGCTCCGTATGGAAAAGCGCGGGGAGAAGCTGGAGGCGGCAAAGGGCAAGCTGGCAAAGCAGAAACCCCAAAAGAAACCCGGCCCCGTCAAACGGGCGGGCGGGGCCCTGGGGGGCTCCGCCCACGGCTTTGTGCATGGGAAGATTTACGAGGTAGAGCAGGAAAATGTAGGCACCGAGGGGGCCCATCACTCCGAGCTTTTGGGCGAGTCCGCGTTCCGCCAGGGCTCCCGCTTCGTGGGGCGGCGCATACGGGAGCACCCGGCGCGGGCCGTCCGGAGGGCCGAGGCCCGGTATGGCAAGGCTGCGGCGGACTATCAATTTTACACCGCCGCCCAGGAACACCCGGAGCTCTCGAAAAATGCCCTGTCCCGCTACTGGCAGAAACGGCGGCTCCGCAAGCAGTACCAAAAGCGGGCAAAGGAGGCCGCCCGCCAGGGGGCCGTGGCCGCTGAAAAGACCGCCGCCGCCACCGAAAAGCTGTCGGCCCAGGCGGTGGGCTTTGTGAAGCGGCATCCCCTGGGCGTGCTCCTGGCCCTGGCCTGTGTCCTGCTCATTCTGTCTATGCAGTCCTGTTCGTCCGCATTGGTTTTGCTCGGCAACGCCGGGGCCGGGGCTGTTGGGGCTACCACCTACCCATCCCCGGACGGGGAAATCCTGGCGGCGGAGGCGGCCTACCTCAATCTGGAGGCGGAGCTCCAAAACTATCTTGATACCTACACCAGCACCCACAACTATGACGAGTACCATTTTGATCTGGATGAAATCGAACACGATCCCTATGTGCTGATCTCCATTCTCTGTGTGCTCCACGAGGGGGAATGGACGGCGGCCCAGGTGCAGGGTACGCTGGGGATGCTCTTTGACCGCCAGTATATTCTCACAGAGCGCGTGGTGGTGGAGACACGGTATGACAGCGACGACGAGCCCTATTCCTGGTATATCTGTTATGTAACGCTGGAGAATTTTGACCTGTCCCATCTGCCTGTGTATTTCATGGGCGAGGAGCAGTTGGCCCGGTACTCCCTCTATATGTCTACCCTGGGAAACCGCCCCGACCTGTTCCCCGGCTCCGCCTATGTGGATCGCTATGTGACAAACCCGCCCGCCGGATATGAGGTGCCGGGGGAATATCTGGACGATGAAACATTCGCCGCTATGCTCTCCGAGGCGGAAAAATACCTGGGCTATCCCTATGTATGGGGCGGGAGCTCCCCGGCCACGTCCTTTGACTGCTCCGGCTTTGTGTCCTGGGTAATCAATCACTCCGGCTGGAATGTGGGCCGCCTGGGGGCCCAGGGGCTCTATAACATCTGTACCCGCACCAGCTCCCCGCGTCCCGGTGATCTGGTCTTTTTCAAGGGCACCTATGACACGCCGGGCGTTTCCCATGTGGGCATCTACGTTGGGGACGGAATGATGATCCATTGTGGCGATCCCATCAGCTATGCAAACTTAAATACCAGCTACTGGCAGTCTCATTTCTACGCCTACGGGCGTTTGCCTTGAATGGAGGTTTTGAATGGCAACAGCAAAAAGTATGAAAATCCAGGCCGAGATTGATAAGGTCAAGGCCAAAATCAGCGAACAGCAGGCCCGGCTGAAAGAATTGGAGCAGAAGAAACTGGAGGCCGAAAACAGCGAGATCGTGGACATCGTGCGGGGCATGAGCATCCCCCTTGCGGAGCTCCCCCTGGTGCTCCAGAAGCTCCGGGACGATGGCACTTTGGGACAAAGTGTCCCGAAGTCCGAGCCCGCGCCTGTTACCGAGGGAAAGGAGGACAACTGAATATGAAACGCTTTCGAGTCTTGACGGCGGCGCTTTGCGCCGCTGTTCTTTTATGCGGCTTTACCCCCGCAACGGCCTACGCCGGGGGCGGCGAGGACTGGGAGGGGCTTGACCCCGTGGAGCCCGCTGTCACGGAGGAGCCGGTGATTGAGCCCGGCGAGGGCTTTTCTGAGGACGGCAATCTTGTGACCCGTGATCTGCTCTATGACAAGCATACCAACAAGCAGTTTATTACCGTCCAGACCAGCGGCGGGGCCACCTTTTACATTGTCATTGACTACGACAAGCCCGTGGACGAGGACGGCGAACAGTACCAGACCTATTTTCTGAATACGGTGGACGAGGCCGACCTGCTGGCCGCTGCCGAGGCCGCTGGCGTAGAGCTGGCCTCCTGCTCCTGCTCGGACAAATGCGCGGCGGGGGCCGTCAATACCGACTGCGCGGTGTGCGCCGTCAACATGACCGAGTGCGCAGGTGTGGAGCAAAAGCCGGAACCAGAACCGGAGCCTGTGGCCGAGCCCGACGCCGAGCCGGAAACAGAAAAAGGCAACGCCGGGATGCTCCTGCTGGTGCTGGCCGTGGCGGTGCTGGGCGGCGGGGCCGCGTTCTATTTCAAGGTGTACCGCCCCAAACAGCAGGCGGCAACAGAGCCGGAGGAGGACTACGGCGAGGAACTGGAGGACTATGACGGCGAGGAGGACGGCCCGCCCTGGGATGAGGACGAGGACGAAAACGAGGATACGGAGGACGGGGAATGAATTTCACAGCAAGCTCTTTTGAACGGATGATGAAACAAAAGCCCCGGCCCCAGGCTCCCGGCCCGGCCAAACCGCCCAGAGGCTCCGCCTGCTCCGGCTGTCCCTACTGGCGGGGCCTGCGCTGTGTCTGCTGTTATCAGAAACTTTCTCCCAGGCCGGGCGGCGGGAGGTGACGCTTTGGCCCGCGAACTGACACGGGAGGAAAAGGCGGCCATCCGCTCCCTGGTGGTGAAATGGTGCGCCAACTATGACCGGGCCTGTGGATGCCTGCCCCTGGACTGTGAGTGCTATATGCTGGGAAAGTGCTGGACAGGTGCCTATTGCCGCTACTTCCGGGAGGCCGTCCTGCCCCTTGATCCAGCTCTGGAGGCCGCCCTTACTACTGTGGGCCCCAGGCCGGATTTCAAGCCCTGCCCCATCTGCGGCGGGGCCGTGGCCCCGGACAGGCGGCAGGCATATTGTTCAGAGGCTTGCGCCTTAAAAGCCCACCGCCGCCAACAGCGGGAATATATGCGCCGGAAACGGGGGTGATCTGTTGACAATTAGCCCCCGGAAAACCCGCTGATTTCAAGGCTTTTTGGGGCCGCTTTTGGGGCGGGCCGTAGTTTTATATGCCCGGCCCTGGAATGGCCGAAATGTTGTCAACATGGAAAAACGGGACTTTGGGACAAAGTGTCCCGAAGTCCCAGGCTGTTATGCTTGAGGAGGTGTCTATGGAAAAACAGAAAGACCAGGAATTTGCACATCTGGAGGTCAAACGTCTTTGCGGCGTGTTCGGCGCGCCCCTGCCCCCTGTGGAGGAAAAGCCCGTGGATAAGGTCAAGGAGCCGCCCCGCCCCTATCGGAGTCGGGAACGGGAGTAGCGGTGACAAAGAAACGCCGCCGCCCTGTCCATCTTCATGTCATGGTGTCTGAGGAGGAGCAGGCGCTGATCCGGGAGCGCATGGCCGAGGCTGGCATCCGCAACATGGGGGCCTATATGCGGAAAATGGCCCTTAACGGCTATGTGCTCCACGTTGACCTCTCGCCCGTCCGGGAGCTGGTGTCGCTCCAGCGGCGGTGCTCAAACAATCTAAACCAGGTGGCGATCCAGGCCAACACCTACGGCGGCATCTACCCGGAGGAGATCGCCGCTCTGCAAAGGGACTATGCGGCCTTATGGGGGCCGCTGTCTGATTTACTGGAAAGGCTCTCCGCCGTGGTGGAGCTTTGACCCTCCGGGGAGCGGTGTTTTACCGCTCCCCGGTTTTCACGACTTTGGGACACTTTGTCCCAAGGTGGCGAAAGCCGCATACAGAGAGGAGGGGTATTCACGGCCACAACCTACATCCGGCCTTACAAGGTAGCGGCTGGAAAAAGCGCAATCCAGACGATGGAGGAGCGGTTTGATTATGGGCTCAATCCCAAAAAGCTGGGGGCCGTGTCCGCTTATCTCTGCGACCCGTCCACAGCTCCCGCCGAGTTCCTGCTGGTAAAAAGCCAGTACCAGGCGGAAACGGCCCGGCCCGTGGAGCGCGGGGCCCTGTTCTTCCAGATCCGGCAGGCGTTCCCGCCCGGCGAGGTGACGGCGGAGGAGGCAAATAAAATCGGCTATGAAACGGCGATGCGCTGGACGAAAGGCAAATACCAGTTTTTTGTCTGCACACATACCGACAAGGGCCACATTCACAATCACATTTATTACAACTCCACGGCCTTTGACCGCTCCCGGAAATTCCATAATTTCATCGGCTCGTCCTTTGCCCTGCGGCGGCTGTCTGACCGGGTGTGCATTGAGCACGAGTTGTCCTATATCCAAAATCCCAAACTGCACAGCAAGGGCCGTTTTCTCCATTACGGTCAATGGATCGGGGAAAAGCCGCCCTCTGCCCAGCAGAGGGTGCGGCTGGCTGTCATCGCGGCCCTGGAGAAAAAGCCCGCCGACTTTGCGGCGTTCCTGCGGCTCATGGAGGAGTCCGGCTTTGCCGTCAAGCATGGGCGGGGCGGCGTGATCTCGTTCCTGGCTCCCGGCCAGGATAAACCGACCCGGCTCCGGGCTTCTACCCTGGGCGCGGGCTTTGACCCGGAGGACATCCGGGCGGTGATTGCCGGGGAGCGGCCCATCCCGGAACTCCCCCAGGACGCTCCGGCCCCGCCCCGGCGCGTTGATCTTGTGATTGACATTCAACAGCGCATGGCCCAGGGCAAGGGCCCGGCCTATGCGCGGTGGGCCAAGGTCTACAATCTAAAGCAGATGGCCGCCGCGCTCCAGTATCTGCGGGAGCAAGAACTGGCCGACTATGCCGCGCTGGAGGCCAGCACCGAGACGGCGGTGGATCGCTTTCACAAGTTGGCCGGGGAGCTGCGGGACACGGAGGCCGCCCTCTCCAAAACGGCCCGGCTTATGGAGGCCACGGTGGACTATGCCAAGACCCGGCCTGTGTTCGATGGTTACAAGGCGGCCCGGTACAGTAAAAAATACCTGGCCCAGCATGAGGCGGAGCTGGCCGCTTATCGGGCGGCAAAGGCGGCCATGAATGAAATCCTGGACGGGGCAAAGCTCCCCAAAATAGACACGCTGAAAAAATCCCGCCGGGAGCTGGCGGAAAAGAAAAAGGCCCTCTATGCCGAGTACCGCCAGGCCCAGGCGGATATGCGGGAGGCCGTGGCGGTCAAGGCGAATATTGACCACCTGCTCGGCGTGACGGACGGGCGGGAAAATAAGGCCCAGGAGCGGTAGCGACAGGCCGCAGACAACAGGCGCATAGCGCCGGGACTTTGGGACACTTTGTCCCGAAGTCCTGCGGGTTTGGGGAGCTCCCCAACAAGCATTTTTGCGGGCCTGCGGCCCGGCAAAAATTTCGGAGTGTGGACACACTCGAATTGCTTGCCAAAACGTGCGGGCCTCGGAAGTACCCGCGTTAAAACATCGGACTTATGTCATTTCACTCTTGTATTGTTCTATTGGATGTGCTAAAATAAAGTTGATTTTTAGAATTTGTTTTTATTTTGCAGGGAAGAGGTGACGGGATGCCAAAGGTAGCTTATTCTGAGGAGGATAGAGAGCGCATCAGAACGGAACTCGTTGCAGTTGGTCTTGAACTGATGGCAAAACAGGGCATACAGCATACTACTGTGGAGCAAATATATAAAAAGGTTGGTATTTCACGAACTTTCTTTTACTCTTTCTTTGCAACGAAAGAAGATTTGATCGTTGAAACGCTGTACTTGCAACAGCCTAAAATTATTGAGCAAGTGCAAAGACTGATGGCCGATCCTGCTTTAAGCTGGCGTGATGCCGTGAAACAATTTCTCTATGCCTGTTGTTACGGAGAGAAAAATGGCATCGCTGTTTTAACGATTGAAGAACAGCAACTCATTTTCAAACGTTTGTCAAAGGAAAGCTATCAAATATTCCGTCAAAAGCAGCTCCGTCTTTTTGGAGAAATTTTAGAAACCTTTGGTATAAAGGCGGACGCGGCAAGGATCAATTTATTTACGAATTTGAGTCTGACAGCGATGGTTGTACGCAAGGCAATTCCTGATACGTTACCTCTGTTTGTTCCCGAAGTTGCCGATGAAACAGTTGACTTTCAAATAAACGCTATTGTGGATGCCCTGGAGAAATTAAAAGCAACACCTACCGCTTGAGTGATTGAAATGAGATAATCCGTCCGAATATCATGTTTCGGCCATATATTCAGACGGATTTCATTTTAGCCAGGATAAAAACAAATTTGGTTTTTTGCTCTTATTTTTGAGAGATAAAACCTAAAATAAAACGCAAAGGAGAACACGCGATGAAAGTATTTGATCTGTTCGTAAGCAAATATCCACCGGGTAATGATTTGAGAAAACCTACTGCGGAAACGCTGGAGCAATTTCAAGGGAAAGTGCCAGCGGAGCTTCTGAACTTTTGGCAGGAATATGGTTTCGGAAATTATGGCGGAGGTTTGCTAAAAATTATTGATCCAACCGATTATATTGATACGCTCACTCTTTGGCTGGGCGAACAGGAGGGGTGCCTTCCCATTCTAATGACTGGATTTGGAACGCTTTTTATTTACCGCAAGCTGTCTGATACAGCCGATGATATGTGCCTGCTTGATATTCACAACCGCAGATCGGGCAGTTTCTCTACCAGCTTTTCCGATTTTTTTGAGCGTATTATTCCTGCCGAAAATTTTGCGGCGCAGTTTCTGAGAGTGGGTCTATTTCAAGAAGCATTTGCTAAACATGGCGGCCTTTCAGAAAACGAGATTTTCTTCTTTGCTCCGGCTTTGGCTTTTGGGGGAACTGAGTCCATTCAATATGTCGAAAAGGGAAATGCCGTTGTTCATCAGCACTTGTTGTTTGAAATGGGGGCGGGTCATTCCGATGATACAGAACCGGATGATATGTGGTCGCAAGCCTATGAAGCAAATCCCCATGTGTTTGAATTGGATAATGGCGGGCTTATGGTTAGCTTCACCTTTTCGGAAACTGTGGATACCATCCTGCCAGTAGCACCAGAAACGCTATATGAGATTGAGGGAGAGACTATTTCTCTATGGGCGCTGACTTTCGTTAGTCTAACAAAAGAGGAAAACCTTGGCTTTTTGGAGTACCACAAGGCTTTGAAACAATTACAACCCTACATTGTGGAAACGAGAGGAGATCACATATTAGTTCGCGGCCTGAGTTTGGCAGAGATGGAGCATATTCTGGCAAAGCAATAAATTTGCTTTACCGCTACTTTGGGACAAAGTGTCCCGAAGTGATATAGCTACTATCAAAATTATTTCATTTATGATGCTGTGGGTATTGCCCCATCCAGTTTCATATAAACACATTCAAACATTTAGGAGGAAAAGTCATGGGATTTTTTAGCAAGTTATTTAAGGGCCCTGAAATTGACATGGAAAAGAGCAACGCAAATGCAAAGAAAATGCGTGCTCTATTTAATCAGGTTGTAGAGAACGGGGACAATTACAGACTGATTTTCGGATATACCGAGGATGTGAGCCGGTTTAACTATGGCTTTGTTCATGGGAGCAAAACAAAGATCGGAAATTTAATTGTCGGCTGGAACGAAGCCAGCCAGACGATTGTGGTTGTTCCCACAGTACCCGATCTTTCCGGCTGTGGCGATCCGACCTACTATCGCCGTTCTGAAATTTTGAAAGCCTATCGGAACAAATACCCTACCGATGCTTTTATCATTTATCCAGACAAAAAAGGATACATTGGCATCAATGCCTATGACTGGCTGGAAGATGAAAAGCTGTATGTTTATGTATCACAGGATGATGAATTGGCCGCTTTTACCGACTTCTTTATGAATCGCTTTGCAACAAAGTGAGGTAAAAGATGCCTATTGGAGAAATCGGAGCGTTCCTGCTGTTTCTTGTGATCGTGTTTATAGTTGGAAATCTATGGTTTCATTTCGTAGAAGCAATTCTGCGGCAGATTAAAAAGCTATTTACACGTCACAAAAAACCTCCGGCATGGCATCCGCTCCCCCCGGACAAGGAGGATTGAAAATGTTCGATATAGACGAGATTAGGAAACAGGCACTCGCTTCTATGAGAGAAACCATGGAAAAGAACGAGGAACGAATTAGCAAAATTGAGGTTCCCAGCTCTGAAAAAGGCGCATCTGTGTCTGCCGCCGAAGTGGAAGAACAGATTGCCGCTAATACTCAACGTCAAGTAGAAATTCTTGGACAGATGTTTGGGCCAGATAGTATGGCTCAAATGGCTGTTAATGAGGAATTGCTGCAAAAGATGGTAAATGATAAAGTTGCTGAGGCAACTTCAGCTACTGCTGGGGACTTGATGGGACAGCTTTTCGGAGAAGATATGGGCATACTTGCGGCTGCTCTGGAAACGCTGGAAATGGAAGATGCGGACGATGAGGAAGAACTCTCATTCGATCTGGAACTGGAAGAAAAGCTCTATACTACCTTGGAAGAAACAATGGCCCGGCTTGAGGCCATGCCTGAGCCAGAAGCGATCCCATATCAAAAAGACGATGTAAAATGGGAACGCTTTGGCATCCTGCTGTCCGGTATTTTATCGACCCTTAACAGTCACGATCTGGATAGTATGGATGTGGAGGAACATATTCCTGTTATGGAGCAGAAAATCGTGTCCCTTGTGCGCCGCTCCTGGGGGATAGATGGCCGGAGTGATCTGCTGGACATGATCCGTTATCTGGCGCAGGAGGGTTATATCCTGCGGTATCAGCTTTATAGTGAGGCATCTTCGCCGGAGGAACTCATGGACGAAACTATGGACGAGGATGACCGTGAGTCTACCTGCCGGGCATGGAGGTTTGCACAACGGTATAAAGGTCAATATGCTCCCGGTTTTATGGCTGGATGGGATATTGGCCGGGCGGCGATGCTGACACGCTGGGGATGCTATTTAGGCTGGATCACAGAAAGCGAGGCTGTTGGTATTCTGTGGGATCTCTCCCAAAAGGTTGTTGAGGAACTGCATAGCTGGCGCGAATTTGCGCAATCTTATCTTTTTGGCGGTCTGATGTGGAAATTGCTATGCGGTGACAGCTCCGCAGGAAGTTACCTGGGTTATCTTGCAGACGCCGCCACAGACCTATTGACTGGAAAAGCAGAGCAGGATAACGGACAATGGCGTGATTGCCCTTGGCCTGCACAGAGAAAAATTGGTTTCACATTATAAATCTTTTTGAAAATTTGTTGCTATTCATCAGCCGCCAACGGAAACGGCATATAAAAAAACCGTTGGCTTGGCGGCTGTGTTGATGCACGCCTAAACTAAAGTTAAGCGGCGGTTTTGAAATTAACCATTTCAAGGCCGCCGCCTTTTTATATCACACGGCGGTAACAAAGGAGGTACGTCGTGTCCCGCACAATCCTTACCCGCCCCTCTAACTTATCAAAAAAAGCCAGGGCCCCGGACAAGGATATTTTAACCGTAGTTGCGAAAATTGTTATAATGTAGGTGAATATCTCAATTTATGCGCTTGCGCGGCTTTATGTCGTGCAGGCGCATTTTGTTATCCGTACTTTGAGACAAAGTGTCCCAAGGTGCGGGACGGCCCTCCCAGGTGCCGCTCCCCGCCGGCCCTCCATTTCGTTTCCCCTCAACCCGAACAAAACGAAATGGAGGACAAGCTATGACAACCATCAATCTGAAAGATTTTTATTATTGGTACATACAGGATCAATTTATCGAGGTTGCTGACGAGGTGGCCGAGGCTCTCACCGCCAGCAGACGCCAGGAGGCCGCCTATGTGGAGCGGGCCCGGTACAACAAGGCATATTATTCCCTGGACTGTGATGACGGGATCGAATATTCCGCCTGCCAGCATGAGCCCAGCCCCCAGGAGCTCCTGGATCGCAAGGAAATGTTTTTCCGGCTCTGGAACGCGCTCAACTCCCTGCCGGAGCTCCAGGGCCGCCGGGTGGATGCCCACCTCATTCTCGGTAAAAGCTATCGGGAGATCGCCCGCGAGGAGGGCGTGGATAAAAGCGCCGTTAGGTGCTCCGTCCTCTGCGGGATCAAACGCATGAAAAAATATTTGCGGGAAAATTTCTAAAAAGCATCTCCATTACCCCCTGTTTTTCTGGTGGTATATGAGAGGTAGGTTGCCTACCTCTCCACAGCAGGACGGCGGCGGCTCCGAGCATAGCGCGGGGAGCCAGGCGGCGGGTGCGCGGTGACTTCTCCACAAGAGAACGAGCGACCAACACCTGCGCCGCAGGTGGGCCGGGCCATCCCACGGCCACGATCCGCCACAGGACAGGCTGGCCGCCTGTCCCTCCGGGCCGCTGTCTCCTGCTGTGTGGGAGTGCTGCGCCGAGTATGGTTGTCTTTGGACAGGTCAAGGAAACGGGCGCGGCCTCCCTCTATCTTATGAAAGCGGGGCCTGCTTTATGAGCAGGGCTCCGGCTGGCTTCGAGACATTTTGTCCCGAAGTCCCGGTCAAAACAAGGGCCAGCACTTTCGCGGTGCTGGCCTTTGTCATTTCTGAAATGGGAGGTATTCTATGCACGCACAGACCAAATACAAAAGCGAAATGAAAACGGCTGTACTTGGTGATCGGACAATTACTATTAAAAATCTTACTCCCATTCTGCCCCCGCAGGAACGGGAAAAGCGCAGGCGCGAGGTGGAACAACAGCTTTTTGACGTGTTCCGCAAATATGCCGGACAGCGGGGGTAGTCAAAGGCATCCTTGTTGAATGGGGGCGGCAGAGGTATAATATAATTGTAGGTTGGCTCCCGTATAAACGGAAGGGAGCTAATTATGGATAATAGAATAGATGCAATTTACGGGCGGCAGTCGATTGACAAAAAGGATAGTATCAGCATTGAAAGTCAATTTGAATTTTGCCGGTATGAACTAAAAGGCGGTGAAGCGAAAGAATACAAAGACAAGGGATATTCCGGGAAGAACATAGAACGCCCCGACTTCCAGCGGCTTCTGAAAGACATCCGGGCCGGACTGATCCGGCGGGTGATTGTTTACAAACTGGATCGGATTAGCCGCTCCATTGTGGACTTCGCAAAGCTCATGGAACTGTTCAAGCAGTACAACGTGGAATTTGTCTCCTGCACCGAAAAATTTGATACGTCAACCCCGATGGGCCGGGCGATGCTCAATATCTGCATCGTGTTCGCCCAACTGGAACGGGAAAGCATCCAGATGCGTGTGCAGGACGCTTTTTATTCCCGGTGTGCCAAGGGCTACTATATGAGGGGCCGGGCTCCATACGGTTTTGATACGGAGCCCATCGTCATGGACGGTATCAAAACAAAGCGGCTGGTTGAAAACGCTGAGATGGACTACGCCGAGCTTATGTATGAAATGTATGCCGAGCCGGAGAACTCCTACGGCGACATTACCCGGTATTTTACCGAGAATGAAATCATGGTGTATGGAAAGACATTGAAGCGCAGCTTTGTGGGCCAGCTTTTGAGAAATCCGGTTTACGTCCAGGCCGATATGGATATTTACGAATATTTCAAGGCCCAGGGCGCGAAAATCGAAAGCCCGCCGGAACTGTTCACAGGTGAATTTAGCTGTTACTTGTACCAGGGCCGCGAGGGGGAGGAAAACATTCTGGTGATTGCGCCCCACAAGGGCCGCATCCCCTCGTCCCTCTGGCTGGCCGTCCAGCACAAGCTGTCCCAAAATACCACGTTCCAGAATGGCCGCAAATGCCACAATACATGGCTGGCCGGGAAAATCAAGTGTGGATGCTGTGGGTATGCGCTGGCCAGTCTGAACGCTCCAAACGGTGTCACTTATATGCGGTGCAAGCAACGCATGGAAAACAAAAGCTGTCAAGGGCCCGGCACTCTCACAAAGCACGACTTGGAAAAATCGGTCTATGAGGAAATGGTTAAGAAGATGCGGGAATTTCAAACGCTGAAAGGCAGTAAGGCGGAGGGGTACAATCCCAAACTGACCGCCGCCCGCGCTAAACTTGCCAAAATCGAGGGCGAGATTGAAAAGCTCATTGACACGCTGACCGGGGCAAACCCGCTTTTGTTGCAATACGCAAACAGCCGGATTGAAGAACTGGACGCGGAACGGCAAAAGCAGTTAAAGCTGGTGGCCGACCTCACCGCTAACTCTGTTTCTTCCTCACAGGTCGATAGCATAACGGGATATTTAAGCCATTGGGAAGATGTGAGCTTCGATGACAGGCGGCGCGTTCTTGACACGCTGGTTTCAAAAGTTGAGGCCACTCGCACCGAACTTGCTATTGAATGGAAGATCTAAAACTTTTCACTTTGCATTGTACCCTTGTCAAGAACGCTTAGTCATTTTTGAGAACACACAAGAAGCTATCATCGACAAGGAAACATGGGAACGCGTACAAACTCTACGGAAAACCATTCGCCGGACAGACAGCATAGGAAAGGCCAATCCACTAACCGGCTTGATGTTTTGCGCGGATTGCGGTGCAAAGATGTATAACCACAGGGGCAAGGCCGGAAACGCGCGTGACTGGGCGGGCAGACCCAACGGGAAAAAGCGTCCGGATCGTGACGAGTACAACTGTTCCCGTTATGATTTGGGCAACCAGCATTATGATAAATACTGCACGACGCACCTTATTCGTACTGCTGTTGTAAACGAGCTTTTGTTGGAAGCCATCAAGGGCGTTTGTGACTATGCGTTGAACAATGAAGCTGAGTTTATGGCACAGGTCTGCTCCGCTTCCGAGGACAGGCAGGAAAAAGCTGCAAGATCCATTCGCCAGCGGAAGCAGCGCAACGAGAAGCGTACCGATGAACTGACCCGCCTAATCCGAAAGCTCTATGAGGACAATGTAAGTGGCCGACTTTCCGATACCCTTTTTGAACAAATGCTCAGAGATTTCGAGGCCGAGCTAAGCGATTTGACAGAAATCGTTTCCCAAGACCAACAGGAACTTGAACGCATAAGCGGGGAAACCATCAACGCCGAAAAGTTTCTTTCCCTTGTCAGAAAATATACAGACTTTTCCGAGTTGACCCCTGCCATGATAAATGAGTTTGTAGAAAAAATCCTCGTCCACCAAGCCCAGGGCAAAGGAGCAAGCAGAATACAGGAAATTGAAATTTTCTTTAATTTTGTTGGTAAGGTGGACATCCCTCACAAGGAAGTGGAACTGACCGAGGAAGAAAAGGCCGCGTTAGCGGAACAGGAACGCCGCCGAGCGAAAAAAGCAGAGTACAATCGACGCTATATGGAAAAGAAACGCAGGCAATGGAAAGAGCAGCAGGAGCAGGAGCAAGCCGAGCAACTGCCCCTTGCCGCCGAACAGAAAGGAGAACACATAGCATGAGCTAATTTATGTTTGACGGTCAAGAGCCGGAAAAAACAGAAATCTTGCGATAACAGCCGCCCTGACGATACACTCCCCGTCCGGGCGGTTTCTATTTGAAAATCCTCATTTTCCCCAAGCCAAGAGCCGGGAAAAACACCCGAAAAATGCCCCTATTGCGTAACAGGGGCGCAGAAAGGAGAGTTTATGAGAACAGG
>ENA-USUG01004034-USUG01004034.1-human-gut-metagenome-genome-assembly--contig:-NODE-4034-length-18863-cov-6.117162_pt1 | contig 18863 bp, 14 predicted proteins | sample MGYA00250059_ERZ773394 | MGnify/ENA primary metagenome ERZ773394 (study PRJEB29103, sample SAMN06111957) | human gut metagenome | biome: human gut; feature: ankylosing spondylitis patient; material... | reverse complement strand
ATCATTGGAAATGTATTATAAAGTGACTCATCAGATAAACGTTGAAAACTAGCTAGTGGAGGACTGGAAAAATGCTTTTAACCGTAGATATCGGGAATACAAATATCACACTGGGTGTATTTGAAGGGAAAAAACTGCGTACCACATTTCGAATGACAACAATTCAGACACGTACCTCAGATGAGTACGGTATGGTGATGTGTGAGCTGCTGGAGCATAATCAGGTGAAAGTTGGAGAAATTACAGATGTCATCGTTGCATCCGTAGTACCGAACGTTATGCATTCCCTGACAAGTGCCATCATCAAATATTTTAATACAAAACCAATTATTATCGAGGCTGGCGTAAAGACCGGAATCCGTGTGACTTCCAAAAACCCACGTCAGGTAGGTGCAGACCGTATCGTGGATGCGGCAGCAGTTTATGAGCTGTATGGTGGACCGGCGATCGTGATTGATTATGGTACGGCAACTACCTTTGATCTGGTAGATTCAGATGGTACCTTTACCGCTTGTGTGATCGCACCGGGTATCCGTACTTCCGCGCAGGCGATGTGGAGTATGGCTGCCAAACTGCCGGAGTTTGAGATCAAGAAACCAAAGAGCATTCTGGCACAGGATACCATTGCATGTATGCAGGCAGGACTTGTATATGGACAGATTGGTCAGACAGAATATATTGTAAAACAGATGAAGAAAGAATTTGGAAAAGGAGATATCAAAGTCGTTGCAACCGGTGGACTTGGCCGTATTATCGAGAAAGATACAGATGCCATTGATATTTACGATCCAATGCTTACATTGCAGGGCATGCGCCTGATTTTTGAAAAACAGAAAAAGTAGGCGAGAGCAGATGGAAATGTACAGAAATCATGTTAATGAGGATGAAGTCCTCTCATTGTTTTCGTGCAGATTAAAATGCAAAATAAAAAACGGAAAGAGAACAGTATGAGTGAATTGAAAATAGGAAATGTAACTCTGGAGAATAATCTGATACTGGCACCCATGGCAGGCGTAACAGACCTGCCATTTCGTTTGTTATGCCGCAGGCAGGGTGCCGGCCTTCAAGCTCAGCCTGGAGTTCACCAACTTTACGCTTGACGTGGAAGGTGCAAAGTACACGATCGAGGAGTGTAAAGAACGCGATGCAACATATGCGGCACCGTTGAAGGTCAGAGTTCGTCTTCATAATAAAGAGACCGACGAGATCAATGAGCACGAGATTTTCATGGGCGATTTGCCTCTGATGACCGAGACCGGTACTTTCGTGATCAATGGAGCTGAACGTGTTATCGTCAGCCAGCTGGTACGTTCACCGGGTATCTATTATGGAATCGATCACGACAAAGTAGGTAAACTTCTGTTTTCCTGTACTGTGATCCCGAACCGTGGAGCATGGCTGGAGTATGAGACTGACTCCAACGATGTATTTTATGTTCGTGTAGACAGAACCCGTAAAGTGCCGATCACTGTGCTGATCCGTGCACTCGGATACGGTACAAATGCAGAGATTATCGATCTGTTTGGTGAAGAGCCGAAGATCCTTGCATCCTTAACAAAAGACACTTCTGAGAGCTATCAGGAGGGTCTGCTTGAGCTGTACAAAAAGATCAGACCGGGTGAGCCTCTGGCAGTAGAGAGCGCAGAGTCTCTGATCACAGGTATGTTCTTCGATCCGAAGAGATATGATCTGGCAAAGGTTGGCCGTTATAAATTCAATAAGAAGCTTCATCTGAAGAACCGTGTATGCGGTCAGGTGCTGGCTGAAGATGTAGTAGATGCTTCTACTGGTGAGATCATCGCAGAAGCAGATACCAAGATCGATCATGATCTTGCAGTAAAACTGCAGGATTCCGGCGTTCCGTTTATCTGGGTAAAAGGTGAGGAACGTAATATCAAAGTGCTCTCCAACCGTATGGTTGACCTGAGCAAATATGTAGATTTCGATCTCCATGAGATGGGAATCAAAGAGTCTGTATATTATCCGGTGCTGGAGAAGCTTCTTGGAGAGTACACAGACGCTGAAGAGCTGAAAGAAGCAATCGAAAGAGAGATTTCCGAGCTGATTCCGAAGCATATTACCAAGGATGATATTATGGCATCTATTAACTATAATATGCATCTGGAGTATGGTCTTGGAAATAAGGACGATATCGACCATCTGGGCAACCGTCGTATCCGTGCCGTAGGTGAACTTCTTCAGAACCAGTACCGTATTGGTCTTTCCCGTCTGGAAAGAGTGGTTCGCGAGCGTATGACAACTCAGGATCCGGAGAGCATTTCCGCGCAGACCCTGATCAATATCAAACCGGTGACTGCAGCTGTTAAAGAGTTCTTTGGTTCTTCCCAGCTGTCCCAGTTCATGGACCAGAACAACCCGCTGGGTGAGCTGACTCATAAGAGACGTCTGTCCGCACTTGGACCTGGTGGTCTGTCCCGTGACCGTGCAGGATTCGAGGTTCGAGACGTACACTACTCTCATTATGGAAGAATGTGCCCGATCGAGACTCCTGAGGGACCGAACATTGGTCTGATCAACTCTTTGGCATGCTATGCAAGAATCAACGAGTATGGATTCGTAGAGGCTCCGTACCGTAAAATTGATAAAACAGATCCTCAGAATCCGCGTGTAACCGACGAGGTTGTTTACATGACTGCTGATGAAGAGGATAATTACCATGTAGCACAGGCAAACGAGGCACTGGATGCAGAGGGACATTTCCTCAGAAACAGTGTATCTGGACGTTTCCGTGAGGAGACTCAGGCATACGATAAGACCATGTTTGATTACATGGACGTATCTCCGAAGATGGTATTCTCCGTGGCTACCGCTCTGATTCCGTTCCTGCAGAATGACGATGCTAACCGAGCTCTGATGGGATCCAACATGCAGCGTCAGGCCGTTCCGCTGATGCTGACAGAAGCACCGGTCGTAGGTACTGGTATGGAAGAGAAGACTGCGGTTGACTCTGGTGTCTGCGTTGTTGCGAAGAATCCGGGTACTGTTGAGCGTGCTGTCTCCAACGAGATCGTAATCCGTCAGGATAACGGTGTTCGTGATGTATATCACCTGACCAAGTTCTCCAGAAGTAACCAGAGTAACTGCTACAACCAGAGACCAATCGTATTCAAGGGAGATCGTGTGGCTGCAGGCGAGGTAATCGCAGATGGTCCGTCCACTTCCGGCGGAGAGATTGCTCTTGGTAAGAACCCGTTGATCGGATTCATGACCTGGGAAGGTTATAACTACGAGGATGCGGTACTGTTAAGTGAAAGACTGGTTATGGATGATGTATATACATCTATCCATATTGAGGAATATGAGGCAGAGTCCCGTGATACCAAGCTTGGACCGGAAGAGATCACCAGAGACGTTCCGGGTGTCGGTGATGATGCACTGAAAGATCTGGACAACAGAGGAATCATTCGTATTGGTGCAGAGGTTCGTGCCGGCGATATCCTGGTTGGTAAGGTAACTCCGAAGGGAGAGACTGAGCTGACTGCTGAGGAGCGCCTGCTGCGTGCAATCTTCGGCGAGAAGGCAAGAGAAGTGCGTGACACCTCTCTGAAAGTACCGCACGGTGAGTATGGAGTTGTTGTAGATGCCAAAGTATTTACCAGAGAGAATGGCGATGAGCTGTCTCCGGGAGTAAATCAGGCAGTTCGTATTTATATTGCACAGAAGAGAAAGATCTCCGTTGGTGATAAGATGGCAGGTCGTCACGGAAACAAGGGTGTCGTTTCCCGTGTACTTCCAGTTGAGGATATGCCGTTCCTGCCGAATGGTCGTCCGCTGGATATCGTGCTGAACCCGCTGGGTGTACCTTCCCGTATGAATATTGGACAGGTCCTGGAGATTCATCTGAGCCTTGCTGCAAAAGCGCTTGGTTTCAATGTATCTACTCCGGTATTTGATGGTGCAAACGAGCATGATATTATGGATACCCTTGATCTGGCAAATGATTATGCAAATCTGCCGTTTGATGATGCAGAAGCTGCAGAGTGGAAGGCAAAAGGCCTGGATCAGACTGCTGATGGCAAGCCGTGGGCCGGCGAGACATTTGTTGGAAAACATGGAGAAGATCTTCTTCCGGATGTTCTGGATTATCTGTCTGAGAACAGAGAACACAGAAAATTATGGAAAGGTGTTCCGATCTCCCGTGATGGAAAGGTTCGTCTGCGTGATGGTCGTACTGGTGAGGAATTCGATAGCCCGGTAACAATCGGTCATATGCATTACCTGAAACTGCATCATCTGGTAGATGATAAGATCCATGCACGTTCTACTGGACCGTACTCTCTGGTAACACAGCAGCCGCTGGGTGGTAAAGCTCAGTTTGGTGGACAGCGTTTCGGAGAGATGGAGGTATGGGCTCTTGAGGCTTATGGTGCTTCCTATACACTGCAGGAGATCCTGACAGTAAAATCCGATGACGTGATCGGACGTGTGAAGACCTACGAAGCAATCATCAAGGGCGACAATATTCCGGAGGCAGGTATTCCGGAGTCCTTCAAGGTACTGCTTAAAGAGCTGCAGGCACTTGGACTGGATGTACGTGTGTTGCGTGAAGATAACACAGAGGTAGAGCTTGGTGAAAACATCGATTATGGTGATGTTGATATCCGTTCTATCCTGGAAGGCGATAGCAGACGTTTTAACAATAACAATGATGAATCCTTTGGAGACCATGGCTTCAGCAAGCAGGAGTTCGATGGCGAAGAGCTGGTAGACGTCAGCGAAGATGACGACTACGATGATGACGAGTCTGTCGATGCAGATGAAGATATGGGATATGATGAATAGAGGAGGTGCCGCTCATGCCGGAAGTAACGAATAATGATAATTATCAGCCGATGAGCTTCGATGCGATCAAGATCGGGCTGGCGTCTCCGGAGACCATCCTTGGATGGTCTCACGGAGAGGTAACCAAGCCTGAGACGATCAACTATCGTACGCTCAAACCGGAGAAAGATGGTCTGTACTGTGAGCGTATCTTCGGTCCGAGCAAGGACTGGGAGTGCCATTGCGGAAAGTACAAAAAGATCAGATATAAAGGTGTTGTCTGCGACCGTTGCGGCGTGGAAGTCACCAAATCCAGTGTGCGCCGTGAGCGTATGGGCCATATTAAACTGGCTGCTCCGGTGTCTCACATCTGGTATTTCAAAGGAATCCCCAGCCGTATGGGACTGATCCTGGATCTGTCTCCCAGAACACTGGAAAAAGTCCTGTATTTTGCATCCTATATCGTACTGGATGCAGGTAAGACCGAGCTGATGTACAAACAGGTTCTGTCTGAGAAAGAATATCAGGACATGAAGGAAAAGTATCCGGAGCCGGGTGCTTTCCGTGTAGGCATGGGTGCAGAGTCCATTAAGGAGCTGCTGCAGTCCATCGACCTTGAGAAAGATTCCAAAGAGTTAAAAGAAGGTCTCAAGACTGCATCCGGACAGAAACGTGCCCGTATCATCAAGAGACTGGAAGTAGTAGAAGCATTTCGTGAGTCTGGAAATAAACCGGAATGGATGATCATGGATGTGATCCCGGTAATTCCGCCGGATCTTCGTCCGATGGTACAGCTTGACGGTGGACGTTTTGCAACATCTGACCTGAATGACCTGTACAGAAGAATCATCAACAGAAACAACCGTCTGCAGAGACTGTTGGATCTGGGTGCACCAGATATCATTGTCCGCAATGAGAAACGTATGCTTCAGGAAGCTGTTGACGCACTGATCGACAACGGAAGAAGAGGCCGTCCGGTAACCGGACCTGGAAACAGAGCGCTGAAGTCCCTGTCTGATATGCTGAAAGGTAAATCCGGACGTTTCCGTCAGAACTTACTTGGTAAGCGTGTTGATTACTCTGGACGTTCCGTTATTGTTGTCGGACCGGAGCTTAAGATCTATCAGTGTGGTCTGCCGAAAGAGATGGCAATCGAGCTGTTCAAACCGTTCGTTATGAAAGAATTGGTTGCAAATGGCTCCGCTCATAATATCAAGAGTGCTAAGAAAATGGTAGAGCGTCTCCAGACAGAAGTATGGGATGTACTGGAAGACGTTATTAAAGAGCATCCGGTTATGCTGAACCGTGCTCCTACACTGCATCGTCTGGGTATCCAGGCATTTGAGCCGATCCTGGTAGAAGGTAAGGCAATCAAGCTGCATCCGCTGGTATGTACTGCATTCAACGCAGACTTCGACGGAGACCAGATGGCTGTCCATCTGCCGCTGTCAGTGGAAGCACAGGCAGAGTGCCGTTTCCTGTTGCTCTCCCCGAACAACCTGCTGAAACCGTCCGATGGTGGTCCGGTAGCCGTTCCTTCACAGGATATGGTCCTTGGTATCTACTATCTGACTCAGGAGAGACCGGGAGCACGTGGAGAAGGCAAATTCTTCAAGAGCGTTAATGAAGCAATTCTGGCTTATGAGAATAAAGTGATCACCCTTCAGAGCCGTATCAAAGTTCGTGTATCTAAGAGAATGCCGGACGGAACTGTTCTGACAGGTACTGAAGAGTCTACACTGGGACGTTTCCTGTTCAATGAGATTCTTCCGCAGGATCTTGGATTTGTAGATCGTACCATTCCGGGTAACGAGCTGAAACCGGAGGTTGATTTCCTGGTAGGAAAGAAAGGCCTGAAACAGATCCTTGAGAAAGTTATCAATACCCATGGTGCAACCAAGACCGCTGAGGTTCTGGATGACATCAAGGCTACTGGATATAAATATTCCACCAGAGCGGCTATGACCGTATCTATTTCCGATATGACCGTGCCGCCGCAGAAACCGCAGCTGATCAAAGAAGCACAGGATACGGTTGATAAGATCACCCGTAACTACAAACGTGGTAAGATCACTGAGGAAGAGCGTTATAAAGAGGTTGTTGAGACCTGGAAAGATACTGACGCAGTTCTTACCAAAGCGCTGATGGATGGTCTGGATAAATACAATAACATCTTCATGATGGCTGACTCCGGTGCCCGTGGTTCTGATAAACAGATCAAACAGCTTGCCGGTATGCGTGGATTGATGGCCGATACAACTGGTCATACCATCGAGCTGCCTATTACATCCAACTTCCGTGAAGGTCTTGACGTACTGGAGTACTTCATGTCTGCTCATGGAGCACGTAAAGGTATGTCCGATACCGCTCTTCGTACCGCTGACTCTGGTTACCTGACCAGACGTCTGGTTGACGTATCTCAGGAGCTGATCGTTCGTGAGACAGACTGTGCAGAGGGCAAAGATGAGATTCCGGGAATGGAAGTAAGTGCTTTCACTGACGGAAAAGAGATGATCGAGTCTCTGCAAGAGCGTATTACAGGACGTTTTGCATGCTCTGATATCTGTGATAAAGATGGCAACATTCTTGTAAAAGCAAATCATATGATCACACCGAAGCGTGCAGCTATCGTTGTAGCAAAAGGTGTGGATAAAGATGGCAACCCGCTTGATAAGATCAAGATCCGTACCGCTCTGACCTGTAAATCCCACATTGGTGTGTGTGCGAAGTGCTACGGTGCGAACATGGCAACCGGTGAAGCAGTACAGGTTGGTGAGACTGTTGGTATTATTGCTGCTCAGTCCATCGGTGAGCCTGGTACACAGCTGACCATGAGAACCTTCCACTCCGGTGGTGTAGCCGGTGGAGATATCACACAGGGTCTTCCCCGTGTCGAGGAGCTTTTTGAGGCCAGAAAACCGAAGGGACTTGCAATCGTAACTGAGATCGGTGGACTTGCGACCATCAATGATATGAAGAAGAAACGTGAGGTCATCATTACTAATAATGAGACTGGCGAGTCCAAGACTTACCTGATCCCGTTTGATTCCAGAATCAAGATCATGGATGGAACTACTGTAGAGGCCGGTGATGCACTGACGGAAGGTAGTATCAACCCGCATGATATTCTGAAGATCAAAGGTGTACGTGCTGTTCAGGATTACCTGCTTCAGGAGGTACAGCGTGTATATCGTCTTCAGGGTGTTGAGATCAATGATAAGCATATTGAGATGATCGTTCGTCAGATGCTGAAGAAAGTACGCGTAGAGGATAACGGAGACAGTGATTTCCTTCCGGGAACTCTGGTTGATATTCTTGACTATGCAGATGAAAACGAGAGATTGATTGAAGAAGGCAAACAGCCGGCAGAAGGTAAACAGGTACTGCTTGGTATCACCAAGGCATCTCTGGCAACCAATTCCTTCCTGTCAGCAGCATCCTTCCAGGAGACCACCAAGGTTCTTACAGAAGCTGCTATCAAGGGCAAGGTTGACCCGCTGATCGGTCTGAAAGAGAACGTAATCATCGGTAAACTGATCCCGGCTGGTACAGGTATGAAACGTTATCGTGACGTAAAACTGAGTACAGATTTCCAGGATGAGGATGCTCTGAGTTTTGCAGAAGAGACGGATGAACCGGCAGAAACTATTGAACTGGATGAGAATACAGATGCAGAGACTAATGCTGATGCAGAAGTTTCTGAAGAAACAGTTTCAACAGAAGAATAAGAGATACAAATCCCCTGGGATCGTAAGATCCTGGGGGATTTTTTTGTAAACATAATCGAACATGTGGAATGAATGAAGATTGTCATATGCGTTTCTTATGCTTCGCCAGAGGCCGAAAAATGGTGATTCTTCCAAGGAAACAGAAGAACTGTACCATCAGAATGCCAATAAAGATGCCGATGCTGTCGATGCCAACATCTCTGACCGAAGGACCGCGCCCTGCCACGAAAGACTGGTGATATTCATCCAGTCCGGCGAATCCAACACACAGAAATCCGGCTAACAGTGGCAGCCAGATACCGCGGACTCCATATACATAGAGTGGAAAGGATACAGATATAGCTAGCAGAAAATATTCTGTTACATGTGCAATCTTACGGACTGTGTGATGGATTCGATCAGTATAGTGAACCACTTCAGCGTCAGACCAATGCAGTTCGAAGGCATCATTGGCAGATTCTACAATAATTTCGCTGACTTTATAACTCAGGCTTCCAGAGATTGTTCCGGGCTGCGCAGAAAAAGAAAAGATTACATACATCATAAACAGCGCAGGCAGGAAAGATAACGGTTTTAAAATTCCTCTTAACAATACTTTTATCATAAATACCTCTTTTTATTTGAATGATAGGAGTATTTTATCATATATTATCTGTCATTTCTATGTATCGAATTGAGTAAATCCCACTGATAAATCAAAATTTGGATATGATAATATGCTATATTCGTGCGTTGATTCACACTAAATTAAGTCGGTTTATTAAGATGGACTGATTAATATAGATAAAATGAGCAAAAATAAAACATATAAATTTGAAAATAAGTTCAATTTTTGCAATGAATAGCAAAATCGACAAAAAAATTAAAAAAATATAAAATATACAAATAAATTGCACAAACATATTGACATATGAATGATTTTGTATTATAACTAACTTAGTTAAACGAGTTAAGTAAGTACACACATTGAGGTGGAAATATGGACAAAGATTATGTAATTGGAATAGACTTTGGAAGCGATTCTGTAAGAGCAGTCGTAATTGACATTAAAGACGGAAGTACAGTAGGAAGTGATTTTTACGAATACAGAAGATGGATGCAGAAATTATACTGCGATGCATCGAAAAATATGTTTCGACAGCATCCGCTGGATTATCTGGAATCATTTGAAGCCTGCGTCAAGGGGGCGTTAAAGAATGCAGGAGAGAATGCAGGAAAATATGTTCGCGGAATTGGAGTTGACGCAACTGGCTCTACTCCGTGTCCAGTTGATAAAAACGGAACACCGTTGGCATTGCTTCCAGAATTTGCTGAAAATCCCAATGCTATGTTTTATCTTTGGAAAGACCACACTTCCATTGAAGAGGCAAAAGAGATCAATAAGGTATTTTCCAATTTTGGAGGAGAAGATTACCTGAGATTTCAGGGAACTTATGCTTCTGAATGGTGGTGGGCAAAGATCCTTCATGGAGCCAGAACTGATAAGAAGGTAAAAGAAGCAGCTTACTCCTGGGTAGAACATTGTGACTGGATTCCGGCACTGCTTACCGGAAATACCAATCCGGAGACCATGTATCGATGCAGTTGTGCAGCAGGTCATAAAGCATTGTGGCACAGCGATTTTGGCGGACTTCCTTCTATGGAGTGCTTAAGAACTGTAGATCCATATCTGGAATATGTGGCCAAGCACTATGGAAAAGGGCCGGAGGATGCGACTTATCAAGTTGGAGTTATCACAAAAGAATGGGCAAAACGGCTGGGGGTTAACGAACAGACTGTAATCGGAGGAAGTTCTCTGGATGCACATGCAGGTGCGGTTGGAGCTGGAGTAAGACCGAAAGTACTGGTAAAGGTAATCGGAACATCGACAGTAGATATGCTGGTTCAGAAAAGGGAATATCTCCGGGGAAGAGATTTACATGATTCCTGCGGACAGGCAGAAAATTCTATCCTTCCTGGATATGTAGGAATGGAAGCCAGTCAGGCAGCTTTCGGAGATCTGTGTTCCTGGTTTCGCACATTGCTGATGTGGCCGGTACAGAATATCATAACCAAGTTTCCGGATCTGACAGAAGAGCAGAAAGAAAAAATAGTACACGATACCAGAAAGAGTTTACTGGATGAGATCACTCTGGAAGCAGAGCAGATAGAAGACGATTTGAATTTAACAATAGTTGACTGGTTTAATGGACGACGGTATCCTATGATTAATGAGACCGTACAAGGGGGAATGTACGGACTTTCATTAGGAACAACTGCTCCAAAATTATTTAGAAGTCTTTTATTAGCTGCGGTATTCGGCTCCCGTCGGATCGTTGATTCATTTGTTTCCAGAGGCGTGGAGATTGATGAGATCATCACGGTAGGAGGAATACCGAAAAAATCACCACTTGTTATGCAGATGCTGGCAGATACACTGAAGAGACCTATAAAAGTTTCAAATCTGACACAGGCATGTGCACAGGGAGCTGCAATGTATGCGACTGTGGCAGCAGGATTTTACAAAGATCTTGAAGAAGCACAGGAACATATGAATGCAGGATTTCAGAAAGTATATCTGCCGCAGGAAAAGAATTTCGAAAAATATGACAGATTGTATCGGCAGTATATGAAGGTAGGCAGACATTTTGAAGAAATTCAGGAAGAAAGAAACCAGAGCAGGAGTTCCGCAAATAAATAGAAAATGAGGGAACATGAATGCAAAGGGTTGATAAGAATGTTGTAAATATGGCAAATAAGATCAATATCTTAAGAATATTGTGGGAGAATGAGTGTATTTTCCGGGCAGAAATTGCCAGAACAACAGGACTTTCGCAGCCGACAGTGATGAAGATCGTGGATGAGTTTAAGGAACGCGGACTGATCACGATTAGCGGGAAAGGAGTATCAAGCGGAGGAAAGCCTCCGTTGATGTTGGAACTTAATAGAAACGCTTACTATATTATAGGAGTAGATATCAATGAATATCGCATGGAGATTGTACTGACAGATCTTGGATTGAATATTGTGGATACCAGAATTCAGGACAATCGGGAAGTAGATACTTCGGATAGTATTCTGAAAAGGCTGGCAGACGAAATCGAGGCTCTGATTAACACAAATCCGGACAAGAAAGATAAAATACTTGGCATTGGAGTTGGAATCCCGGGAATCATTGATGCAAAAGGAGGGATTGTTATCTACTCTGCCGATCTGGACTGGCAGGATGTAAATGTAAAATCATATCTCCGTAAGCGTTTTGATGGACAAATTATTATTGATGACAGTACAAGGGCACTGGCACTTGAAGAAAAAATCCTGGGAAGCGGAAAAGGAATCAAGAATTTTCTGTGTTTGTCTCTTGCATCGGAAGTGGGTTCTGCATTGGTCATGAATGGAGACCTTTGCTATGGCGGATCCAATGCATCTGGCCAGATCGGTCATATGGCAGTAGAACGGGAAGGCCTTAGTTGCTCTTGTGGAAATTACGGGTGCTTAAACTTATACGCTTCGGGTCGGGCAATTGAACTGGAAGCAAAAAAGGTTGTAGAAGCACATGAAGAATCACTTTTGACGGATCTGGTCTATGGAAATGCTGACAGAGTTGATTTGAATGTCGTATTTGAAGCAGCTCTGGGAGATGACAGGATTGCACTTGATATTTTGGAGAAAGCAGCTGATTATTTGGCAATGGCAGTGTCAGGAGTCATCAGTCTGACGGATCCGGAATTGATTATCTGCGGTGGAAAGATCAGTAAAGAATGTGAGATTTTTATGCAGATGTTTCAGATGTTTTTACATAAGAGAAGAATGCGTTATGTAGGAAAACGTGTAGAAGTTGTCATTTTGGATTCGGAAGAATATATGGCAGCATTTGGATCGGCATCGTTTATTGTAGAACAGTTTTTACAGAACGGTGGAGAACATATGGAACTATTGAGATTAAAGGAGAAGGAACATAAGCCTGATTTGTTGACAGGCTGAAAATAAGGAGGAGTACAATGAGGACGATTAAGGCTAAACCAATTTCACATGAAAATTTTGCCGCATATGGCAATTTTGTCAACGTGCTGGAACCGACTGGAAGTGCTTTAGGAACCTTTTATAACGACAAAGTATTGCTGTCGGTATCAGGAAACATGCCTATGGGATTTTCACCATTAGTATTGGACAAGCCGGAGAGACGACTGATTAAAGAAGTTGAATATCATGATACGACCGGAGAGGTAATGCTTCCACTGGATGATGACGCAATCATACATGTGGCGCCGCCAAGCAAAGATCCAGTGCCAGAGCTGACAGAAGCATTTATTGTTCCTAAAGGAACCGTTATTAAAATCAATACAGGAGTTTGGCATATGGGAATGATGCCAATCCACAATGAGAAGCTGCATGTTCTGATCGTATTGCCGGAGCGTATTTATAAAAATGATTGTTCTGTAGTGACATACGAAGAGAAGGACTGGATGGAGATTGAGCTGTAAAGCAGAAACTGCTTATATATAAGGAGGATAAAGAAATGGCAGACATAAAAGAATTGTTTTCACTGAAAGATCGGGTAGCAATCGTAACTGGTGGCGGACAGGGTCTTGGAAAATCTATGGCAATTGGTCTTGCACAGGCAGGAGCTAACATTGTAATCGCAGCAAGAAGAATTGAATCTGCTATGGAAACCAAAAAAGAAATTGAAGCAATTGGTGTAAAATGTACTGTTATCAAAGGCGACATGAGAGTGGAAGAGGACGTTAAGAACATGGTTGCCAAAGTAATGGAGGAATATGGAAAGATCGATATTCTGTTCAATAATGCGGGTACCTGGAGAGGGGACGATGCAGAGAAAGTTACTACTGAGGATTGGAAAGAAGTTATCGATGTAAACCTGACAGGTCCGTTTATTGTTTCCAGAGAAGTTGGAAAAGTAATGCTTGCTCAGAAAAAAGGAAGTATTGTAAATATCGCTTCTATGTCAGGAATGATCGTAAATACACCGCAGAACCAATGTGCATATAATGCATCTAAAGGTGGACTGATCATGCTTACAAAATCAATGGCTACCGAGTGGGCAGACCGTGGCGTCAGAGTGAACGCTATTTGCCCTGGATATATGAGAACAGAAATGAGCGAAGATCGCTATCAGAGAAAAGATCCAGCGATCGAAAGATGGTTCTCAATGACACCGATGGGAAGATCTGGAGTTCCAGATGAACTGATGGGGGTTGCAGTTTATCTGGCATCCGATGCTTCAAGTTATACAACAGGCTCAACGTATCTTGTTGACGGCGGTTACACTGCTTGGTAGGAAACACTATATAAGACCCTTAGGGGAAATGGAGGTATTTTAATATGAAAAAGAGATTACTGGCAACAATGAGTGTAGTTATGGTTGGTTCCATGCTTCTTGCAGGCTGTGGAAAAACAGAAGATGCAGCAACCACAAAACCGGCAGCTGAAGAGACTACAGAAGATGCAGCTGCAGATACAGCCACAGATACGGCTGCTTCCGGCGAAACAATTAAAATCGGCGTTTCTGTGGCTGATCAGTCTAACCCGTTCTATATTGACATTGTTGATGGAATGGAATCAGCAGCAAAAGACGGTGATGAGCTTGTCATCGTAGATGCTGGATTCGATGCAGCAAAACAGTTAAATGACATTGACGATATGATCCAGCAGGGCGTAAAAGTTATGCTGATCGACCCGGTTGACTCCAATGCAATCAAGAGTGCAGTTGAAGCTTGTGATGCGGCAGGAATCCCGGTAATCGCATATAATTCTCCACTGAACTTTGAAATTGCATCTACAGTAGCAACTGACAACTATCTGGCAGGACAGCTGGTAGGTGAGGCAATGGGTAAAGCACTTGATGGAAAAGGCGAAGTTGCAATGCTTACCTACAATGTAGCAGAGGTTTGCCTTGATAGAGCAAACGGCTTCAAAGATGCCATTGCAGAGTATCCAGACATCAAGATTGTTGAGGAGCAGGAGATTCAGCCAGGTACCGATACCGCTCTTCCGGTAGCAGAGAATATTCTGCAGGCATATCCGGATCTTGCTGGTATGTTCGCATTAAATGATCCGTCCGCTCTTGGCTGTGTTGCAGCAGTTGAAAGTGCAAACCTTTTAGACCAGGTTCAGATTGTTGGTGTTGATGGTTCTGATGATGCAAAAGCTGCTATCGCAGAAGGAAAGATGCTTGCAAGTGCAGCTCAGGATCCGGTTCAGATCGGTTCTGTAGCTATTGAGACTGCTTATAAAGTAATCGCTGGCGAAGAAGTAGAAAAAGATATCAAGATCCCGTCTTATCTGGTTGACGCAAGCAATGCAAAATAATAATGAAAAATAGGTGAATGGTCTTAAGCGACGCTTGTTCACCGATGGGGGAATTCAGTTTTTGAATTCCCCCTATGAATCAATGGAGGTTAGGAATGGATGATAAATATTATTTAGAGATGTTGGATATAAATAAGACATTCCCCGGAGCAAAGGTGCTTAACCATATTGATTTTAAAATTAAATTGGGTGAAGTACGAGCGTTAATGGGAGAAAATGGAGCAGGAAAATCTACATTGATGAAGATCCTTGGTGGAATCTATCAGAAAGATAAAGATTCTGGTAAGATTCTGATCGAAGGACAGGAAGTAGAGATCAGTACTGTAGATGATGCAAAAAAGTATGGTATCAGTATTATCCATCAGGAAATCTGCCTTGCTGAAAATATGAGTGTCTATGATAACATCTTTATGGGACGTGAGGTTGATAAAAAGGTCAAAGGGTTCCTTAATGATAAGGAAATGATCAGACAGGCACAGAAGATCGTCGATGAGATGAAAGTGGACATCGATGTGCGGAAAAAAGTAGGCGAATTAAGCATTGCAAAACAGCAGATGATCGAGATCTGCCGGGCATTGCTTTCAAATGCAAAAGTAATTGTAATGGATGAACCGACTTCTTCGCTTACACAGACAGAGATTGATCAGTTGTTTGAACAGATTCATAAACTGAAAGAAGCTGGAATTGCAATCGTATATATTTCACACCGAATGGAAGAAATCTTCAAGGTTTCTGATTCTATTACAGTTTTAAGAGATGGTCAGTTGATCGGTACGAAGCTGGCATCGGAACTGGATAATCAGAAGATTATAGAAATGATGGTTGGACGTGATCTTGATAACTACATTCAGAATACAAAAGATCTGGAAGTGGGAGATGTCTGCCTAGAAGTTCGGGATTTGAATAATGCAAAATTGAAAAATATTAACTTTACCTTGAGAAGAGGAGAGATTCTTGGATTTGCTGGACTGGTTGGAGCAGGACGTACAGAGACAGCAAAAGCAATCTTCGGAATTGATCCCATATCTTCAGGACAGATATTTGTAAATGGTAAAGAAGTAAAGATTAAGAGTGCTTCTGATGCCATCAAAGCTGGAATTGGTTATGTGCCGGAAAATCGAAAAGAAGAAGGATTAGTGCTTATGGGTTCCATAAAATCTAATCTGACTATATCTGTTCTGGAAGAATTTATCAAAGGATGTTTTGTAAATAAAAAGAAAGAACATGAAATTATTGATGAGTACGCGAAAAAGCTGTCAATTAAAATGGCTTCTGTTGATCAGCTGGTGCAGTATTTGTCAGGCGGAAACCAGCAGAAAGTAGTTCTTTCAAAATGGCTTGCCACAAAGCCTGATATTTTGATTCTAGATGAACCGACCAGAGGAATTGATATTGGAGCAAAAACAGAAATCTATCATTTGATTGTTGACATGGCCAAAGCAGGTGTGGCAGTGATGCTAATTTCTTCAGAAATGGAAGAGATTATGAACTTGAGCACAAGAATCATAGTTATGTATGAAGGTCATATTAAAGCAACTTTAGATGAAGAAGAGACCAAAAAAGTAGCGCAGGAAGAGATTATGTGGTATGCGTCAGGGAGGGCTAAAGATGAAGGAAAAGCATGAAAAACCGAATGTTCTGGTGGATAATCCATTAGGAAGTTTTATAAAAAGAAATATGGGAATTCTGATAGGCCTTGTAGTGCTTTTTCTGTTCCTGTCCGTGGCAACAGATTCATTCCTTTCAACAAAAAATATGCTTCAGGTGCTTCGCCAGATCTGTATTAACGGTTTGCTTGCCTTTGGTATGACATTTGTGTTGATTATTGGAGGCATCGATCTGACGGTTGGTTCAGTGGTGGCAATCAGTGGTGTCAGTGTGGTTATAATGCTGAACAGTGGAGTTCCGCTTCCGGTGGCATTGGTTGTTGCTCTTTTGCTGGGAGCAATTGTAGGTCTGCTTAATGGTGGAATCATTGCATTGACGGGAATGCCGCCTTTCATTGTAACTTTGTCTTTACAGGGAACCATTCGAGGTATTGCATATGTAATTACGGATGGACGTTCTGTGTCCTGTGATAATGCAGTATTTAATGCAATCGGTAATGGTTATTTGTTTGGTATTCCGATTCCTATTTATATCGTAGCATTTGTGATGATTGTAATATCAATTCTTCTTTACTATACGCGTTTTGGACGGAGAATGTATGCAGTTGGTGGAAACATCACAGCCGCAGGATTTTCTGGTATTCATGTAAAGAAGATTATGGTTCAGGTTTATGTATTATCCGGAGTGTTGTCGGCACTTGCAGGTATTATTCTTGCATCTCGTATGTATTCCGGCCAGCCGGCTTCTGGTCAGGCATATGAATCGGATGCTATTGCGGCAGCAGTGCTTGGTGGAACGAGTTTCAATGGTGGTATCGGAACTGTTGGAGGAACATTGATCGGTGCACTTGTAATCGGTTTTCTGACGAACGGACTGAACCTGCTGCACATTTCTTCTTATGTACAGATGATTATCAAAGGTTTGGTAATCATTGGTGCTGTTGGAATTGATATTTTAAAAAACAGAAAAAAACAGTAAACAGTAAGTTGCTCTCCAAGAATCTTTTTAAAGTAATCCAGCCTTTAAGTCTGTAAAATCTTAAAGGCTGGATTATTGAATTTTAAAGGAAAAAGATTATAATAGGAGAAGAGAAAATATTTCAAAATAGTGGGGGATATTCATATGGCAGGGGTTATTATTGCTGGAACTTTGGTGGCAGACTGTATTAAGATGATTGATCATTATCCGAAAAAAGGAATGTTCGCAGATATTTCTGATGTATCCTATGGGGTGGGAGGATGCGCTGCAAATACGGCGGTGGGAGTCAAAGCACTTGATCCGTCTATAGAAGTAAAAAGTGTTGCTTTAGTGGGGAAAGATGCGAATGGAGCATTTATTAAGAAAAAACTTGAGAAGCATGGCATTGATATTTCTATGATTCAGGAGACGGACAAAGATGTAACAGGATTTTCGGATGTAATGACAGTGAAACACACAGGAGAGAGAACATTTTTCTCGGATCGTGGTGTGAACCGGATTTTCGATGAGAAGAATCTGCAGATTGAAAATGAGGAAGGCAGCATCATTCTCCTTGGGTACGGTGGTATCCTGGATGCATTAAACAAACCAAACGAAAAGTACGGGACTGATCTGGTAAAAGCCTTCCATGATCTGAAAGAAAAGGGACTGGTCACAGCTATGGATGTGGCATCCATGAATGATAAAGAAGAAATGCAGCGTTATGTGATTCCTTCCCTGAAATATGTGGATTATCTGATCGTCAATGAGATCGAGGGTGGTGAGCTGGCAGAGATGGAGCTTCGGAGAGAAGATGGAAGCCTTAATCGGGATGCCATGGAAAAAGCGGCACGCAAGCTTATGACAATGGGTGTTCAGAAATGCTGCGTGCTTCACGCCCCGGAAATGGGATGCGCAGTGGACAGCGAAGGCAATTATGTGGAAGAGCCGTCTCTGAAGCTGCCGGATGGATATATTGTAGGAACGGTAGGAGCTGGAGATTCGTTCTGTGCCGGAATCTTGTATTCTATATATAAGAAGCTGTCTATGGATGAAGCGCTGAAGATTGCAGCGGCATCCGCAGCGGCAAATCTGTCAGCTGGGGACTCTGTGGGGGGACTTCGAAGCATTGAAGAAACCATGAAACTGTATGATGCATATTCACCGAGAAAACAGTGGTGATGATGACCGGAAAAGCATGGATATTTTGTTGAAATATCCATGTTTTTTCTATAAAACCGCTTGACAAGCAAAACTCAATTTAATATAATAAACAAGCATGCGTGTTTAGGCATGTATTCAGCAAGTCTGAAAAACAGCAGTCATCACAATTCATCAGGAGGTGAAAGGAATGCCAACATTCAACCAGTTAGTAAGAAAAGGTAGACAGACATCTGTTAAGAAGTCTACGGCACCGGCACTTCAGAAAGGATTTAACTCTCTGAAGAAGAGACCGATCGATGCATCTGCACCGCAGAA
>ENA-USUG01004027-USUG01004027.1-human-gut-metagenome-genome-assembly--contig:-NODE-4027-length-18880-cov-4.587885_pt1 | contig 18880 bp, 14 predicted proteins | sample MGYA00250059_ERZ773394 | MGnify/ENA primary metagenome ERZ773394 (study PRJEB29103, sample SAMN06111957) | human gut metagenome | biome: human gut; feature: ankylosing spondylitis patient; material... | reverse complement strand
GATCTGTCCGCCTCCATTTTCCAGGCGGTTGTCAACCAGACCATCAGCGGTCTGGCCTGCGGCAAGCCGATCCGCGGCAATGTTGCGTTTCTCGGTGGACCGCTTCATTTCCTCTCGGAGCTGCGCGCGGCATTTATCCGCACCCTGAATCTGGGGGCGGACCAGATCATTGCCCCGGATCACTCGCATCTGTTTGCGGCGATCGGCGCGGCGATGAACTCTGATCCGAAGACGACTGCCAGCCTGCACGATCTGATCGAACGGCTGTCCCACGGCATCAAGATGGATTTCGAGGTAAAGCGGATGGAACCCCTCTTTACTGATGAAGCCGACTATGAAAAATTCAGGACCCGCCATGCAAGTCATGATGTCAAAAAGGGTGATTTAGCGACCTACGAAGGCAACTGCTACCTCGGCATTGACGCCGGTTCCACCACAACCAAGGTGGCGCTTGTCGGCGAGGACGGCTCTCTTCTATACCGCTTCTACAGCAACAACAACGGCAGCCCGCTGGCGACGGCGATCCGCGCGATGCAGGAGATCCACGACCAGCTTCCTGAGAAAGCACAGATCGCTTATTCCTGCTCCACCGGTTACGGTGAGGCGCTCTTAAAGTCTGCCCTGATGCTGGATGAGGGCGAAGTCGAGACGATCTCCCACTACTACGCAGCGGCGGCATTTGAGCCGGATGTAGACTGCATCCTCGACATCGGCGGGCAGGATATGAAATGCATCAAGATCAAGGACGGCACCGTAGACAGCGTGCAGCTCAACGAAGCCTGCTCGTCCGGCTGCGGCTCCTTTATCGAGACATTTGCTAAATCATTAAATTACAGCGTACAGGATTTTGCCAGAGAAGCGCTCTTTGCCAAAAATCCGACCGACCTCGGTACCCGCTGTACTGTTTTCATGAACTCTAACGTCAAACAGGCGCAGAAAGAGGGCGCTTCCGTCGCAGATATTTCTGCCGGACTGGCTTACTCCGTCATCAAAAACGCCCTGTTTAAGGTTATCAAGATTACCAACGCCTCCGATCTCGGAAAACACGTGGTCGTGCAGGGCGGTACCTTCTACAACGATGCGGTTCTCCGCAGTTTTGAGAAGATCTCCGGCTGTGAGGCAGTCCGCCCGGACATCGCCGGTATCATGGGTGCCTACGGCGCGGCTCTGATTGCCCGTGAGCGCTACGACACTTCCAAGACGACCTCGATGCTGCCGATCGACAAGATCTTAAACCTGACCTACAAGACGACGATGGCACGCTGCCAGGGTTGTACAAACCACTGCGTCCTGACGATCAACCGTTTCGACGGCGGACGTCAGTTCGTAACCGGCAACCGCTGTGAGCGCGGGCTGGGCGGCAACAAACAGAAAAAAGACATTCCGAACTTATTTGACTATAAATACCACCGTATGTTCGATTATGAACCGCTGACCGCCGATCTGGCGCCGCGCGGTACCGTCGGCATCCCGCGTGTCCTGAATATGTATGAAAACTACCCGTTCTGGGCGGTCTTCTTCAAGGAACTGGGTTACCGCACCGTTCTGTCCCCGAAATCGACAAGGCAGATCTACGAACTTGGTATTGAATCGATCCCGAGCGAATCCGAATGCTACCCGGCAAAACTTGCGCACGGTCATATCGAATGGCTGATCCGACAGGGACTGACCTACATTTTCTATCCGTGCATTCCTTACGAGCGCAACGAAACCCCGGAAGCGGGAAATCACTACAACTGCCCGATGGTCACATCCTATGCGGAAAACATCAAAAACAACGTAGAATCCCTGACGGATCATAAGGTACATTTCCGGAATCCGTTTATGGCATTTACGAATGAGGAAATCCTGACAAACCGTCTGGTCGAAGAATTTACCAGGGATCAGTCGATCCCGGAGAAGGAGATCCGCGCCGCCGCCCATAAGGCATGGCAGGAACTCATCGCCTCCCGTCAGGATATGGAAAAGAAGGGCGAGGAGGTCATCACCTGGTTAAAAGAAACCGGACACCACGGCATCGTGCTGGCAGGCCGACCGTACCATGTGGATCCGGAGATCAACCACGGCATTCCGGAACTCATCACTTCCTATGGTTTTGCCGTGCTGACCGAGGACTCCGTCTCCCATTTAGGACGGGTTGACCGTCCGCTGATCGTCACCGACCAGTGGATGTACCACTCCCGCCTCTACGAGGCAGCTTCCTATGTGAAGACACAGCCAAACCTGGATCTGATCCAGCTCAACTCCTTCGGATGCGGTCTGGATGCAGTTACTACTGATCAGGTCAATGATATTCTGACCCGTTCCGGCAAAATTTATACGCTGCTCAAGATCGACGAGGTCAACAACCTCGGCGCCGCACGTATCCGTGTGCGCTCCCTGATCGCCGCAATTCGTGTGCGCGAGATGCGCCACTACCATAAACCGATCGTTTCCAGCGCATACAGCCGTGTTTATTTCACGAAGGAAATGAAGAAAAACTACACAATCCTCTGCCCGCAGATGTCGCCGATCCATTTCGACCTCATCGAACCGGCAGTCCGAAGCTGTGGTTACAACCTGGAGGTGCTGCAGAACTCCGACCGTACCGCTATCGACACAGGACTTAAGTACGTCAACAACGACGCCTGCTACCCGTCCCTGATCGTGGTTGGTCAGATCATGAATGCGCTGCTCTCCGGCAAATACGACTTAGAGCATACAGCCGTTATCATGAGCCAGACCGGCGGCGGCTGCCGTGCTTCCAACTATATCGGCTTTATCCGCCGTGCCTTAGAGCGCGCCGGTATGCCGCAGATTCCGGTTATCTCGTTAAATGCCAACGGCATGGAGACGAATCCGGGCTTTAAAATCACCCTGCCGCTTCTTACCAAAGCAATGCAGGCGGTTGTCTACGGCGACCTCTTCATGCGTGTTCTCTATGCGACCCGCCCATACGAAGCAAAAGCCGGCTCCGCCAACGCCCTGCATGAGAAATGGAAAGCAATCTGCATCAAATCACTGCAGAAACGTTCTTTATCCATGGCAGAGTTTAACCGCAACATCCGCGGTATTGTTCATGACTTCGACGAACTTCCGAGACGCAATGTCCAAAAGCCGAAGGTTGGCATCGTCGGCGAGATCCTGGTAAAATTCTCTCCGTTAGCAAACAACCACGTGGTAGAGCTTCTGGAAGCCGAGGGTGCCGAGGCAGTAATGCCGGATCTGCTCGATTTTCTGCTTTACTGCTTCTACAACAGCAACTTCAAAGCTGACAATCTGGGCGGCAAGCGCTCCACCGCACATCTGTGCAACATGGGAATCTCCCTGCTGGAGTATTTCCGCCGCACCTGCCGCCGCGAACTGGAACGCAGCACACATTTCCTTCCGCCTGCACGAATTCAGGATCTGGCGTCGATGGCGAAGCATTACGTTTCCCTCGGCAATCAGACCGGCGAGGGATGGTTCCTGACCGGCGAGATGCTGGAACTGATTCACAGCGGCACGACGAACATCATCTGCACCCAGCCGTTCGGTTGCCTGCCGAACCACATCGTCGGAAAAGGCGTCATCAAGGAACTGCGCGCCAGCCATCCAGAGGCGAATATCATCGCCGTAGACTACGATCCGGGTGCCAGTGAAGTCAATCAGTTGAATCGTATCAAACTGATGCTTTCCACCGCACAGAAGAACCTGTCAGAAGGAAAAAAAGATTCGAGAATTGGATGATTTTGGATAAAATTTCCAGCTGACTTTTAAAGACGTCTGTGATATAATAAATTTATATGGAGTTTAAGATAGGCTATGGATTCCATAGCCTATCTTCTATATAGGGGAACAAAAAGACAGACTAAAAGGAGATCTCAGGATGAAATCAAAATTATTCCTCTGCGCGGCTCTGGCTGCGGCTCTCTACGTGACGCCGTCTTATGCAGCTGATTATTCCGCACAGGTTGTGAGTTTTTCTCAGGAGGACCCGGACAACCTCTCCATCGAGCTGACCGGCTCCAAAGTAATTACCGACGATTTTTCATTCAAACTTCCATCCCAGGTATTTTCGAGACTCATCATGGTTTCGAACGGGGATTCCTACGAGGTATATGAAAAAACAGCCTATGAAGCCAACGGAGGCGGACTTCTCTTCCGCATTCTCGCATTTGAGGACACGCACTACCGTGATTTAAACGGCTGCACCATCTTAGGCTTCTGCGGCAACAAGCTCTTCATTCTGGATCTGCACTACGACGAGCAGTATGCCAGCGACAGCGAAGAATATGCAAAATGCAACGAAATCGTGACCTCGCTCAAAAAGAGCTTCATTTCCTATATCAAAGACACCGGGACGGTTGAGTAGCATCGAATCGAATATAAATATGCAAAAAGAACGTCAAATTCTAAGTTTTTCGCTTGAATTTGACGTTCTTTTTTACTTTAAACTCTTGTAACTGTTCAGTACCTTCACAGCCCCGCAGACTGCCAGCATAGAAGAAACAACCGCGCCAATCGCCCATGCTGTATCATACCAGCCTGCCGACAGCCCCACGGTAAAGGCGTCCTCCGCGATACCGATCGTCGAAGCGCCGCCGATCGCCAGACCCGCGATACTGGCTGCCACGACAAACGCATTATTTTTTCCTTTATATAAAAGGAAGTTCTCTGAATCCTTTTTCTGGCTGTAAGACACATAGATACTGATGCCAAACAGCAGAAGCACATATAAAATAACAATTAGCAGCGGAATATTCATTACTTCGCGCCTCCATTTTCCTCTGCCTCGCGGCAAATACGCTCGTAGGCTTCCTTTGTCTGCGGGAGCACGCTTCCGCCGTACGGAATTACATATACATCTTTTCCGTTAAAGTCTACCTCTGCCAGCAGATCCTTCATATCTTTAAACGATCTTACGCCCATATCCCGAACCAGCTCCGGCTCCATGGAAGACAGAAGCAGCGTCTTCGAACGACGAATGGACTCGCAGGCTGCGTAGAAAATATAGCCACCGATGGTGAAAGACGCACGCAGTGCCTCATCCAGGCATCCCTTAGAGAGAGGCTTAATCCAGTCGAAGAAATCCTTGGAACCGCTTCCCTCCGGGCATTCCGCCAGCATAATGAGTGTACCGCCCTCTTTGACCGCTCTCGATGCGTTAAACAGCGTCTTGGTGGACTGATAAAAATTCAGATCCTTCGGGAAACCGCCGCAGCTTGCAATTACAACATCTGCCTGATAGTCAATCGGCAGTCCGTATCCCTTCTGTACATAACTGCAGCTTGCCTGCCATGCCTTGTCAAACTCACCACAGAATAAACCGCTGTGGCGGGGAGACGTATCTACCACGATATTGATACCGAACGTAACATGCACCATGGCACCTGCCTCGCGCATATCCAGATTGATCGGGTTGTTCTCCACCAGACCACTGCCGACACGCACATCCGTCATCGGTTTCTCCGGATCCAGCGCACGCTCATGGTTCATGCGGATCGTCTCACGGGAAGCAATACCTGGAACGATGCTCTTTCTTCCGCCGCCGTAGCCTGCCATCAGATGGTGCACCGTACCGCCGATGCAGATGACCTTTCTGCCGACTGCCAGCGGATTGACCGATACACGCGTTCCAAAGGACGTCGTACCGATGTATACCAGATCCGACGCATCGCAGTCATGGTCAGTCACGCTCGCTACATGGTCGTAGACAAACTCGCTTGCAAGTTTTCTGCGGTCCTCCGCCGTATTCTTGCGGTGTGTTCCCAGTGCAACCACAACCGCAATCTGGTCATATCCCACGCCCATCTCATCGTGCAGATATTTTACCAGAAGCTCGCAGATCACGTCCTGACGCATCCAGAAACGCGTCATATCACTGATCACGATCGTAACCGGATCGGTCGGTGCAATCAACTCCTTTAACGGCTTCGTGCCAATCACACCATCCGTCACACAATGCAGAAATTCTGCTTTTATATCTTCAATGACCCGCATCTTATTTTCATACAGGTATTTTACACTCTTCGCTCCGTCAACCTCAAAATCGACCGCCGACGTTCCGTACTTTAAATGTACTTGCTCCATTGTCTTTCTCCTTCACATTTCCTCATCTGCGTTAAACGTTTACACTTTAAACCACTAAAGTGCATAATAAAGCACCTGTTTTGTCAAGTCTTTCACAAAACAGGTGCTTTATTTTTATAATTTATATGATATTTTTCAATCTTCCCGGTACGCCGCATACATCTGCGTCGTCGCCATATCCGAATGTCCAAGAATCGTCTGAACCGCTCGCATGTCTGCACCTCTCGCAATCAGGTGCGCCGCAAAGGAATGGCGCAGCGTGTGCGGCGTGATATCTTCCTCAATCCCGGCTTTCTCGCCGTAATATTTGATAATCTTCCAGAATCCCTGCCGGCTCATCGCGCCGCCCGTACAGTTGACAAAGAAATAGTCCGATCCCTTTCCACGCAGCAGCTCGTTTCTCGCATGTTCCAAATACTCCTCCAGCGCTGTTTTCGCCGAACGTCCAAATGGGATCGTCCGCTCCCTCTCCCCGTCGCGACAGACCAGAAATCCAATGTTCATATTGATATCTTCCATCTGGATCCCTATAAGCTCTGACACCCGGATTCCGGTCGCATATAAAAGAGCCAGCATCGCCTTGTCCCGAATCTCCTTCGGTGTCTGCCCGGATGGCTGTGCCAGAAGCGCTGATACCTGATCGACACTCAGGACCACCGGCGCCTTTTTCTCCACTTTCGGCGCATGCAGACTTTCCGCCGGGTTCCGCCGGATGCATGCCTGCATACATTCATAATTAAAAAACGCTTTCATCGCCGCCATCATCCGTGAAATGGTGGTAGCCGCCTTTCCCTGCTCTTCCATATGAAGAATATATCCATGCAGGCTGGTCTTTGTCACCTTCGCCGCCTCCCGGATCTCTTTCTCCTCCAGATAAGTAATCATCTGCATCAGATCTCTCCGATATGACTGTACGGTATTTTCTGATGCCTGTTTTACCTCCCGCAGGTACTGTTCAAATCTGTCTACTTCCCCTCTCATACTTCCCCAATCTATTCTCGTAACCATTTCCGCCATTCTTTTATTCACGGCATTTTCTGCCAAAGCCCCAGCCTGCAGGGCAAATATCGTTCCGCGGCAATCCTATCGATTCCTCCATCTGAACCATCCATTCTCCTGAGGTTTTCTCACCCTATCTGCAACTTACCTTCTTCTCCACAAACAGGGCTTTTATCGTCCGCAGGTATCATTATATCTACATTTTCCCATAAAATCAAACATAATTTTCCCCACTTTTCCTACATTTTTCGACTGATTTACATAAAAATACAACATATGGTGCGTCCACTTTTTTCACCCCCATATGTTGTAAATTTTGAATTATATTTTTATTCGGACAGCCCCATTAAAATGGGCAGTGTGAGACCAGTAATGATACAAAACCAGGATTCAGCCACACTTCCAGCGCAGTTCCCATCCCCAGCACCAATAAAAGGATTAAAAATCCAGCCGTCCGTATCCGCCTCTCCTTTGCAAGCGCCCAGGAAAGAAGCAGCCAGAACACAGGAATATAAAACACCACCTGTGGAAATAACGTTGCCACAAATACAGGCAGTCCCCAAAAACCGCCCCAGCCAGTAAATCCTGCCAGCAGCCATGCCTGCTCCAGACCTAAGACGAGACAAGCACCCCACGCAGCCAGACATGCGACCGGCGTCATACCTGCCAGCCACAGCATCAGCGCCATCCCTGACCGCTGCAGCCAGACCTGAAAAAACAAAGTTCCCCGGCTGGCTGCCTTCATTCCGGCGTTTAGATGCCAACCGGCACCCGATGGATCTCCAATTCCTTGTCCAAGCCTCGCTGCCAGCACACTTTCCAGCCCGGCATGTCCGCTCCCGGACGAAATTTGAAAACAAACGGCTGCTATCGTCCCCAATACAATCCCAAGGATCCAAAAAAACACTGATACATCCCAGGTACTTAAAGCCGGAAGCCGGAATCTCCTTTTCACATGCAATCCCTGCCTATTCCTTTGTTACCTTATCTGTATTCAGTGTTTTTTATAATATGCCTTTATATCTGCCTCTATATGCTGTTAGCTTCATGCGTCTTTCAGCGTTTAATCCATATATTTATTTCATCACAGATGCTCACAGTGCTTCGCTGATCCTTATTTTTACTTCTGTCCTGCTTTGCAGGCATACGCCAGAATCGCGGACACAGTCTTTCCATCCGTCAGCTCTCCTGCGTAGATCCGTTTCAAAAGGTCGGAAAGTTCCCACGCCTCTACCTCAATCTCCTCGTCCGGGTCAAGATGCTGATGGGTTTTCTTGAGATCGCGTGCCAGAAAAATATCCAGCGCCTCATCACAGAACGCGATCGTTGTGTTGACGCTCATCAGATATTCCAGATGATCACAACGGTAGCCCGTCTCCTCCTCCAGCTCGCGGTACGCGCAGTCAATCTTCGCCTCATCCAGCGAATCCAGCTTACCAGCCGGAATCTCCAGTGTATAGCGGTCCAGCGCATTGCGGTACTGACGCACCATGAGAATCTTTCCATCCTCCGTAACCGGAAGCACCGCTGCCGCGCCGTCATGATGGATAAAATCCCATTTTGCCTGATGTCCGTTTACCTCGACGGTATCTTCGTACATTTTCAAGATGGTTCCCTGATATTTTAACTCTCGTTTCAGGCGTTTGACCGGCACGGACTCCAGCGATGCCTGCTTTTCTACTTTCTGTTCCATATTTTCTCACCCTTATATCCAGGTTCCTTCTGGGTTCTTTTTCAACATTTTTTCACTATTTCAGGTCGATGCACTTCTCATAGCATGCGTCACATGCCTTGATAACCGCATTCCGCAAACCATACTCCTCCAGGACGCTGACCGCATAGATCGTCGTGCCGCCCGGCGAGCAGACATCATCTTTGAGTGCGCCCGGATGCTTGCCGGTCTCGAGTACCATCTTCGCACTGCCGACAACGCCCTGCGCCGCCATCCGGTAAGCCACATCTCGCGGCATGCCGTACTTAACGCCCGCATCTGCCAGCGCCTCGATGAACATATAGATGTATGCCGGTGCACTGGAACTGATACATACAACCGCATTCATCATATATTCCGGAACGATCTCCATCATACCAAAAGATTCAAAGAAATTGCTGATCATCTGCTTTTCTGTCTCTTCAAACAGCTTCTTGTCGTAGCAGACACCTGTCATACCCTCGCCGATCAGCGCCGGCGTGTTCGGCATCGCACGCACGATACGGCGGTCACCGCCCAGCTTCTCGTTGACACTGTCAATCGTGATACCCGGTGCAATCGAAATAATAATATTTTCTTTCGTTACATGGTCCTTGATATCTGCCAGTACATTGTCATAAAACTGCGGTTTTATAGCTAATACGATATATTTTGCATTTTCCGCACAATCCTGGTTTGTGTCAACCCTTGAATCCAAGGAATGTCTCAAACGGGATATCAAATCCGTCCTTGACTAGTTTTTCGCCGCAGACCGGACAAATCTTATCCGGCATATCACAGCCGCTCCTGCCGGAAAATGCCTTGACCTCCGGCGAATCAAAATCACTGTATTTACAATTTGGGCAGCGATAATGTGCCTGGAGCGGATTGACCTCCGTGATACCGGACATTGTCGCCGCAAAGGACGAACCTACTGAACCACGCGATCCTACCAGATATCCATCCTCGTTTGACTTCCATACCAGTTTCTGTGCAATGATGTACATAACCGCATATCCGTTGGAAATAATAGAGTTCAACTCACGATCCAGACGCTCCTTTACGATTGCAGGAAGCTCTTCGCCATACATACTGTGTGCCTTGGTATAACAGATATCACGCAGCATCTGGTCAGAATTTTCGATGACCGGCGGACATTTATCCGGGCGCACAGGTGCGATCTTCTCACACATATCCGCGATCTTGTTCGGGTTAGTAATGACGACTTCCTCCGCTTTTGCCGAGCCAAGATATTCAAATTCCTTTAGCATCTCCTCTGTCGTCCGAAGGTAAAGCGGCGCCTGGTCATCCGCATCCTTAAATCCTTTTCCCGCCATGATGATACGGCGGTAAATCTCATCCTCCGGGTCAAGGAAATGCACGTCACAGGTCGCAACAACCAGTTTTCCAAACGTTTCTCCCAGTTTTACAATACGGCGGTTGATATCCTGCAGTTCCTCGATCGTGCTGACGGATTCCTTGTCGCTTTTTAACATAAACTCATTATTGCCAAGCGGCTGGATTTCTAAATAATCATAAAATTTTACCAGTCTTATGATTTCCTCCTCCGGCCGTCCACCCACGATTGCACGGTAGAGTTCTCCCGCCTCACATGCTGATCCAAGCAGCAATCCTTCACGGTATTTTACAAACTCACTCTTTGGAATACGCGGTCTCTTGTTATAGTAGGTCAGATGTGACAGAGAAATCAGACGGTACAGATTGATGCGCCCGATATCGTTTGTCGCAAGAATGATCGCATGATAAGTGTTCATTTTCATGATGGTCTCCGGCGAAGCCTGTCCCATCTGGTTGACCTGATCTAAGGTTTCCATGCCACGGTCGTGAAGCATCTTTACAAATTTTACAAAGATCTCCGCCGTACATCCCGCATCATCCACGGCACGGTGGTGATTCTCCAGAGAAACTCCCAGCGCTTTTGCTACAGTATCGAGTTTAAAACGGTTTAACTGTGGCAGCAAAATTCGTGCTAAAGCAACCGTATCAATGATCGTAAACTCTTTCTCGATTCCCTGTCTCTCACAGTTTTTGATGATAAAACTCATATCAAAATCTGCATTGTGTGCGACCATGATTGCATCCCCACAGAACTCCATAAACTGTGGCAGAATCGTCTCTATCTTCGGTGCATCGATCACCATATCGTCTCGGATGGAAGTCAGTTCCTCGATCCGGTACGGGATCGGCACTTCCGGGTTGACGAACGTAGAAAAACGTTCTGTGATCTCGCCGTGCACCACTTTCACTGCACCGATCTCTATGATCTTATTTTTATCCGGCGAAAATCCGGTCGTCTCAAGGTCAAACACCACATAGGTATCATCGAGATTCTGGTTTTTTGAGTTGGTGATGATATCCTTTAAATCATCCACCAAATATGCCTCCACACCATAGATCACCTTGAAGTCATCATCCGGTGAGATCGCATGGTTTGCATCCGGGAACGCCTGTACATCCCCATGGTCGGTGATAGCAATCGCCTTATGACCCCATTTCATCGCACGCTTTACGATATCTTTTACCTCAGAGACACCATCCATATCGCTCATCTTGGTATGACAGTGAAGCTCTACGCGTTTCTCCGGGCTCGTATCCATACGGACTGAGGTAAAATCCGGGATTTTTTTGATGCCGACGATCGAACCTATCGTAAGCTCACTGTCAAATTTGTCGATGGTCGTGACGCCTTTGATCTTTAGGAAAGCACCTTTTTTCACCCCCTCAAGCAATTCCGGAAGCTGGTCATTTCTGGTAAAAATCTTTAAAACAATGGAGTCCGTGAAATCCGTGACTGACATGATCACGATCGTTTTTTCATTACGGATCTCTCTCGTCTCAAGTGTCATGACCTGACAGCGTATCGTAACCTCTCCCATCTCCCCGACAATCTTCTCGATTGGGATCGTCTCATCTTCAAAATCTTTTCCGTAGAGCACATCCGGGTTATCTGATTTTTTATATCCACCGTAGGATCCGCCATCATATTTTTTGCGGAATTCTTTTTTACCAAACGAATTTTCTCCCTTTCCGTTCGCGTTTCCTGCATTATTTCCTGCAGCAGATTCTTTTGAATGATTTTGTTCCTTTGTGGCAGTTTTCATGGATGTATCAGCCGTCTGTACTTCTTCCGCCTTTGCCGGTGCACTCTCCTCATGAAGCTGTACACGTTTTAAAATATTTTTGATTTCAAACTGGATCTGTAAATCACTGTTTTTCTTGTGTTTGCTCTCTTTCGGTTCCTCAAAAGCAAGTTCTACGGAAAGGTCAAGTCCACAGCGTTCACACACCACTTTCTCTAAAAATTCAACGATCTCATGTGATCTGGTCTGTGCAATGATCGTGTTTTCAAGAGTCAGGAGCAGATGGGAATCTCCTGTAAACTCCATTTTGGCGGAGCGCAGCAGATTATATTCCATCAGACTGTAATTTTTTAATTCCTCTAAAATACTGTCCTTATACAGATCCATCAGTTTTTCTGCAGTATACTGCTCTGACAACTGGTATTTTTCAATGACTTTAACGTCCATATGCCGGTTTTTAAAAATCTGATCATGTATGTTTTTTTCCAGCTGATAGATATTCTTTTTATGGATAAGACGTGTTCCATTTAAATAGATACGGATATGATCTTTCTCATGATTCATTCCGACCTTGGTAACTTCCGTCTCTGATAACAGTTTTTTCATATCTCCATTCACTTCCAGTGTCGGAAATACATCAAAAAACATTTTTGTCATGTTTTACCCAACTCCAACTTACTTAATTGTTGCTTGTTCACACATTCCGTGTGACCAGTAACACCTAATTTTCATTCCAGTGCAGCAGTTCATAGCGAAGGCTCTCTAACAGTTCGGATTCCGGCACTTTCTTGTAGACCTCTCCATGTTTGATGATCAGTCCTTCCCCGATACCTCCGGCAATTCCGATATCCGCCTCTTTTGCCTCACCCGGTCCGTTGACCACACAGCCCATAACGGCAACTTTGATGTCTAACGGGATATCGGCAACCATATTTTCGACCTGGTTTGCAAGTCCGATCAGATCGATCCTGGTTCTTCCACAGGTCGGACAGGATACGACCTCAATACCACCCTTGCGCAGTCCTAATGTCTTTAAGATCAGCTTTGCGGATTTGATTTCCTCTAACGGATCTCCGGTCAGTGAAACACGGATCGTATCACCGATGCCCTGATGTAAAATCAGTCCAAGTCCGATTGCGGATTTGATATTTCCACTGATGATCGTTCCGGCTTCGGTGATGCCTACATGCAGCGGGTGATCAGTTTTTTCTGCGATCAGCTCATGTGCTTTCACACACATCATAACGTCCGAGGATTTGATGCTGATAACAAGGTTATCGTATCCCATATCCTCAATCATTTTTACTTTATCCAGCGCACTCTCAACGATTCCTTCTGCCGTCACGCCATGGTATTTTTCTACCAGATCTTTTTCTAAAGAACCACTGTTGACACCGACACGAATCGGGATCTGCCGCTCTTTTGCCGCATCCACGACCGCCTGTACGCGCTCTCTGCTTCCGATGTTTCCCGGATTGATACGGATCTTATCTGCACCGTGCTCGATTGCTGCGATCGCCAGACGGTAATCAAAATGAATATCTGCCACGACCGGGATCTCCACCTGTTTTTTGATCTCTGTCAATGCTTCGGCAGCTTCCATTGTCGGCACTGCACATCTTATGATATCACAGCCTGCTGCCGCAAGTTTATTGATTTGTGCCACTGTCGCAGCGATGTCCTCTGTCTTTGTATTTGTCATTGACTGAATCAGGATCGGATTACCGCCCCCGATCACTTTCGAACCGATTTTTACTGTTTTTGTTTTCACTGTACTTTCACCTCTACATGAAAATTTTTCGAATATCGTTAAACATTACAACCACCATCAAAAGCATTAAAAGCATAAGTCCTATAAAATGCACCATGCCCTCTTTGTCCGGATCAACCTTTTTCCCCCGGATCGCCTCAACGATCAGAAACACCAGTCGTCCACCGTCCAATGCCGGAAGCGGCAGCAGATTCATAACACCAAGGTTTGCCGAGATCAGAATACAGATATAGAGCATTTGTAAAAATGCCGCATAATAACCGTAGGAAACACTCTCCTCATAGCTGTCACCGATCGCATCGACAAGCCCGACCGGACCACTCATATCATTTAAGGTAACACCGCCTGTGGCAAGCATTTTTAAGCTTCCAAACGTCGTATCGATCCAGTATTTTACCTCATATCCACTGTACAGAAGATTCTTAAACACATTTCCTTTCTCCACTTCACCGCCGACAAAACCATAGCGGTATCTGCCAAGTTCTTCATCATACAGAGGTGTCAGCTCTGCCGTATATCTTTTTCCGTCACGCTCATAAGTCACTTCCACGGTCTCCCCCGCATGGAACATGGAGTAAGAACTGACTTCCCGGTAAAAATGAATATGTTTTCCGTTCATTTTTACAATGACATCCCCCGCCTGCATACCTGCCTGTTCCGCTGCAAAGCCCTCGCTGACCTCTGTGATCTTAGGGACATCATATCCATTGCAGGAAAGAAGGATAAAAGAAAAGACAAATGCCATGATAAAGTTAAACACCGGTCCGGCGGCAACCACACTGATCCTTGCCCAGACAGACTTTTTGCCAAATGCCCGGTCATCTGTACTCTCGCCGTCTTCTCCCTCCATCATACAGGCACCTCCAAACGGAAGCAGTTTTAAGGAATATTTCGTTTCTCCCTTCGTCACGCCCAAAATCGTCGGTCCAAGTCCGAGACAGAACTCATTGACACGGATCCCATTTGCCTTTGCCAGTGAAAAATGTCCAAGTTCATGAAATATAATAATGATACTGAAGATCAATAATGCGATAATAATTTTCATCCGTTTTTAATTCCTTTCCATTCTGCCTCTAAGCCCATTTCTGCCCGATATATTCGTATACTGCCTGCTCTGTTTCTAATACCTGATCTAAAGTCGGATCGCTGATATATGCCACATGCTCCATGCAGTCCTCAATGATCTCCGTGATCTGCGGATAGCTGATCCTACGGTCTAAAAACATTGCCACTGCACGCTCGTTCGCCGCATTAAATACGGTTGGCTGACTGCCACCCTTTCTCATTGCATCGTATGCTAACGCCAGTCCCCGGAAGGTCTTTGTATCCGGCCGTTCAAACGTCAGACTTCCCAGTTCAAAAAGATCCAGTCTCTTTCCTGACATTTTTCTGCGCTCCGGATAATAGAGTGCATACTGGATCGGCAGACGCATATCCGGTGTTCCAAGCTGGGCAATCACTGCTCCATCCTCATACTGCACCGCAGAATGGATCACACTCTGCGGATGAACGACCACTTCGATCTGATCTAATTCCACACCAAAAAGCCATTTTGCCTCCATGACCTCAAGTCCCTTGTTGACCAGTGTCGAGGAATCAATTGTTATTTTTCTTCCCATCGACCAGTTCGGATGTTTTAAGGCGTCCTCCACTTTCATCTCTGCAAGATCCTCCGCGTTTTTTCCGCGAAATGGTCCGCCGGATGCCGTCAGAAGGATTTTTTCAATACGGTTGCTCTCATTGCCCTGCAGTGACTGGAAAATCGCGCTGTGTTCACTGTCCACCGGAAGGATCGGCACATGATATTCTTTTGCCAGCGGAATGATGATGTGTCCTGCCGTCACTAGTGTCTCTTTATTTGCAAGTGCAATTTTTTTGCCAGCTTTGATTGCTGCAACTGTCGGACGGATCCCCATCATGCCAACGATCGCGGTAACTAAGATCTCACTCTCCGGATGAACTGCGACTTCAATCAGTCCTTCCATCTTTGAAACCACTTTTGTGTCCGTATCCGCAATTTTAATCTTTAATGCTTCTGCGGCTTCCTCTTTGAAAACACATACCAGTTTCGGGGAAAACTCCCTGATCTGCTGCTCTAATAATGTAATATTACTTCCTGCCGCAAGTGCAACGACCTCGATATCTTTCTGTTCTCTTACGATATCAAGTGTCTGTGTTCCGATTGAACCTGTCGAGCCTAAGATTGCTATTTTTTTCATACAAATCCTCTTTTCTAAGCAACTTGTTGCGAAGAGGCGACGAGAATCTCAAATTCTCGGAGGCATGTTTTTTATGCCTTGCCATCAAAGCTATTTGTTTTGCTCAGAAACAAATAGCCGTGCGAAAAATAAGCTATCAGGCTTATTTTTCACACTAATATCCTCTGTTTACAATACAATAAAATTTGCTGCAAGAAAATAAATCATCGGCGCCGTAAAAATCACACTGTCAAAGCGGTCCAGGATACCGCCGTGTCCCGGGATCAGTTTTCCATAATCCTTGATCTCATAGTTTCTCTTGATTGCAGACGCAGTCAGATCACCTACCATGGAGATCAACGCTCCAACCGCACTGATCGCTGCCATGATCCATACATGCTGTGTGGTAACACCCATCGCATTTTTAAAGATCATGCCATAGATCACAGTTAAAAGTGCAGCACCGACCACTCCACCGATTGCTCCTTCCACAGATTTTTTCGGACTTAACTTCGGAGACATTTTATGTTTTCCAATCAGCATACCAACACAGTACGCACAGGTATCACATCCCCAGGAGCACAAAAAGATCAGCCATACGATATAGGCACCCGCGGTGAGCATTCTCGTCTGATATACATAAGAAAGCATCACAGCCACATAAAACACACCGAAAAATACAGCTAACATCTGCTCCGTCTTATATTTCGGATAAGTAAATACATAGACAAACATCAATGCCATCAGAAATCCTAAAACGACTACCATAAGATCCGGCAGAAATGCCCATTTCAGATTACAGTAAAATACGGTCGCCGCAAGATACCCCACGATTCCCGGCAGTTCTTTTTCCACATGAAAAATGCGGTATAACTCAAACATTCCTATATAGGAAATAAGTAACGTCGAAAAGAGTAACACATCTCCCCCCGTGATAATAAGTACTAACGCGGCTGCCACCAACACGATGCCGCTCAACAGTCTTGTCTTAAACATATATGAAAACCTGCCCTTTCTTCTTTCGGTCTATTTCGCTCCCTCTGCCAGTCCGCCAAATCGTCTGTCTCTCTTATTATACGCTTCCACGGCTTTTTCTAATTCCTCTTTTCCAAAATCCGGCCATGGCACATCGGTAAAATAAAATTCACTGTACGCAAGCTGCCATAACAGATAGTTCGAAAGACGCTGCTCCCCGCTTGTGCGTATCAAAAGATCCGGATCCGGAATTCCTGCAGTATCCAGATATGAGGCAAACAGATCTTCATTTAATTCCGAAACCTGCCTTGTACCATTCTCCATATCCTGACACATTTTTTTCATTGCGCGGATCATTTCATCCCTGCTTCCATAATTGATGGCGATCTGCAGGTTCAGGCCATCATTTTTTGCAGAAGCTGCTTCCAGCTCCACGATCTGTTTCTGGAACCGGGCACTCAAACGTGTGGTATCCCCAATCACGCGTACACGCATATTATTTTTATCTGCTGTTTTAATACAGTTCTTCAGATAACTTTCCAGCAGCTTCATGAGTGCTGCCACCTCTCCCTCCGGTCTGTTCCAGTTTTCTGTCGAAAAAGCATACATAGTCAGATATTTAATTCCCATATCATGTGCTGCTTTGCAGACTGTTTCCACATTTTTTGCCCCAACCGTATGACCATAGTTTCTGGGCATTCCCTTACTTTTTGCCCATCTTCCGTTCCCGTCAAGGATAATTGCTACATGCTGCGGAATTTTCATTGTAATCACCACGCCTTTCCATAACCTGCATACTTTGTGCCTGCATTCATTCATAAAGTGAAAATGAGGACACGCCATTGTCATGTCCTCACCTCTATGTTCTATACAAAAATCCCTAAACTGTCAGGATCTCTTTTGTTTTTGCCTCAACAGCCTTGTCGATCTCAGTGATATATTTATCTGTCATTTTCTGTGCGCCGTCCTCTAACTCTTTCACTTCGTCCTCGGACACATCGGCAGACTTGCTTAATTTCTTGAAAGAATCATTGGCATCACGACGGATATTACGGATTGCTACTTTTGCATTCTCACCTTTTTTCTTAACATCCTTTGCCAGCTCTTTACGTCTTTCCTCAGTGAGCTCCGGGAAAAGAAGACGAATCACTTTTCCATCATTTGTCGGATTGATTCCAAGATCTGACGTTAAGATCGCTTTCTCGATTTCTTTTACCATAGAAGCTTCCCATGGCTGGATCTGAATCATTCTCGGTTCCGGAACATTGACGTTTGCCACCTGCTGAATTGCAGTCGGTGTTCCATAATAATCAACTTTTAACTTGTCAAGGACATGCGGATTGGCACGTCCTGCACGGATGCTTCCGAACTCCTCTGACAGGTTATTCATTGTTTTCTGCATTTTTTCATCAAACTGAACTAATCTCTCATCCATATTTTTACTCCATACCTTTCACGGTTCTTTGTTACACGGTTACTTTTGTACCGTTAAAATCGCCAGTCATGGCTTTTACAATGCTGTTTTCCTCGTTCAGTCCAAAAACGAACATCGGCATTTTATTTTCCATACACATGATCGACGCAGTCAGGTCAACCACTGCAAGTTTACGATCGATCACTTCCTGTATGGATACTTCGCTGTATTTTACAGCAGAAGGATTGATCTTTGGATCACTGTCGTAGACACCATCGATTGCTTTTGCAAGATAGATGCCCTCTGCCTCCATCTCAATCGCACGGAGCACAATGCCTGTATCTGTGGAGAAATACGGATGTCCGGTTCCGCCGGCAAAGAAAGTTACCACTCCATCTTCCAGATTATTCACTGCATCATCTTTTGAAAAAAGTTCTGTGAATGCTCCACAGGTAAAAGGAGTATAAACCTTCGTCTTCATTCCTGTGTGACGGAACATATCAGAAACATAAATACAGTTCATTACAGTTGCAAGCATACCAATCTGATCTGCCTTGGTTCTTTCCATGTTCTCGCTGGTTCTTCCTCTCCAGAAATTACCGCCGCCAATAACAATAGCAACCTGCACCCCATCATCAACGATCTGCTTTACCTGCTCTGCTACTTTTAATACGGTTTCCT
>ENA-USUG01004022-USUG01004022.1-human-gut-metagenome-genome-assembly--contig:-NODE-4022-length-18912-cov-4.669445_pt1 | contig 18912 bp, 23 predicted proteins | sample MGYA00250059_ERZ773394 | MGnify/ENA primary metagenome ERZ773394 (study PRJEB29103, sample SAMN06111957) | human gut metagenome | biome: human gut; feature: ankylosing spondylitis patient; material... | reverse complement strand
CGACGAGCCGACTACCGGCCTCCACATGGCTGATGTCCACCGCCTCATCGAGGTGCTGCAGAAGCTGGTGGATGCAGCTCGCGCCTCACGCAGCTTCCGGCATGTCGGTTTCAATATACTGCTTCGGAGTGACGTCCACGGGTCTGTCGGGCAAAGGCTCACGGAAAATGCACTCGTTCGGGTCGCACCCTTCACATATCCAAGCGCCGTTATTGACGCAGCCTCTGCACGAGATCGCCGGGATACGAATGAATTGCTTCTTTTTCATGATGTTTTCCTAGACCCCCTCTTGGGTGGCCGATGTTGCGCGGCATTGTCAGGCCGCCAGTTTCTTGCCCGCCAAAAGCAGGGTGAAACGCGCTGTGAGGCGCAGGAACTCTTCCGGGCCAATCACCATGTCGCGCTCGTCGCGCAGGATGGCCGGAATGGATTTCCCTTGCAGGAAATTGCGGAATGCGCCGCAATAGGCGCGGCATTCCTTGCAGGGAGGCGGGTCGGCCTGGAGAGCGCGCAGACGACTTTTTGCCCGTTCCATGATCAGCGCATGGATATTTTCCTGGATGCCTTGTTCGTGGTTTTGCTCAGCCATGTGGTCACGGATCTGACTGAGCCAGATGTTTCCAAGCAAGAGGAATCCCGCAGGGCTGACGCCCTTGCCGCCTTCAAGCGCACGTTCATAGGCTTCCAGCAGCAAGCGCACGTTTTGGTGCAAGCGCCGAGGGCAATGTCCCTCAAAAAGCATCTGCCTCAACTCATCGTGGAGTTGATTGGCTTTGCGGTATTCTTCCAAGGACTTGACCTGTTGGGTATACGATGGTGTTGTGCTAGTCATAACTTACTCACTTATTACGCTGCGTTATCAACGTATTGGACGCTCCGGTGTATGGGACTGACCCAGAGGCGCTCGTAGCTCTCACCGGTCCGGGTGACATTTCGCAGGACGCTGGCCACACGCTCCTCATCCCCTTCCAGGAGATAAAGAAGCTCGTTGGTCAGAGCATCCCTGTCGATAGTTTGCCTTCCCGGCTGGATAGTCGCGCGGAAGCGTTGATCTCCTGTGGTAATCCATGCGCCGTTGGGATTGAGAGCGTCATACGTTTGCGTGATGCGCCTTTCCGCTTCCTTGATTTGGGCTTTCAGGGCATTGGCTTCCGACTTGAGAGCGGCAAGACGTTCTAGCTCCTGAGACACTTCCGGAACGTTCCATGTTTCCATGGGGCGGAATTTCGGGCAGTCGGCGTTGAAATCGCACCAGTCGCACAGGGGATGAAATCCCTTGTGGTATTTCACGTCATCCAGGGTCATGGTTCCTTCCCTGATGGCCTGGACGTCATTCCAGATCGATTCCGCAGTTTGCAGGCAGCTACCGAGCATGAAGGTGTTGGGTTCATAAGCTCCAAAAACCTTGATGTCGGACATGGCGAGACTCACCACCCATCCTTCGATGTCCACATCTTCGGGATTATCGGGCATGGAGACGCCAAAACGCCTGTCGACAAGTTTGGGAAAGGTGACGTAGCGCCCAGACCCGTCATGCAGGAAGCAGGGTTTGTTCCACGCTTCGCGCAACAGAGCGAGCTGGCCGTGAAGCTGTGTCTCGTATGAGGCATACAGCATTTTGGGAATGTTTTCGTTGGATTTGAGTTCAAGAACCCGGACTGCGGGTTTTGACCCACCCCAAACCAGGGTAAAATCGAGATGCGCCTGGATGGGCATATTCTTGTAGGACAGCGCGATGGACAACTGCGGAATGGACCTCAGCCCATAAGCCGTCAGTGCAGCCCCAAGGCCGTCTTCTTGCCAGTGGCCGCGCTGAAGCGTGATCTGGCGGCGCAATTGAGACATAAGGTTCAGGGAATCGGTCCCCATGCGTTTCGTGGGAAGGCAGAGTTTTGAGGCCACCGCCGCCCGCATGCATTCCATGCCCTTGCCGACATCGGACAAGCCGACATAGGAGCTGCGATCCCCGAGTTTGGGATCAAGGCATTGTGTGGAGTAGTGGTTCAGGGCACTGTTCAGAGTACCGAGCAGAGCTTTCGCCTTTTCAATGTTGACCATAGGACGCTCCTCAAACGGGGAGCGCACCCCCTGGCGGGGATCAGCTCCCCTTGGGGTGTATGGATTAGTTATTGGAGTTAAAATCTATAGTTACAGACACATTGAGTTCAAATGGATTCTCATAAAATCCACCATCGCGCTCAATGTCGTCCAGCTCATCTCCGATACGGCAAAACAAATAGCTGGAGTATTCCAGATTCGCCATAAAGTTGTCCATAAAGCTGATAACCGGAGCTTCAAGATACCACTTGCACCAGCTCCAATAGCGAAGAGTAACTCCGTTCTCTTCTTTAAAAGTCTGAGGAGATGTGATGAACTCTCTCAGAGCGGTAACATCACCAGAAGAATGAGTTTTTTGTACTTTATTAAGACGGCTACGCAACGTTTGTTCAGCTTCAGCCGTCAAGCAAAGAGCCACGTCACTTCGATACCCCATGTAATTCTCCTTTTTGTAAAAAGGAGATCTCTCCCGAAGGGAGAAATCTCCCGTTCGGGTTTTCTGATTCTGATTATGCGGCTTCGGCGTAGCGCCACCATGTATGGCGTTTGTCGCTCCACACGAATCCCGCCGCTTCAAGCGCTTTTTCTTTTGCGCGGGTTTTTCCCTCCGCAATGATACAAGCCTGCCCATCCTTGCTACTCACAACTTGGTAGCTGATGCCATCCAGTTTGGGTAACGACTTCAAGACGGGGTGAGCCGGTTCATCCGGCTGAGGTGGTGGAATAACTTGGGGCTCAGGCCGAGCTTTTTTAGGACGTGGGCGCTTGGGAGGCGCTTTTTCCCGCTCGTTCTGCTCGCCCTCTCGGGCCGCGTTCGCATCGTCGTCGTACTCCGTCACAATGCCGAGCATGGCCGAAAGAATGTAACGCCTCGCGTAGGTCATCGCGGAGCCGTATCCCTGCGGATCAGCCTTGGGCAATGGCATGCTGAGTAAAGATGCCTGCCACTGACCGGACTCGGCGTGGATGAACTTGGTGACAAGGCCCAGATAACCGGGTTGCACCGGGACCGGATATTGAGTCAGCCAAATGCCATTTTCCAGCAAAGGTTGGCGGCAAACATCCATAACCGAATTCAGTGTTGCATAATCCGATTTAGTGAATGTGTTGTTCCTATCTCTTATGGCTGGTTGCAACATCGTTTGGACTTTGATCATGGCCGAGGCCAACTTGGTGATCTCCGCAGAGCACATTTCTGTAATTTCCATGGTTCCCCCGTTGTTGCACAAAAGAGGAACCCCGCAGGATTCCTCTCCTGCGGCGGACAAGTCAAACTATTGTGATAGGGTTTGGACAAGGGAGAGCGTTCTCAGCCCCCCGATGATGAAGGCCAGTTCCATGAGCACGGCCATGAACAAAACATTCCGAATAACTAACAGCAATCGCATGGCTCTTACTCCTTTTCAGGCGGCAGAGCCCCCCTTCGGGGAAAACTCCCCGAAGGTTTTGTCAGGCCGGTTCAAAACGGAATATCGTCCATAGCCACCGACTCCGTGGGCATCGTTGAAGAAGCTCTGCGGGATACTCGGCGTTGAGCTCTGGCGGGTTCCGCTTTCGCTTGGCTATCCGGCGTTGACTGTTTTCCTTCCGCTTTACGGTCAAGGAATTTTACAGTCCGGGCGCTGACTTCGGTGCTATACCGGTTCGTTCTGTCTTCGGCCTCCCATTTGCGCGTGGCGAGCGAGCCCTCGACATACACCAAGTTGCCCTTGCTCAAATACTGAGCGCAGTTTTCAGCAGTGCGCTGAAAGCATACAACCGTATGCCATTCAGTTCGTTGCTGGCGCTCGCCCTGCGGGTCAGTATAAGACTCATCGGTCGCAATACTCATATTAAGTATTGCTGTACCTTTTTGGGAATAGTGCAGTTCGGGATCTTTTCCTAAGCGTCCGATCAACATCACAGTATTCAATGAATTCATGACGATCTCCTTTTGTGAATAGAAAAAATCCCACAAAGAGGAATCAATGTGGGGTAAAAATGATGAAGTCCCATCGAACGATGAGGAATTTCGCAGGGGGAAAAGTAAAAGACGTGAAAAGCGAAGAATGATTTCAGATTGAGCTTAGTTATGAACAGGCAACATTACTGGTTCAAACATCCTCAACCAGTGCCTACCAATGACATATCCAACATGGACCGTAGGCCCGTCCTTCCTGTCCTGAAACATCTTTGTAACTCGACTTTTTCCGCCGCCGATCTGTTGTCGGAGGTCCTTGACGGATCGCGCGAAAAAGTGATTTCCGAGCTGGTCCATGTAAAGCAAATGTTTTCCGTTCATCGTCTTCTCCAAGGAATTGATCTACAACCCCACCTGGCGGTTTAATTCCGCTTACGCGGCATCTTGTGTCTGCGTGTCCTGAACTTCAGCTCCATTCAAACGAAAAAGTTCATTCATACCGTGAATGACGGCCGGAAGTTGTACTTCTTTGGATTGGCTAGTCTGAATGTTCAATTCTTTCAGAATTGGCTCAACGTCAGGCCACGTTTCAATCAGTTTTTGGACCGTCGCACATTTATTAAGGAATACGGAAAGTTGCTTTTCGAGACGGGATTGTTCCTTAGCAAAGTCATCTTTGAGCTTTTTGATATTGAAAAATTTTTCACTCAAATTATGATCGCCAGGAATACTATAAATGTCAGGAGTATATAAAGAATTGTGAAGATATCCAAAAATCAAAGGCTCCTTTACAAATAGAGTGTGGAAACAGTTGTTAAATACAACTTTTATACAAATCGATTCCTCAAAAAAATTCCTCGGTAACTTGCTCATATCTTCTCGAATTTGAGGAGAATACATATCATTATAAATTTCCATTCCCAATTCGTGTTCTAAATATTCAATTTGTTGTTTGCGTTCAACAAATGCCCTCTGCATTAAGGATGAACGGATAAGAAAACGCAATTCTTTGTTCAATCGTGTTGATGACATAATAGGTTCCTTTTGAGTAATGTTAGTAATCTTTAGATGATGCGTCAGAAAAGAGACTTGCTACAAAGCCGATTGCCGACGCTGAATTTGGTCAACCAGCGATTGGACAATCGCTTGCAAGCCCTTGTTGGCTTTCGTTCTGTTTTTCATTTCGACAATAAGATTTGCGCCTTCAGAATAAAGGCGTTTCACCATATTGCGAATCGTAAACTTTCTTCTTGGCGGAATGGATGACCAGAGATCGTAGGCGATCAGCAGGTCACAAATCGCATTGGCATTGATGCCGCGATCTGACTGAGCATTCGAGCTTCAGCAGCCAGCTCTTGGCGCTTACGCTGCATTTCGACATGGCGGCGCTCGATAGTGTCTATGTCACGCAGCCGTTTTCGTTCCTGCCGCAACGCAAATCTGCTCGCTTTCATGCCTGACCCGACGCAAATCCAATTGACAGTCTCACCCGAAGGTAACTTGCATCCCAAGAGGATATGCTGAAAATAATGGTCCGAGTTCTCCAGAGGTTTACGAAAATGACAACATGGGCAAATGGCCTGAGTTACTTTGAGTGTTTTTTTCATATGCGAGTACTCCATAAAAATGTTTTCAAATAGTGATGTTACTGGATTTCATAAGGTCATACTTGTCTTTCTCCTTTAGATAAAACAACAAAAAGCCCGCAGAGCTTGCGCCAGGCGGGTAACAACAAGAAAAGTCTGCCGTTTGACAGATCTATCTCAACAATAAAAGGGAAATTGAATAGAAAAAATACAAAAAGATAAACACTTTAGACTTGCGACAGAATGCTGCAACTCATGTCGCTGTGCCTGGCATAACCTGATGTTTTGTAACATCGGGTATGCTTTTCCGCGCTGAAAGACCACCCTCTTCAGAGCGCGAACAGCAAAAATGACTTGAGCGCCGACTAACCGCTGTGCGGACAACCTTGTGCAGGCAAGGCTCGACTCGCGTACTCCAGGGGAGCCGCTATGGTGGCTGAACAGGCGCTGTGTGCTGGAGCGCAAACGGCTTACGCCGCACCAGAAGGCTTTCCTTTCGTCATGGACAACGCCATGCGAAGCCGTATGCCCCAACCGGTGGGTACTCTTTTCAGAGTAGTATACGCGAGAGATAAAAAGTTACCTATTTTTGTCAAGGGACAGACTTTACAGATCTCGACTCGCTATGGGAATAACTTATTCCGATTCTAGATGGAGGGATACCAAGTAGATTTTCAAATTCATCCCCGACGTTCCCAACGAACGCGAACTGAATAAAAGATTTTCCTGTAATCAAACGATTTATCGGACTTATTTTTGCACGGCAGAATACATCTATGTCACTGCAACAAAAAACACCCTGTAATTCTACAAAAACGTTAAAATATTATTGGAATTTTATCCGTTTCCTACTGACATCCCTACGCGGAGGGTCCCCAAACATCCGTTTGTACTCACGGATAAACTGCGTTGAGCTTTCATAGCCGACGGCATAGGCTGCGCTGGCGACATTATACTCATTGGTCAACATAAGGCGCTGCGCTTCATACAGGCGCAGCGTTTTTTGAAACTGGAGCGGGCTGAGCGTTGTCATCTGTTTGAAGTTACGGAAGAAGCTGGAAGAGCTCATGCCGACCCTTTGCGCCAGTTCTTCCACCTGGAGCGGAGCCTTGTAATTTTCCCGCAGCCAGGTAACTGCCTGTGCCACCTGATTGCTAGCCGTACCGAGGGAACAGATAGTTCGCAGCCATGCACCTTGCGGCCCCAGCAGCAGTCGATAGAGGATTTCCCGTATCAGCATGGGGGCCATAATCGGAATTTCTTCCGGTTCGTCGAGCAGCTCCGTCAGCCGAAGAAAAGCGGCCATGACTTTGGCGTCGGCTTCCATGAGGGCGACACTCTTTCCCATTCCCTGTTCTGTACGGGCTGGATGTGGTATTTCCGCCGCAAGCTGTGCCACGAGACTCCTGTCCAAATCAAGAGAAAGTGCCAAAAATGGCTCTTCGTCAGACGCAACAGTGATATAGCTTTCGCTCGGCATATCCACGCCCGCCACAAAGCAATGGTATTCCCCGTAAGAATACTCGTCCTTCCCCACTATGGTGCGTTTGAAGCCCTGAACCGTAAGCCCGATGAACGGTCTGTAGAAGACGCACAGCTCGTTTGCCTGCACCCTCCTGACAAGATGGAATCCTGAAATTGCCGTAGGGTGACTTCCTGATTCAGACGCACGTCCCAGAATCTTTTCTTTCAACTGCCCGTTTATCCATTCGAGTTCGGCGCGTTGTTCCTGCATGGCTGTTTCCCTCGTTGTTCCAGCATATCCTCAGTTGTGTTTTTTGTACCATACCTTCCCCGTACCTGCCCAGTCATATGGGAGAATCAGGCAGTTTTTCAGGGGGATTGTGTCTTTGTTCGCACCGCCTCGCCCCCTATTATCCGAATCACAGAAAGGCTCGTGCCCATCGGCATGAGGAAGAGAGAAACGTATAGAGCGCATAAGGAGCGTGCACCATGAAGAAAACAACGGTATTGCTGGCGGCCTTGTTGCTGGCCTCGGTGGGAATGGCCGCGGTTCAGTCCCATGCGGCCGAAACGGGTAAGGAAGTGCAGGTAATCACCAGAGTCGGAACCCGCCCGTCCGGTGTGGGAAGCCACACGACATTTACCGGCAATGTGCGGCATGACCCGCTGTTCAGTCCCAACGAAGCCGCGCCATATTCTGTTTCCTACGTAACCTTTGAGCCGGGAGCCCGTTCCTTCTGGCATACCCACCCCGCCGGACAGCGTCTTGTGGTCGTATCCGGCTCCGGTCTGACCGGTACCTGGGATGGCAGGGTGGAAGAAATCAAGGCTGGCGATGTGGTGTGGTGCCCGCCGGATATCAAGCACTGGCACGGCGCTTCCCCCACGACAGCCATGACGCATATGGCGCTTACCGGTATGAAGGACGGCAAGAACGTCACCTGGATGGAAGAAGTCAGCGACCAGCAGTACAACGCGAAATAGCGAAATTTTTCCGGCGACCCCGTCGGAAAAAACGGGGCCGCCGCACAGGAGCGTCAATATGAGGACACCACGAAGCATTTTTTCTTTAATGTGTGCGGCCATTGTTCTTTTGACGGCCGCTTCGGAGGGCATGGCTGTGGATAGCGCATTGAATCCGAAACAATTGAATCCGAAACAGCAGAGCATCATCGCCATCTCGTCTTTCACGGCCAACGGCAATCTGGAAAAACTGAAAGGCGCGTTGAACGAAGGTCTGGATGCAGGATTGACGGTCAACGAAATCAAGGAAGTGCTGGTACAGCTCTATGCCTATGCGGGCTTCCCTCGCAGTCTCAACGGCATCAACACGTTCATGGCCGTCATGGACGAACGCAAGGCCAAAGGAATCTCGGATATGGAAGGCCGTGAGGCCAGCCCCATGCCCTCGAACTGGAACCGTGACGAATACGGCGCTCAGGTACGGGCGAAGCTCAGCGGCAGGGACACCATCCCCGCGCCCTGCGGTTACCAGCTTTTTGCGCCTGTCATCGATACTTTTTTGAAGGAACATCTTTTCGCGGACATCTTTGCCCGTGACAATCTGGGCCATCAGAGCCGGGAACTGGCGACTATTTCCGCGCTGGCCAGCATCCCCGGCCTTGGCGGACAGCTTCAGTTTCATATGAATGCGGCCATGAACACGGGATTGAACGAAGCGCAGATGAAAGATTTCATCTCCGTGCTGACCGATCGCGTAGGTGAAGATGAGGCGCAGGCCGCCAATACGGTATTGGCCAGAGTGTTCGCCAGTCGGACAAAATAGGGAAGGAGAGCATATGCGGACGCACATTCTCATCCAACGGGGCGAACAGCCGTCCGCTCCCGGCCCTGCGGAGTGTTTTACCGGAGCCGTGCGTATCGAGCACCTGTTTTCCGCCCATGTTCCTGCCCGCGCGTCCGGTTCTTCCGTGGAGTTCAGACCGGGGGCAAGGACCGCATGGCACAGCCATCCGCTGGGGCAGACGCTGATAGTCACCTCCGGCAAAGGATTGGTGCAGGAGTGGAACGGACCGGTGCAGGAAGTCCTCCCCGGCGATGTGGTCTGGTTTCCGCCCGATGTCAAACACTGGCATGGGGCCGCCAGCAACAGCCCCATGACGCATATTTCCATCTGCGAGGCGTTGGACGGAAAAAACGCCTGCTGGATGGAAAAGGTCAGTGACGAACAATATCAACAACAAACTTGAGTTGCCGGGAGGCAATGCCATGAAAACGACACTTATGAATAACGTGAAAAAGGCGACCGTTACGGCGGTTCTGGGAACGGCCCTGTTCGTCGGAACCGCTACCGCCGATGCTGCGGACATGTCGCGCGGCGCGAACAATTTCTACACCAGCGAAAAGGTAAACGTGGAAACAGTAAAATTCAACAATATGTACGGAATGGAGATTGTGGGAACCCTGTTCACGCCCAAACAGATGGATAATGGCAAAAAATATCCCGCTCTTGTCGTGGGGCATCCTTTTGCGGCGGTCAGACAACAGGCGGCCAATCTGTACGCCACAAAGATGGCGGAAGCCGGTTTCGTCACCCTGTCTTTCGACCAGATGTTCTGGGGGGAAAGCGGCGGCAGCCCGCGTGGGGCCGTGTTGCCGGACCTCTATGTGGAAAGTTTCAGTGCGGGCGTGGACTATCTGGGAACACGACCCTTTATTGACCGGGAAAAAATCGGAGTTATCGGCATTTGCGGCAGCGGCGGATTCGCCATCGCGGCGACCAAGATTGACCCGCGCATCAAGGCGCTGGCCACTGTCAGCATGTACGACATGGGCGAGTATTTCCGCACGGGGTTGAACCGTACCCGCACGGCGGAAACCCGGAATAAGGACCTTCAGACGGAGGCTGAACAGCGTTACACGGCCTTTGAAAGCGGAACGCCTGTCTACGGCCCCGGACAGAACGACGCCGTATTTCCCGAAGCGGCGGAATCCAACGATTTTTACCAGACGGAAAGGGGCAAGGTGGCTTCCAACGACCGCAGAACCACGCCCGCCAGCTACGCGAAGTTCATGAACTTCTATCCGTTCAACGACATGGACTCCATTTCGCCCCGTCCCATCCTGTTTGTGGTGGGAGAGGTGGCTCCTTCCCGCTGCTATACCGACACGGCCTATGCGATGGCTGCCGAACCCAAGGAACTTGTGGTCATTGAGGGGGCCAACCGCATCGACCTGTATGACCGCACTGAGATGATTCCCTGGAACAAACTGACATCCTTCTTTGAGCAGCACCTCAACAAATAACAATGCTCTGAGACAAAATAAATTGGGTGCCGAAGACAACCAAGCCTGTCACCCATATCTGGAGAACCCCATGTCTGAATCGTATTCCTGCCGCGCTTTTCTGAAAAGAAGCGCTCTTACGCTGGGCACGACTGCCAGCCAAATAGGGATACCGCACCAAGAAACAAAATGACTGTGCCCAATCTCCCCCAAAATGTGCATGAGAACCGCCTAAAGGAACCCCCGCTAGAATGCTCCAAGATTAACGCCAGCCGGGCAAAAGCTCCTTCATCTTACAGTTCGCGCATCATCCGCTAAGTCACACTTACGAGATTCGGATCCTCCTGGCAATGCGAACGCATAGAATTTTCCCGGAATTAGCTGTTGTTGGGGAACCCAGCAAACTCAGACTATTCCCGCCTAGATACTCGTAGATTTTAGTGTAAGCTACTTTTTTGGATAAACATCTCTGATATACTCAAATTTTAGTCATGAATCATGACGTTGAAACTATAACCTGTGCTGCTTCCCACAATAGGAGATCCACTATGCTCACAAACATTAAGCGCACCTCTGCATTGACCTGCCGTCACAAGGATCTTGGAGGTAAATTCAAAGAATATATCCGCATGGCTGTTCCAATGACGTATGGCACCAGTAGTGTGGAGGAAGAGCACGACGCAGTGCGCCATGCCGCTGGCCTTTATGATCTGACGGCATTTCTGAAGTTCTATGTACGCGGCAAGGATGCCTGCAAAGCCATCAACCATGCCATGCTCAACGATATCTCAAAACTGACCGAGGGCCAATCGAAATACGGCCCGTTCCTGCGCGATGATGGAACCATTTGTGACGACGGCATTGTATTCAATTTGGGAAAGGACGAATACATAGTATTTCATGGTGATGGTTGTGCACGCAAGATGGTGGAAGCCTCCGCACAGGGGCTGGACGCCGAGATTGATGTTGACGACAGCGTGCATCTGATCTCGCTGCAAGGGCCGAAATCATGCGGCATCCTAGCTCCCCACACGCCATCCGATCTTCCCGCGCTAAAATATTTCCGCCATGTGCGGACAACCCTTTTTGGATGCCCCTGCGTCATTTCCCGCACGGGGTACTCCGGTGAACGCGGCTATGAAATTTTTGCCACGCCAGATACGGCACCGGATATATGGGATAATATTTTGCTGTATGGGAAAAAAGACGGTGTCCTCCCCTGTGCTTTGGACAGCCTTTTCCCTTTGCGTATGGAGGCTGGACTTGTATGGCGGCGCTACGATCTCATGGAACAGACACCATGGGAAGCCGGGCTGGGGTGGGCTGTAAATAAAAATAAGGAAGCCGATTACCGCGGCAAAGATGCCGTTCGTGCTGCCGAAGGGATGGAACGCTTTATGCTGCGTGGAATTGAAATCGATATCAACCATGCGCTTGAAGGAGGAGAAGAGCTTCTTGTTGGAGATATCAGGGTCGGCACGGTGAACGGCGCGCCGGCGTACTCGAGTATGCTTGGCAAGTCGCTGGCCTGGTCGCGCATCGTACCTCTCCATGCTGCCATTGGCACCCGTCTTGTAGTAAAACGCAAAGACGGTTCCAAATGCGGAGCAGTTATTGTCCCCTTCCCTGTCTATGATCCCAAAAAGGAAAAGACCCGAGCCTAGATCATACCCGGAAACTTCCGCCGGGTGGTACACCGAAGTTTCCGGGTTCATCCATAGGCCATCTTTGAGCAGACGGACTTTCAATCCATGGAAAGAACCGTATATAGGAAACAAGAAATAAATCAATATACATTTATCATTGAACAAATTCCTATAGCATTCGACTTGGAGCCTATCAAATGCAAGCTGGACATTTCCCATAATGAAGGAAACGCACTGGAGCTCTTGGTTCGACTGGCAAAGGAAGCCGCAAACAGAGCGCGCCCAAAAGCCGCTTTCAAAATGTGCAGCCTAGATGTATTAAACAAGGACCAAGTGCAAATCGAAGGCGTCACCTTTACCAGCTCCTTGCGCCAGCAACTCACCGGAAGAAGCCGCATTTTCCCCTATCTGATCACTGAGGGGACGGAATTGGCGGAATGGAGCCTTTCCCTTGATTTGCTTGATCAAATATTTGTATACACGCTCCGGGAAGCGATCGTCGGGCAGTATAGATCTCTGTTGGAGAAGAAAATACTGGAACAATATGGCATCAGCCAAATTTCAGCGATGAACCCCGGTTCGCTGGAGGCCTGGCCCCTTTCGGAACAAGCCCAATTCTTCCAGCTCATGGCCCCAGTTTCCGAAAGTCTGGGGATAACCCTTCTCCCCAGTATGCTTATGAAACCTGAGTTCAGCGTCTCAGGCATCTTCTTTCAGACCGACACCAAATACTATAACTGCCAGCTATGCCCCAGAGCGCACTGCTCCAACCGCAAGGCTCCTTCCACGGTGGTTTGATTCCATCACCCAACCTACGAAAGGCAACAAAACATTTTTCTCTGGCGAGCGGCCCCATCTGTAGGTATGCCCTCATGCCAGCCTCACTGCCTTGAGAACGGGCTCATTCCCTCCCATCCCGCTCCCACACGGTGACACGGTTTCTCCCATCATTTTTGGATTTGTACAGCGCCGAATCGGCGTTGGAAATCATGGAATTGAGGTCCAGCGCGCCCGCCTGCCCCTCTTCTCTTGCGAATTCCGAGACTCCAAAGCTCACAGTAACCCGTATGCGTTGATCCCCATACAGTATTTCTGTATCCGCACAGATCCGGCGGACCCTCTCCAGCGTCATCGCCGCATCCCTACCCGTGGAGTGCGGGAACAAAAGAACGAATTCCTCTCCCCCAAAACGTGCCACGATATCCGTTCCGCGCAGGGTTTTCTGAAAAAGGGACGCTATCCGCCGCAGGACCTCATCCCCCGCCAGGTGGCCATAGTTGTCATTCACCGCTTTGAAATGATCTATATCGGCCATGCCCAGGGCCAGCGGGAGCGCGTGCCTTGCGGCAAGCTCCACTTCCTTGACTGCGGCCTCCAAAAAATGGCGGCGGTTCCATAAACCTGTGAGGGGATCGCGCAAGGACTGCCCTCGCAACTGCTCGGTATTTTCCTGTATGGTATCCAGCATTCGATCAAACGTCCCCGCCAGTACTCCGATCTCGCGGCAACCGCGAACCGGCTGGGCACGTAGGGAGAGATCGCTTCGCGTGCGCTCCGCAACATCAGCCATCTTCTCAAGGCCATCAGTAAAGAAAACCTTTCCCGCAATTCTGGCCAAGGAAAAGGACAACAAGAGGATAACGATAAAGCCGGTGATCTGGATAGGGTAATGTTTCCACCCAAAGTCCAGCCAAGTGAACTGCTTCTCAAAATCCCAGATATACAGGTAAGGGATATCATCCCTGCTCAAACGCAATGCGGCTATGGCCCCGACATACCCATTGCCGTCAGGCCCTGCAAAGGAAAACGTTTTTGCCCTGCTGCCCGGGGACATCTCCGGGAAGGTATCGGCGGCTCGCGGGAGAATCTGCCGTACGAAAAAATCCTGTGAGACAAACGCACTCTTTTCCGTCTGCCCTTGCGGGAAAAGGCAGTTAAACCCCGCGTCAAATAAAAAAAGGGATTCTCCGTTACTGGGCAAGAGCCCACGGGCCAGCTCCTCCAACCACCCCGTGGAAAGCGGGGCCATAAGGACGAAGCGGATTCCCCCACCTTCGTCCAGCACGGGCATTGCCATGGGCAAAACAACCCGCCCGTCGTTCAAAGGAAAAGTTTCACCGATGGAAAACCGTCCTCTGGCCGCCGTCTTCTGAAAATAATTGCGGGTACGTATGGTCTCTTCCGGTACAAAATACGCCTTGCCGTCAAGGACGCTGGCGACGCTGTGCCCGTCAGGACGGAACATCGCAAAGCCGACATAATCCCTCTGCCGGGAGGTGAAACGTGAAAGGAAGAGAGGGCCAAAGGATCGCCGTCCTCCACTTCAGGAGAGAGGCTCAAAGCCAAGAGCAAGGATTCAGTGCTTCTGGTCAGGGCCGCCTGGCGGGCGGCCATCACACTGATCGTATGGCTTATCCGCTCCCTCTGCTCTTTTAGCGCCAGCTGCCATTCGGAGAAAAGCCCGTATCCCAGCAGGGGAAAAAGCATCAAAAGGGAACAGGCCACCTGAAGGTATGCGGCCGAACGCGCCGAAATGCGGAACCTACCGCCCTCGCTTCCATTACGCGGATTAGACATAGCCTCCACCTCTTTTCCATATCATCAGGCAGCCCCATAGAGCCTTTGGCCTATCAGGCTTCCACGGAAGGAGCGTCTATCGGGCGGGAGCGCATGAGCGCATCGAATTCGACGCGCGCCTGCTGAGCCTTTTCCGATGCCGCCAGTTTTCGTTCCTTGGCGTCCAGCGCCATTTTCGTGAGGCGCTGCAGCTCATCCAGCAATTCCTGCGGGGCGTCTCCCAGCTCGGCATCATTCCCCTTGGCGAGCGCAGCTGAACGGATGGACTTCTTTAAGTGATAAACGGCACCCAACGCATTCCGTTCCGCCTCCGCAGCGCCCATGGCCGCTTCCTTGAGCTGCTCGAAGCGGGCAAGGGCCACCCCCTCACGCGACCACGGATCGACATCGGGCAAGACCTCAATGTTGATCTCGGGGGACTCGTACCCCTCCTGATGCGCAAGATCCAAAGAAGCGGCCCGGACGGCGGAGAGCATCAGCATGACCGCAATGATCAAAAGAGGCAAGCCCCCGACGATGGCGGCGGTCTGAAGGGTTGCGAGCCCCCCCATGAACAGGAGGATCGAAGGCATGATCGACAACGTAAAGGCCCAGAAAAGCCGGTTCCAGCGCATGGGCTCCTCGGTCACGTTGTTCTGAACCACGGAGGCAAGGATGTATGAAATGGAGTCAAAGGTGGTGGCTGTAAAAATCAGGCACAGCGTGGTGAACGCCGCGATGACCACGCTGCTGAACGGGAGTTGATCAAGGATGGCGAAAATGGCCTGATACGCTCCGTCCGTCTGAAGCATTCCCACGATGTCGAGCTTGCCCGAGAGCTGAAGGGAAAGGCCATAGTTGCCCAGAATCATGAAAAACAGGAAGCACCCCATGGAGCCGAAGAAAATGGAGCCCACCACCATCTGCTTGATGGTTCTGCCACGCGAAATCCGGGCGACAAAAAGCCCCATGCTCGGCGCGAAGACCAGCCACCATGCCCAATAGAAAATGGTCCAATCCTGAGGGAAGTGCGTGTTCTTGAACGATCCGTATCCGCCGAACGGTTCCGCCCATGTCGCCATGACGAAAAAGTTGCTCAGCATACGCCCAAGGGAATCCAACCCGGTCTCCAGCATGAAGATCGTCGGCCCCGCGAGCAGGATGAAGGCAAGCAGGCCCATGGCGCCCCAGAAATTGATATTGCTGAGCACCTTGATCCCCTTCTCCATGCCCATGTAGGCGGAATAGCCAAAGAGCACCGTACAGGCCAGCAGGACAAGCACCTGCACAAGCGTATCCCTGGGAATGCCGAACAAGTGGTGGATCCCTTCGGTGATGAGCGGCGCGGCAAGCCCTAGGGTCGTAGCTCCGCCCCCGAGCAGGCCAAAAATGAACAGGATGTCCACGAGCTTTCCCGTCCAGCCGTTGCTGCGGGCTTCGCCGATTACCGGCATCAGCGCACTGGAAACCTTGAGAGCAGGCTGCTTGCGCACATAGAAGAAGTAGGCGATGGGCAAGGCGGGGACAAGATAGATCGACCACGCAATGGGCCCCCAATGGAATATGCCGTACGTTGCCGCCCAGCGGATGGCTTCCTCGCTTCCCGGCGCAAGCTGAAACGGCGGATCAAGGTAATAATAGGCCCATTCGATGCACCCCCAATACATGATACTGGCTCCGATGCCGCCGCAGAAAAGCATGGCGGCCCATGATGCCGTGCTGAATTCGGGCTTTTCGTCAGGCTCTCCAAGCTTGATCTGCCCGATATCGGAAAAGATGATATAAATCATAAAGAAAAATGAAGCGAGCCCCAAGCCCAAATACATAAAGCCAAGCTTGTCCGTCATCAATATTTTGGCGGAGGCAATCCATTCGGCCCCTTCTTTTGGAAAAAAGACCAATGGAATAACAACAATAAATAAAAGCAAAAGAGATCCGATAAATGTTGGTTTGTCGAGTAACTCGATGTTGCTCTTGAACATAGAAACTCCTTGTTGAAATTGAACATTCTTTTACAAGTTTATAGAGCTAACACGAATAGCAATGAAATTATATTATTTTTATTACAGGTTCATTATCTTCATTCAATTTATAAAAAAGCAAATCATCGCTATAGAAAATAGTCAGAACGATAAAGAATCAACAGTCGATTTGATGAATGGTATATAATCCTATAAAATATCAAATAGAATATATCCTTCATGGGCCTTTATCGGAGATTGCCCTGTGTTTATCGACAATACAGTCTAGCGACAAAACAGTCATACTGCTTTGAATAAAATTGTCGCATAACACGACAACATTGTCGTATAAAAACAACTTCTCCCATAAAGAAGCAACCGGACAGTGGCAATAAAATAAATCATACAGTATTTTTATATCATTATATTATAAACGTTGTTTCCGTACGACAGTGAAGCCAAAGTTTCCCGTAAATGTGTTTTGGCATACTTTTTGGATTGATAGCCCCAACATTGCTCGTTCATGGACATTTTCCATCAATCTACAAAGTAACCGCGAAGGATATCTGTATGTTGCAAGGGCTATTCTATGCAGTTGTGGCGTCGTGCTCTTTTGGACTTATCCCACTGTTCACATTGCCGCTCATGCAAGAGAGCATAGCTTCATCGACCATCCTTTTCGCACGTTTCGGCATATCATCCATGATTATGGGTGTAATACTCGTATTGTGCCGCCAACCGTTGGCCATCTGCCGTGGCGACATGTGGCGTCTTTCAGTATTGGGTTTCTTCTATGCAGCATCGGCTATTACATTTTTTTTGGCATTTCACTATATGGATAGCGGTATCGTCGCTACAGTGCAATACTGCTATCCGGTCTTTGTCGTCGTCATCATGTCATGTTGCTTTCATGAAAAATTACGTAAGACCACCCTTATCGCATCTTTTATGTCCATAGCTGGTGTAGCCATGTTTTCATTGCATGGCAGCGAAAACGTTCATTTCAGTATGCTGGGCATGGGATTGACCCTGCTATGTGCTACGCAAACAGCCCTTTACGTCATTGGGATCCAAATCACAAAAACCAATGTCAGCAACGGACTCACCGTCACATTTTATCTGATGGCTTCGGGAGCCTTTTTTACAGGGCTTTTTGCCCTAGTAGATGGAGGACTGGCACTGCCGGCTTCAACCGGGCAATGGGTAGATATGTTTTTACTCGCCGCCATTACGGGCGTCTTATCCAATTTAGCCCTTGTGGAGTCTATTAAAAAACTCGGTTCATCATTGGCTGCCATACTAGGAGGCCTTGAACCCGTAACCGCTATGTGCATCGGAATATTCGTTTTTGGTGAGGCATTTACCGCGCGCACCATTCTCGGCACGGTATTAATCGTCAGCGCTGTTATCGTTGTCATGCTTGCCCCCCGGCAAGGAAAACACCAAGAATGCAGTAGCTGCTAGGTATACATTGCCTACCATCTGGCGTAACTCCCAAAATATCGGCAGGAAGTGGATGAAGAGCCCGAAAGGATATCCTTTCGGGCTCTTCATCCATGAAAACTCATATGCTTTAATACCCATTCCGGGGAAACCGGGCCATCTCCTTTCTTACCAGCTCAAGTCCTACCATAATATTCTCTCTCAATGTTTCAGCAAGGGCATTTTCATTATGATCTTTGAGGGATTGGATAATAATAGAATGCTGTTTAATAAACAGCTCCTTATCCGCGTTGGCATAATGGCGAAGGTTTAAAAAAGCTTCCACATAATCCAGAAGATGGTCGACTATCGCCTGAAGATGATACATTCTTGAAATAGCATAAAGAACTCGGTGGAACTCTCTGTCCTTATGGAAAAAATAGGGTTCATCAGGAGAAGAGTTTTCCATCGCGGAAGCTATTTCCTCAAGCTGGGCAATATCCGAATCGGAGGCAACGCGCATGGCTTCCATGGCCAAAACAATCTCAACCTGGATGCGCAGCTGATAAATGTGCTCCATCTCCCGGAATGACGGCGGGAGTGTCACCACGGCCCCCTTATAAGGAATGTTCTGAACGAGTCCCGACTTGTCCAGACGCATGAGGGCATCACGGATAGGGCCGCGTCCGACACCCATTTTTTCCTCAAGCTCAGTCAAAACCAGCCGTGTTCCCGGAAGCGCCTCCCCTGACAGGATCATATTCCGGATCATCTCATAGGCTGTGAGAGATTTTATTTTTGAAAAGATCTTGCTCATATTATTTCCTTTTTTGGTGTTATGTATACGCGTTACTCCTGTTTTCGTCAACGAGTAAAAAATATTTCATAAAATATTTCATGAAATATTGACACTCTTAGAGAGTCACTATATGCTACCTCCATGTGAAAAAAAATTCGATCTTCATGCAAAGAGATTCCAGAAGGGTCCCCCTGCCATCTTCAGATAACAACAGATAGAAGGAGGCTACACAACTTTCGCACGGCAGCTCTGATTGTTCCCCACTGCACAGAAA
>ENA-USUG01004018-USUG01004018.1-human-gut-metagenome-genome-assembly--contig:-NODE-4018-length-18925-cov-15.011195_pt1 | contig 18925 bp, 14 predicted proteins | sample MGYA00250059_ERZ773394 | MGnify/ENA primary metagenome ERZ773394 (study PRJEB29103, sample SAMN06111957) | human gut metagenome | biome: human gut; feature: ankylosing spondylitis patient; material... | reverse complement strand
ATTGAGGGGGAGTGCGTCCGTTTCCCTGGGGGGAGGATGGGCGGTGCTGTGGCATTGAGGGGGAGTGCGTCCGTTTCCCTGGGGGGAGGATGGGCGGTGCTGTGGCATTGAGGGGGAGTGCGTCCGTTTCTCCGGGGAGGACGCGCGGTGCTGTTACATTGAGGCGGTTGCTCGCGTCCGTTTCTCCCCCTTCCCAAGGGGGAGCCAGAGGGGGTTCAATCTAAATTTTAAATTCTAAATTCTAAATTAAAAATAAAACCCTAGGTTAAAATAAAACTCCACCTTTTCCGACCAGTCGGAGAAACTGAAGATCAGATCAATCGGTCCCAGCATCGAGTCGCGGGAATACCCGATGCCCCCACCCCATATACCTTTACGGCCGAAGAGGTCGAAGAAGTTGTCGTCCTGCAGGGCATAGTTGCCGGTAAGGGAGAGGTAGTGCTTGTGGCCCATGCGCTGGCGGAGTTGCAAGCGACCCACGATGACGGCGTTCTCGAAGACCTCCACGCGGTTGATTCCCGCGAAAGGCATCTGTTGCGCGTTGTAGCGTCCGAATTCCGTGCCCCCGAGTTGGTTCAGATAGGAGTAGGCGGGATCGTGACCGATCAGCACCCGCCCGTACGCGGAGGGGAGCATTTTCAAGCGGTCGGAAAGGGAAAGCACCGGGCGGAAGCGAATCGAGAGGGCGGAGAAGGGCGATCCCCCGTCGTACGTGGCCAGGTTGTCCGTGTACAGCGAGTAGGCCGCCTGCAGGGAGATGCCCCGGGTGGGATAAAAGCGACGATCGTAGGTGTCCAGTTCCGCCACCCCGTAATAGCTGAAAAAGCCCTCGGGGCGGACGCTCATGACCTCGTCCTCGTTGGAGAAAAGCAGGGAGTTGTAGTCGAAATACTCGTAGCGCAATCCCACTTTGAATTTGAAGTTCCGCAGGTAGAGGCTGGATAATCCCAGCTCGCCCATGTGGTAACGATAGGTCACGTTATTCGTCTTGCGCCCCTTCCGGTAGTAGTTCACGTCATTGTAGCGGAAGAGGTAGGCGAGGTTGAAGCCGCGCAGGAAGGTGTTTTCCAGGGAATATTCCAGTTTCACGTAAGGGTTCTTGCTCAAGCGTCCGGTCAGGGCGAGTTGCGAGCCGCGCAGGCCCCGGTTGTTTAAGGTCGTGTTGAACAGGAGGGCCGCCATGTCCTCCGTGTCGAAGCGGAAGCCGACGTTCAGCGTGCTCATGGGGTTGGATTGCAGGGTGAGCTCTAGGTCGCGGGGGACGGTCCCCAGCAGGCGGTAGTTCACGGCCGCGAATGCTTTCGTGCCGTACAGGGTGGCTATCTCGCGATGGATGTCGTGCAAGGTGATCTCGCTGTTTTCCTCGATCCGCATTTTCCGGCGCACCCATTCCTCCTCGCGCGGGGAGAGGCCGCGGATGATGATGTTCCGGATGGGGATTTTATCCGGTCGGGGGGCTTGGGGCATCTCGCGGCCCGAGCGTTCGGGTTTCCCGATCAATTCTTTTACCTGCATGATCGCGGGCCATTGTTGCAGGGCAGCCACTTTTCCCCGGGCGAGTAGCGAGTCGATGGAGCGGGCGCTGAAACTGGCGGCCGAGTAGCCTTTCACGTCGGGACGAATGACGAGGTCGGCAAGTTGCACGTTTTCCTCGTGCTTGTTCATGCAGAGGAGGTTGATGATTTGCGGTATCACGCCGGAGACGGACGCCAGCTTGTCTTCCTTCATCAAATCGGCCTGGACGTCGACCCCGATGACGATTTCGGCACCCAGGCGGCGGGCCACGTCTGTCGGGAAATTGTTCAGTATACCCCCGTCCACCAGCACGCGGTTGCCCGTTCGCACCGGGGTAAAGACACCGGGGATGGCCATACTCGCCCGCATGGCCTGCACGAGGTTCCCGCTGGTCATCACGATCTCTTCGCGTTGGAAGAGGTCCGCCGCCACGCAGGCAAAGGGGATGGGCAGTTGCAGGAAGTCGAGGGAGTCGTGGTAGCCGACGGTGAGGTCGGAGAAGAGGTTGTAGACGTTTTGCCCGCTGATGAATCCCGAGGGACGCTTTTTCCCCCGGTCAAAAGGGAGGGAAAGGAGGTACTTGCCGTCCTGTTCCTTTTCCCCGAACGGGAGGTCGTAGCGGTTCACTTTATCGCTTAGGAGGAACATCCAGTCCTGCACGCGCACGAGGCTGTCCAGTTGGTCGGCCGAGTAACCGATGGCGTAGAGTCCGCCCACGATGGAGCCCATGCTGGTACCCACGATGACATCCACGGGGATGCCCGCTTTTTCCAACACTTGCAACACGCCGATGTGTGCCACGCCTTTCGCTCCCCCACCGCTCAGGACGACACCCACTTTTTTCCGCTGTGCCTCTGCGGCGAGGGGTACGAGTAGTAGCAACAAGCCGAGGCAGAGGAGGCGTCGGAGGGTCGGGATGCGGGAAGTCGCGGGGCTGGGGAGTGGCAGATGTTTCATTAATGTAGAATTTAGAGTTTAGAATTTAGAATGAACCCCCTCTGGCTCCCCCTTGGAAAGGGGGAGGACAAGCTACATTGTAACATTGAAGCGTCTTCTCGCGTTCGTCTCTCCCCCTGTGCAAGGGGGAGTTGGAGGGGGTAGTTAAAGCGTTGGCTCCGTGGGTGGAAATCATAAATCATAAATCCAAAATCTAAAATCATAATGCTATTCGGTTTTATATGGGTATCACAAATGTAATTAATTTCTTGCGTTCTACAAACGTTTTTTAAGGGTGTCGTGGAACAAATTTATACATTTATCGACACTCGACAAGATTTTAAGAGGAATACTCCGACAAGAAATTCAAAATTACTTTTCCACCTCTTGACCTTTCCATATAACGATCACCATATCTTTACCCGTATCACGTTCTATCCACGATATCTCTTTTCCCTATGTATCAGATATTTTCATCAGGCATTTTCACCCCTACCAGTTGACCTCATCACCTCATCATCACGCCTCTATCATCATGACATCACGCAGAACGTGCATGGTCCTCCTCTCCATTCTTGTTTTAGGGAACACGCTCACCAAAGTATCGAACCATTAATTCGATTCCTCAATTAGACTCTATTGGGCAAATATTTTACCAAGGCATAATAACCCCGAGATGAGGGTATCTAATCCCCCTTGCGTTCTGTTGCACTCCTCTATTTTACTTTTTAGACGGGTTCACACGTGCTAACAGGCTCCCCACACGTTATTCCATGATACCGTCGCTTTCATTCTTGCACGTTTTCTTCTCCCTCTTCCGTGCCCGTGTCACCCTGCAACCCTAACACGTCCTTGGCATTTAGAGGCGTCACGACTGGTTTTCCCGTTTTTCTTTCCAATTCTAACCTTGCATTAAGGGCTATCGTGCCACCTTGCTGGGCTACATCCACGTGCTCCTTGAAAGATTCGGGATTCCGTACCTCTGATATCTCCTTTGTAGACAACTCCGCAAGCATGTTCAAAACTAATTCCTTGTTGGTCATGTTATCCCGCAGGTTCTCTTTCTTCAAACCCTTGAATTCCTTGTACTCCTTGGCCGTCTTACCCGCCCACGTCTTGTAGATAATATCAGTCAGCGTGGCAAACTGCACTCCCTCACGCAACCCGTGACGCTTCCATTCATCGGTTAAGTCCTTGCGTATCTCGATACTCTTGAGCCGTTGATTGATCCAGTTATCGGAATACCCCAACCGCTTGTAATCCATCATGGCCTGCTGGATTGACAACTCCGGGTCTTGCATTTGATCCAACCGTTCCTTGGCCACCCGTGCCATCCACAACTTGAAAGGTTCCGCTTTAGGAGAGGGGATTGACTGTATCAACCGGAATAATTGCTCCGTATCGGCAACATCCGTCAAGCGCATCTTACCATCTTCCGCGGGTAACTTCAACTGGCTACAATTTGTAGCCGTTTCACTTCCCTCTTTCTTCAAACGGGTTTTCAACACGCTCCAATATTTACGTGGATTATCGCTATCCGTCAACACGGCCACGACATCCACTATGGAGAAATACCACTCTTCCCTCTCGCTATCCCATACCGTGCGAACTTTCTTCTCCTCGAAAACCTTTATAGCGTTTTGCTTTACCATGACACTCTTTTTTTAGTTACCACAAATATAGAAATTAGGAACGACTTATCCTACATTTTACAGACTCTCGTTTTAGCCCGTTACAGCCACCAAAACATTTAACCGAATATTTTTATCGCTGCCACGTTCAAGTTGGCTGTACCACTTTATTAAACGACTATTTTAACGAGTTCGACCTGACAATAATTGAAAGGGTGGGAACGAACGTGCTAGCGTTCGGCTCTCCACGTTTTCAATTATTGTTAGGTCGAATCTCGAATAAATTCGTGTAGAGGTTTTTCAATCTTTCCAACGTCCTCTTATATTACCATTCCACTCTCGTTCTAATACACCTCCGTGCAGTTAAACACTTTCGTGTTTAACTCCTCTATCATGTTCCCTTCCTCGTAATCACGTTCTTTCAACATCTTCACCACTTCCCGTTTCAACCGTGCAGCCCTCCTGTCTCCTTTCTCACTACAGGCTTCTATCAATTTTAGAACGTTAAACTTTCTGTTGTAATCTTTCAGTAACCACATGAATAACCCGTTTTTCGACATGTCAAATCTAGGTTTCATTATACCACTTTTCACTATATCCACGTACTTGTAATACCACGTTGCGATTAATTCACAACACACGTCACTAGCGTTTCCGTACAACTCTTTCGCTTTAATTTTACGATTAAATATAGTACTGTAGCCATTGACGCTTGAACCTCATCTCGTACCGTAAGATACATTTTTCCTGCAAATCGGGGGTTAGAAGTGGATCCTTGTGTTTCTTGGCTTCCAGTACCTTGTCGTAGAAGTAAAGCGAGGTCCAATTTTGATGAAAGTATAAAGTATCCTTGCGGATATTACGATCGAAATTTTTTAACAAACCTAGATATGGAAAATAACTCCTTGGGTTATTTTCCACCTCGATATTTGCAGCTATATCAACACGTGTAACGAACGCTTCACGTAGAGGTAAGCCTAGAATAGAGCTTAACTTGTCTATAATGAGGCCGGGTTCTTCACGTTCTAGTGTTATTAGGTTACTATTATAACGAAATTTAGGAAGGCTACCCTCGATATGGACACGAGCAGGTGTGATGTAGACTTTCATATTCTTACACGTGCCCATGATTCGAAACTCGTTACTACGTTCGAGATCAACGTTGATTTTTGCACTAACCTCGGCCATGAAGTCCATGGCATAATTGACCGCGGATTGATCAATGACTAAACCTATTGTATCGACCATGTTTTTGAACTATTTTTAGGTTGTTATAGAAATAATTTATTTTCGAGCCGCCAAACGCTTCTCCATGTTGCTCACGAATTCCCCCGTGGTTTCTTGATGTCGTGCCGTCAACCATTCTATCACTTCATCACGCCGGAACATCAACTTCCGCCCGTTATTGGCGGGGCGACAACATGGCATTTTCCCGTTGGAAGTAAATTTATAAATCGTGTTCTTGCTATACCCCGTAATCTCGCTACACGAGTCCACACCGAACACGTCGGGGTACTCTTCTAGCCGTTTTTCGGGTCTATTGGCCTCCTGCACATCGTCACGTGGTTCGGGTGGGGTAACTTCAAGCACGAGGGTTATCGCTGCCTGTAACGATCTAATTCCATCCAAACTTAACTCTTCCCACCGTGCCTTCAAAAACTCGTAATCACGCTCCTCCCAAGCACGCTCTATCGCCTCCTCGTGGTGCTCGTTTATGAAACCGAATTTCTGTATGGCGTCGTGAAGGTAATCCACGGTCAAACCCGTTTTTCCCTCTTTCCGCATGAACTCCTCCTCGAAAAACAAGTCGTCCAGTTCCTCGTTTGTCCATTTTAACTCTCCTTGCCTGTATCTCTCCACCATGTCATAATAGGTTGACTCGTAATAGGAATCTCTCCACTCTTCAATAGCCGTCTCCACCCTTTTCCGCACTCGTTGGAGGGCATCCCTGTCGCCACGAGTTAAATTCTCCACGTAACAAACTAGGTTTTCCTCGTCAAGTTCATCTGCTTCCCCCCGGAGCAACGTTTTTATAACATCGCTCAAGGGCGTTTCATTTCGTAATAACATATCTACAATAATTTGGCTACCTCGTCCAACACGTTCGTGTCAAAACTGTCAAGATAAACATTCGTCGTGGCCAAGTTCGTGTGTCCTAGCACCTGACTGATCACCTCCCTTGCCACTTTCTTTCTTTGAAGTACCATTGCCATCGTGTGACGGGCCACGTAGCTTGTCAATTTCAGCGTCTTTATACCTAGCACTTCACCGAGTTTGGCGAGATTCAAGTTAAAACGCCTGGACCTCGCGAGAACGTGATTGTACAATTTTTCCCCCTCGTGATCTATCGTTACAATAGGAAGGAGGTAATCTCCCGTTAAAATCGTGTTTTTCTTGAACCAATCTAGCGTTTCTTGCACGTCTGCCGTTATTACCACTTTCAAGTTCTTCGCTTCTTTCTGGTTTTTCAACTTTCTCCTTTTATAAACGATGTGGTAACCTCCCTCTAGTTTCTCTATATTCCGTGTGGTTAAATAGGCCATGTCTTGAAAGCTCATGCCCCAGCAATAATAGGAAAACAGGAACAACCTACGGGTGTATTCCAAGGTGGGGTTTTGTTGCGGTGATTCTTTTATTAAAATTAAATCCTCGTCCGTCAAGTATCTTTTACGGGTTTCTTCTTTCAAGCTATTCACAGAGAATCCCCCCTTACCGAAAGGATAAGCATCTTCCGGGGCCTCGTTATCCTTCATGGCTTTATTCCACATGAGCCGTACCGCTTTTATGTAACCAAACCTGGTGTTCCCGCAACACCCGTCCTTGATCAAGGCGGTATTCAAGTTGTTCACGTATTTCAAATCTATCTCCGAGAATAAACGCTCCTTTATTTTCTTGTCGTATTTTTCCAGTATATGCAGGCACGCCTTGTAAGAACGAGCGTTACCGATCCGGTTGATCGCCTTTTGGTGCTCGATTTGCTTTAACCAGTAATCGTATATTTTCCCTTTCTTCGAAGCCCCTAAAAACAGTTCTTCAAATTGATTTAACGTCCAGTTCACCCTGTTTTCTGCCAGTTTTCTTACTAGAGAATCCTTCCTTTCCTCGTAATGATTGAGTAAAGCGTTTAAATCTCCATGTTTAGGGTTCAATCGCTTGTTATTCTTGAATCGAGACGCTTCCTCGCTCCACTGCTCTTCGCTTGCATACAGGTTCAGTGAAATATATTTCAATTTTCGGTCTTTGGTAACCCGTAGACAAACAGGATACAACCCGTCACGTTTCACGTTACTTTTGTAAAGTAAAAATTTAAATGTCGCCATATCTTTTTTTTAGTTGTCATTAGAATTTGCCATACGCCCAACATCATGTTTAGGTTCTTGCACCAGTAAAGTTAAACGGTTGCAAATAGACAACAATGAAAAAATTCCTGTTTTCCTCCATAAAATCATGCACGTAACTATCTAATATTCAAAATACGATTTATGGAATCTATTGGAAAAATAATTTTATATTACTTTTTTATAACGTGTAACAAAGTGTATTCTTACCCCGTATAATCAAAATTAATATCATGCACGTGAACTTTATTACCACACATGTTCGATTAAACATTCATTAAACATTTCAGACAACTTAATGCAAATAGGGACAAATTAAAGCAAGTCGCAAAACAATTAACAAACTAAAATTCAAATAGATACAACTAAACACGAAGTTCCCAGTAAGCCCTGGGGGGCGTGTTGTCGCAGGTTCAAATCCTGTCATCCCGACAAAATGATTATCAAGCACTTACAAATCAAAAAGTAAGTGCTTTTTTATTTTTCCCTTAAAGAATCACTACACTTCAAAAGAATTAATACTGGTAAAAGAAAAAAAGAGGAGGGATACCATGCGTGAACCCGGAACGGGTCGCCGCTTCCAAAACCCATTTTCACAAATTAAGAGAGGAAGAGAGGGGGATTATGATTCCGCCTTTCCCGTTGTCCTACACCGAAGCGGCAGCGGGCGCATTAATGCGGCTCATCCATAATTACAAGTATTAATTTTGCCCAATCCTCCAAGCAAAAATTACACAATAAAAAAGCGAGGATTGTAAATTCTATCTAAAACAGAGGCATCGCCATGCGCCTTAGAAACAGACAGACAACAACCCTCGCTTAACCAGCGTGAATTTCATGTCTAATCTCGTTTTTTCAAATTGGCGATTTTCTTTTTAAAATTAGAATAAACTCACAATATCTTTCAAGATAGGCTCTCCTATTTAGTATCACATGTGCAAATATATAAAAATTACTAGTATTTTCAAAATAAATCGTAGTAGTTTTCCTCTATAAAAGCCCCCCATTTTCATGGCGGGCTTCCCTCTAAAGTTGTAAAAGTTTCAGAGATGCTCTATAACCAAAGCTGTACATTTAATATTATTACTCAAATCGAGTAATGCGTTCAATAATATTTTTTTCTCATCAGCAGTAAACTGCACTTCTTTATTTCTAATTTTCAGACCATTTATGCGCTGACTCAACCACGAGCGACTTTTACCAAAATAATGCCGTGCAACATAAGACCATGAAATAGATTCATATATCCCATCCAAATAGGCACGTAACGTGTCGTCATACACTTTCTCTGCCTGCTCACAAGCTCTAGTAGCGCCATCAATAAATACTTTGGCGAGCACCTCACGATCTTCTGTTGGCTTCGAAGCAACAAATGCCTCCATCTCCTTACGAAACTCACGTTCCTCTTCCTCGGAAGAAAGAGCCATAAACTTCGCTTTCATCTGCTCCAATTCATTATTCAATTTTTCGTAACTTGCCATATCTTAAACATTTAAAATTGTAAAGTTTCTTTGGGACACCCCCGAAAGAGTGTCCTGTTTTTAACCTTTCAAACGAAGCAAAACAATCAAACGATCTAAATGAAAGTCAATCGCTCCCTCCAGTTCTCTTTCTGACATATCTTTCAACAAAATATCCTAGTAAAGAGCATAGAACTTAAGATTTCTCATCTCATGTTCTATCCGAGCCTTTAGCTCTTGGTTTGAAAACATTCAAAGAAACTTTTACACCACAAATACAGATAAACATTTGTTTATCACAAAATGTTTATCAAACTATCTTTATGAATTTGCTATTTTTTCAAGCATATTCAAGGATGGACTTCCCTTTTCAACCTCAATACTTTTAATGACACGCACACCGAAACCTGTATAATCCGACAAATCTTGCAGAGTCAAGCCCAACACAGCTCTACGTTCCTTTATCAAATCACCGTATTCCATAGTGCAATATAATGCACTTTCATTCTTACAGGTCTTCTTCCCCCTCTTTCGTGTTCGTATCATCTTGTACCCCAGGCACATCCTCACGTTCAAAAACGTTACAACTTTTCGTTCCGTCTCTTCCTCCAATTTCAAACAAGCCTCCCTTGCCACCCCATCTCCAAATCCAGCAATCCCTTCTTAGCCTCCAAACCTCCCCCGTACCCAACCAATTTATGATTCCCCCCAATCACCCGATGACAAGGAACAAAAATGGAAATAGGATTAGCCCCGTTGGCAGCAGCCACGGCACGAACAGCTTTCGGGTTTCCCAGTTTTTTCGCCAATTCTCCATAAGACAACGTTTTCCCGTAAGGAATATTCATCAACTCCTGCCACACCGAATTCTGGAAATCCGTTCCCGTAAAAACCAGCGGAATGTCAAACGTTCTCCTCTGGCGAGCAAAATATTCGTCAAGCTGCGTGATCGCTTCCCGTATCACGTCAGAAACACCCTCCTCGTAATCAGCCCCTAGCGCTTTCTGAATCCGTTTATCAATAGATGCCCTGCGTTTTTCGAGCATCCAGTCACACAAACAAAGTTTACCCTCGAAAGAACCAAGAATCAGCTCTCCACAAGGAGATGCATAATGTTGAATTTGTATCATTTCTTCTACTTTTAATTTTCATACCTCGGCTTCTCCATGCAATCACGCCTCTACTGATTTGTTTCCAGCATCCGGATCAAACAATCCCGCTGTATCGAAAAACTAGTATCCTCCTGTTGCACATACTTAAGCAACCGCGTTCCATCTTGACGCAGTTTCGACTTCAACAAAATATCATCCTCCACCTCCTCCGAAAATCTCAACAAATACACGGATGCAAGCTCGATCTTACCCATCCCGTCTTCCTCACTGGCATATCGATCAATCAACTCCTGCACATCCATCGTCGCCAACTCCTTCACGGGAAATCCTAACATTTGCCGCGCCAACAAGTCATACTCGTCTTGATCCTGCTGGCGAATCTTCTTCTTGTTCAATATAGCCCTAGCGATTGCAGAAATAATTTCTTGAATCATGCGCACGAGATAATCCTGTTTTATCATAATACCATCCTCCAATATATTTACAAGCAAAAATAAAAAATAATATCCACGTGAAGGAATAAAATTCACTAAATCATTTGGTTTATAAAATAAACTAGTTTATATTTACATCAACAAAAAGAATAACCCTAAACACAACAAGCATGGAAGAAAAAAAGTTTACAGAGAAAGAAAGCCTAGAACTCATCTCTCACATGATACAGGCAACCAGAAAGAACCTCGTGAAAGATCAGGGAAATTACTTCATCATCTACGGTTACACGGCAGCCATCTTATCCGTCATCATCTACACGTTACTCCGCATGATCCCCACCCCCTGGTGGTGGGCGGGCTGGTTTCTCATGTTCCTACCGGTAATCATCCTCTTACTCAAGGGAAAAAGGAACTCCCCGACCGTCGTCACTTACACGGACAGCATGGTCAACAAAGTCTGGCAAGTGGTAGGCACCTTATTCTCGTTAACCGTGCTGGTCATGCTGGCCTTATCACTCCTTGTCGGAAAGTGTGATTTCATGCTCATGCTCCCCTTATGCCTCCTGTACGCGAGCATCGGAACAGCAATCACGGGTTTAGTCATCCGAGAAAAGTGCTTGTCCTACACCCCGTTCGCGGGCTTCGTGTTCGCCATATACATGCTGATGAACTACACGATAAACAACAGTATCGACATACGCTGGAACCTCTACTTTGGCCTGTCATTTGTCATCATGATGATCATACCGGGACATGTTTTGAACAATAAATCCGAAAAACTATGAGAGAACTAGATCCGCTATTACATTCTCAGTTACGTCTGGCAATAGTCTCCCTGCTCTTGTCGGTAGAGACAGCGGATTTCGTGTACTTGAAAGAGAAAACGAACGCGACTGCCGGAAACCTGAGCGTGCAACTGGAAAAACTCGAAACCGCCGGCTATATCCAAGTGAAAAAGGAATTCGTCGGGAAAAAGACTCACACCTCCTGCCAACTGACCGACACGGGAAGGAAGGCTTTGGAGGATTACATTGACGCACTCAGGGAATATCTTAACTTGTAAGGCACAAACGATCTGGTGTTTCCTGCCGAAAGCGTGTCAAAACTCCATATGAGGGAGTACCCCGAAAGGGGGAGGGAATTGGAATATGGAGTTTTGACACACCTCATTACTTTTATTTGTTAATCAACATCTTGCACGCAACGCACACCACCGACCTCGTCGCTTTTATTGTGTAGTAAATAGAATACGCCTCCCTCGTTTTTAACCGAGAAGCCTATACGGTTACCGCCTGTGGGGTTGAAACTGAAACTACTCTTGGCAAAATGATCCGTTAATGGCCAGGAGGTACTATTTCTAGGCATTCTAGAATACATCAGCGCCAATTCTCTTTGATTGGGCACTCGCCAACCCTTGGGACAAACGGGGTTCGTAGCTCCGGGTTGCGAGCGTGCCATGATAGTTTGCCAACTCAAGGCATTCCCGTGTGTTGTCGGGTTTATTTTGAAAGCCTTCCAAGGCTTGTTATAGCCGCGTACGTCACGTTCGTTGTGATCCGCCAATTCTTCCGTGGTCTTAAATCCCCGTATGGATTTGGCGTCCAATCGAGTTAACGTGATGGTTCTCGTTGTTTCGTCATAAATGGCAAAGTCGTCCGGTCGTACTTCTTTGGCCGCGTTCTTCGGCACTCCCAAATTTCTGACACACCTGTAATAAACGATGGCATCGTCTATTGCCCCCGCTCCGGTCAATAGCCCGACGGAAGAACCCTCGGATGACCATAATATATCCGGGTTATCCCTGTAAACATAATAGCCACTAATAATGCCACCCACCCGACTGCTATTCTTTTCAAGCACCGTACTGCTTGCGTACCATTGCAGGTCTTCCTCCCACGTGCTCCGTTTATACAACCTGGCTTGTGGGTCAAAAGAGTTTTCCCCGATCCACAAATCCGTGAGCTGGTTAATGCTGGCAAGATACCATTGCACCTCGTTTTCATCAATCTGTCCGTCCCCATTCATGTCTCGATTTAAACGCATACATCTGTATTTTGCAGCATTATAGGCGGGTTTCATTTCCCAGGTAGTGTAATCTATATAGGTATCCCACTTCTCCGAACCGGAATTTGCCATCCACATGTTGATCGTGTTCGCACGCCCGTTATCTTTGTCATCGTACGTACGATTGTCCCTTGTGGTTGTTGTTTCAAACCGGTAGCGGTCTTCGTCTTGTATCGCTTCGGTACCCCATGCCGTGAAATTCTCGGCGGCTTCCTTGTTATACATGGTTTGGATGGATGCCTGCCTGATGGAGTACAAGGCGGTGGTCTTGGTACTCACGCGATCCGCGCTGTACTGGAGGTTTGACAGGATATTGAGCACCCTCTTCTCCGTGTTGACAAATTTTTTCCATAAACCGTTTTCCACGGTTTCCGATGTATTTTCAGGATTCACCTCGTAATAGAAATCTCTCAAAAAAGTAGTAAACACAATCTCATCGGCACTGTCGAACAGGGTTCCGGAAACTGCACCGTTATTGGCAAGATACCTGCGTTTGCACTCTTTCAATACACTTACCAGTTGTTTGATATTTAACATCTTATCGTTTCCCGAATTGATATCCGCCATGTATTTGTCCAACGGGTGCGAGTAGCCGGGTATTGTCAATTCGGCATCCGTGTACACCCCGTTATCCCCTTTGAATCTCGTGAAGTCTCCACTATACGTGGTTCTTGATTTTGTGTTTATGCGAAAACATATCCATTCGTAATCCTTTGGATTTTCATCTTCTGCTCCTTTGGAAAAAGGGGTGGAAATATTCCACGTCAGTGATTGGTCGATATCACTTTGGTGAAAGACGGTCTTGAAGACTTCGTTATGCGCGTCGAATTCCAGGACTTTCTTGGCAAACACGACATCACCTTCGCTTCCGGGCGACGGTTCTTGTGCCTCCTCTCCTGATTCCACCTCCACGATAATGTCGTCCACGCTCACGATCTTCACGTTGTAAGTGTAAAAATGATTTCGAAGACTGTTATAATCATTCACGCCGTTTACCGCACCCAGGTGAACGGTGTACGTTACGTCTGCCGAAACTTCTTTGCCGGAACCTATCGTGTAGAAAATATTTCCCTTGAATTTCACAAACGTGGCCCTCTCGTCGGCATATTCGTACGCACCATTTGTCACGGTGCCGTCATTGTTAGGCGTTTTCTCCTGTTTCTCGCGTAACGCGTATTGTTCGGCATATGTTCCCGTAGCGGGAATTGCCTTTCGCACATCCACCTTGTTTTCCGGAATATAAAACGCGAAAGTGTTGGCTCCTGTCATGGAGATTTCAAAATTATTCCAGCTACTGTCGAAATAATTGCCCCCAAACTCAAATAATCCTTGCACCTCGGTCGGGAGCACGCTCACCACCCGTGGTACCGTCACCACTTGCCAGTCCAACGGGGTGAAAGTCACGCCTTCTGCCGTCGTTACGTTGAAACGGATTTTTACGTCCACTCTTTTCAAGGAAACGTTCACCGGATTGGTGGTATTGGCAGTTAAGTCAGCGGCTGTCGTTCCGCTCATCAAAAACTGGGCACCCCTCTCGATAAACTTGTCTTGCATGCGGGAAGTCAAAGCCAGCAAGTCGGGGTACGCGGTTATCGCGTCCAGGGTTGCTGTCGTCATGTCGAAGATATCCAAATTGATATTGGCAACGACGGCTATGATTTTACCGCTCCCAGCAGGGATGTTTTTTATCTCTATTTGATGAGTGCCATTCGCGTTGATTCCGTTGTAAAATTGTCCGAACACCCTTGTCCCGTCCTGGTTGAAGATAAACACGTAAACATTTTGAATCCGTTGTTCTTCCTCGTCACTCGACACGGCTCTCGACAGATTGCTTGAAGTGTTGAATTTCAACTTTAATGCTGCACTTCCGCTATTCTCTTTCGACCCGAATTTATCTTCCTGGCAGGCAGTTAAAACGAAACTCAAAACACATAACAGGTATATACACTTTTTCATATCTTCTTTTATTTGAAATCAGGTACGTTAACAGTTTCTGTCGTCCACTCCTCTACTGAACATGTCAGCGCGATGTCGGACAGAGCAGAAACAAGGATATTTACCGAGTAACGTTTCCCCGCTTCCAGATTGTTTATCAGGTTGCCCAACGGGGTGGTTACCGTCTTGCTTTGGATTCCCGCGGCAAGCACGTAATCTACCGTCACCGTGATCTCGTCATCGGCATCTATTGCCTGGGGCAATAGCAACAAACGCGAATCGGCAAGGGAAATGGTAAGATAATCCGATGCCGTCATCGAAATGTCCGTGTTCGCCAGCAAACGGTTGTCTATGTCGAGCGTGTAGGATTTATTCACAGCATCGGAAGTTGCCGTCCAAGAAAATATCCCCGGGGTATCGTCGTAAGTAAAGGTAGCTTTATTCTTCAGTTGCCCGAGGGTGACAGATGTCACTTTCACCGGGAACTCGCATACGGCGGTCATTTTGGCCTGAAACACCACGCAGGCGAGTGTATGTTTGAACGTCAGTGTTAGTTTTCCTCCGGCAGGCACGTCCGCTTTCATTTGATCGATCAAGGGAATGGATACCAGCAAATCTTGTTGCGCTTTCACATCATCTGGAACCGTATAGGTCATCCGGGGATAGCCCGTGGTTGTGATGTCTGAGCCCAAGCCGATGGCCGTGTTGCCACCATCGGCATAGGGAGAGTAGGCGAAAAATGAAACCGTACCGCTCTTCGGCCAATACATGACGGGGGTGTACTCCCATACGCCATCGTTTTTCGTTACCCGTGTATTGTACATGAATTTTGGAGTTAACACCGTGGAGAACGCACCATCGGCCGCATAGTACGCGTACACGCCGAAATCCCGCATCGCGGCGATATCCGTTTCGCTACCTCTGCCTGATAAAGGCGAGATAAAAGGTTCGTCGGCACCCGCGGTAACAAAATCAATCTTATCTCCCCCGGCAACGAGAGCGGTGTGATTCATGCTTTTGTCGCACGATGTGAACGCGATCAATAATATAGCCGACAACAGAATGTATTCTCTTTTTTTCATCGCTTGACTTTTTTGAGTTTTTATCAGTACCCGCGGGCGGACATTCAACCGCCCGCGAGCGAGCCGTTAGGCTGGAGTACGATGCTTGCCCTTTACACTATTTGGGTTCAATGACACCACCTTCAACATCGTCCCACGTTTTAACCGTGGTTTCGAATTCGATAGGATCCAAAACAGTCCCGGCAGCACCAATCAACAAATTGCAAGTTACCTTCTTGTTACTTTTCCAAATTTCAGTAGGTTCTCCATTTTCCTCTGCAGGAAGTGCGCTGGAAATTCCCACCGTGACACTCTCGTATGCATCCTCGGAGCCATGCAAATAAACTTTGGTTGTTCCATCAGCAAGTACTTGGTAGATTTTACAAGAGATCGTCAGGTACGCTCCATTTTCTACTTGCTCGCTCTTTGCCGCAAATTCTTGAGGCAACAACATCAAGGCTTTATCAGCACTTCCGATCGCGGTATAGGGGTTTGTTTCGGTACCATCAACATACCCTCCCGTTACGGCATCTGAAGTAACCGTGTAATTTGATGAAGAAACTACAAGTTCCCACGTTTCCTCCTTTACATCAAAAGTCCCCGTAGCCTTTAAACCATTAATCGTGATACCGTTTGCCGCTACATCTACTTTCAGGTTTGTGGTTTTAGTCCCGATTCTAAAATGAACCTGGGTTAATGCATGCTTAAACGGCAGAGTTACGCTGGTTTTGTCCGCAGGTTTTGTTTGGGTAAGAGCCGACGCGTACATCAAATCCACTTGATTAGCTTCCGTGGCAGGCACCGTATATGTTAATTTCAAGCCATCCGTCTTGTCGAATGCTTTGTTCGTGATGGCCGCGTTCCCATACGGGGCATAAGCGTAAAAATCAAGCGTCTCGTTATTTGTAGGCCAGTATGCTTGATCGGAAGCATTTTGGTATCCCCACTTTGAACCGTCTGACACGATTTTAATACCTTCGCCGGCGGTTCCCATATAGGGGGATGCAGAAGTGCTGATAAATGCCGTTACCCCGAACGCGTAACCGTTCTTTAAAAACTCCGTGTTGTCATCCACCGGGTTCCCTCTAGAAATATTCTTGTAAGTGGAAAACCCGATTTGGTTACTTTCCTTGTTGATTTCCGAATCAACAACGTCACTTTTAGCGCAACCGGTAAGCATGGCTACCGCTGTTAGCGCGTACAATAAGTTTTTCTTCATAATAAATAAATTAAAAAATGAGTAAATATTTGTTCCAAACTTAAATTGGTAATCCCGTTTCAACTTCTTCCCACGCTTCGATGTTGGGGTTGAATACTCCTTCGCCATTACCGATAGCTTCCGGGAGAGTTATTTCCGCCCTGATCTGGTGAACGCGTTGAAGCCCGTCGTGTGACGTTTTCATCAAATCGTGCACGTCCAACGTGACGGTATGGGTTTCCCCGTTCACCAGCACGAAGTGCATGACGAGCCGGTGCTTGTTGACGTAAGCGTCATTCTTCAATTCCGGTCCGAACGCGATCAGCTTTTTCGATATCGTACCCACTTTGTAATTGTCGGGGTCCACGCGTTTGTTGTTCAACACGAACTCGTGCGTGACGCTATTCCCGTATCGGGTTGCCGTTTCCATGTTCATGCCCTCGCACATGGCTGTCAGGTGGGTGCGAGGTGCGCCTGCTGTCGACGTGATATTCGTCACCTTGATCTCTATATCGATCAAATCCGTTCGCCGTTCCGGGGTAACCTCCACGGTGCGGCAAACCTCGTGCGATCCCGTCTTCGGCCTTTCTTTGAAATAGTGGATGTCTTGTGGGGTAACCTCTATCTCCCGGAACAGCGCGCTCGCGAGGATATCGGATTCTGTCAGATAGACACTTCTCGTAGCTCCTTCGGCTTTTGAAAGCAGGTTCGAGTATAGCGCTTCCTCTTTCGCCGCCAGACAGGCTTTAAAAGTCGCCAGATTATCCGTGCCCGTGAAGCTAAGCGCTGCCAGCTCTTCCTCGGTGTTATTGACAACCAACAAGTCGAATTTCCCCACGGGGAGAGTGAGATCCATCGTGTTGGGATCACTGCATATCTGGCGCTTGCCGATAGCCTTTCCGTTCTCGTGATCGAACACGTAGACCGACATCCCATTCGGTTCCAGTTGTGCCGGTTGCCAGTTGACATTCAAACGCACGAATCCTTGTTCTTCCGTGGCGTAGTACAACCCATCTCTGTTACAGGAAAAACAGGCAAGAGTGAAACAAAACCCGGTAATGTAAGCAATCGTTTTCATTTCACACCTCCTTCTTTTTTTACTGTTTTTTTATTTAACAACCACACGAGCGAAATCCTTACGGACGTGGGGCCGAACCATTGCTGTCTTTTGACTTCCCACGGATACCTGAAAACTTTAATGTCTCCGTGCATAGTGTCGTTCACTTTATCGTATTTCTTGCACTCTCGTTGCAAGTAACCCACGCCGAGGCTGTATTCCACGCGGAAATATTTCCCGATTTTGTGAGCATAGGCTCCTTGTACTCCCGCGTCGAAGAAATCCCCCTGCTCCCCGTCTTTATCGAAAAATTGCAGATCGTACTTCCCGATACCTCCGTACAGCCCCACATTCCATCCGGTGAGAACCTCTTTTCTACCGCGGTTCCCGAACCAGTATTTCACCGTGACGTGGCCTGCCAACAACTGCATCGTCCAATCGGCTCGCGAAGCTTTCCACCACGGGAATATGCCTTCTGCCGCTATCGACCACCGCTTCCCGATGGGAACCTCTATTTCTAAATTCGCGGCTGAAAGCACGTCATAAAGCAAGTTTGTTTTGATGGCGAACAGGGGTTTCGTCATACTTATCGGGGTTGGAAGTACCACGGGTTCCGGTTGCCGGGGAGGCACGAGCACCTCATCCTCCTTCTGCTGCACCTCCTCCTTCTCTTCCTCGACGGGTTCCGGCTTGTAATAAATCACGCAAACAGCTCCCGTACGCAATTGCGGCAGAAAACTTTTCTTTATATAGCGCCAAGCTTCCCCGTTTCCCAAAGTCTTAATTAACCATTTTTTAGCCTCGTTTTTACGATTTGAATTTATAATGGAAATTAGTTCTTCTTGGTATGGTACATTTTTATCCGTTTCGATCATGCGCTTAAAATCAATCCAATTTTCACCCGTGTATCGTGCCCGTATCAATTCGTTTTTGATCATCGGATATTTTTCCATGATATAAATTTTGACACTCTCAGCTCGCTTCTCCGACAAGTTTAGATTGTAGACTTCATTCCCGTCGGGAGACGAGGAGGCCACGATGGTAATTGAATCCAAATTGGAGATGACCAATTTATTTTTAATCAAGTCGTCCAGTTTTTTCAATGCCCTGCTGTTCTCCATGTACGTGCTATCCAAAACCGCCCTGTCAATTTTAAAATACAGTACAATACTATTGACAGAATC
>ENA-USUG01004013-USUG01004013.1-human-gut-metagenome-genome-assembly--contig:-NODE-4013-length-18938-cov-80.964795_pt1 | contig 18938 bp, 18 predicted proteins | sample MGYA00250059_ERZ773394 | MGnify/ENA primary metagenome ERZ773394 (study PRJEB29103, sample SAMN06111957) | human gut metagenome | biome: human gut; feature: ankylosing spondylitis patient; material... | reverse complement strand
AGCTGGTTTGCGGCGGTCTGAGGGAGGTAATCTATGGCATCTATCATGAAGCGCGGAGATTCCTACTCCGTCCGTTATAAGTACAAAGACCATTCCGGCAAACCCTGCGAGGGATGGGAGAGTTTCAAGACCATGAAGGAGGCGCAGGAGCGGAAGATCACGGTCGAGAAAGAATTGCTGGACGGCACATTCCTTGTCCCCGACACCATGACGGTGGAGGAGATGCTGTACAAATGGATCCCGATCCAGTCCACCAAACACAAATGGTCTCCCAAGACCTACACCCAATCTGTGGCGATGGTGCAGAATCTTATCGTGCCGTATATCGGGAAACGGAAGGTGCAGGAACTGCGAACCTACGACATCGAGAAGTTCTATGCTACTCTTGCCAAGACTCCCTGCGGGCAGTACGTCCACGGCGTAAAGCAGCCCCTGACCGAAAAGCAGAAGAAGCGGTTGCTGTCCAGCACCTCTATTCACGAAGTCCACACCCTGCTGAAAACCGCCTTTTCCTATGCGGTGGAATGGGACTTGATCCACAAGATTCCCCTGCCCCGTGATGCCCCCAAGGTCAATATCGAGGAACGCACCATCTGGGACGAGAAAACCATGCTGGCAGCGTTGCAGACCATCGAGAATCATGCCCTGCATCTGGCGGTGCACATGAGCATGATCCTTTCGCTCCGTGAGGGCGAAATTCTCGGCTTGCAGCCGAGTGATCTGGACTTTGATGCAGCCGATGGGCGTGGCACTATCTCGGTCAATAAGACCATGCAGCGAGCCAACAAGGACGCTCTGGAAAAGCTCGACCCCAAGCAGGTCTACTACACCTTTCCAGACAGGCGTGAGGGCAGTAAGTCCTCCCTCATCCTGAAAAAGCCAAAGACCAAGAAGTCCAACCGCATCCTGTATATGACCAAGCCCTTGAAAGAGGAGCTTCTTGCATGGCTTGAAAAGCTCAAACAGGACGAGCAGAACGCCCCAGAGAAGTACAGCAACTGCGGGCAGCTGTTCCGGCTCCCGGACGGCTTGCCCATCGCACCGGAACTGCTGACAAAGTGGTACCGCCTGTGGAGAGCCGAGCACCCGGAGTTTGAACAGATCGTGTTCCACGGCCTGCGGCACTCCAGTGCCACCTACCAGCTCTTGCAGTCGGACGGTGACTTCAAGTCGGTGCAGGGCAACACAGGTCATGCAACGGCATCTGTCCTGATGGACACCTATGCCCACACGCAGGACAAGCCCCGGTTGGAGCTGACCGAGAAGATCGAAGCGAACTTCTATTCCCAAGACCTGACCTCGGCAGCATCCCAGCCCCGGCAAAATGAAAAGCCGGCGGCAACAAAAATCTCCGGCAGGGAGATCCTTGAAGCCATCCGGCTGATGGACGCAGACGAACGCAGAGAATTGACGAGAGCCTTGTTCGCCTAAAATTTCTTCTTTTTATGCAAAGGAAAGCAGGCTGTGCAAACCTTGCGCAGAAAAGCCCCTGATTCGGGCAAATGTGCAAACGGTGTGCAGAAAGTGTGCAGCCGCTTTCCTGCATAAAGAAAGAACGCCAAATCTTACGATTTGACGTTCAATAGCTGGTGCACCTCGCGCACACATATCCGAACTTTTCTCCGCTTTCACAGCTTCCCCGAAAGCGACCGTTTCTGTACCTTCCTTATAGTTAAAGGTAATAAGTACCTTATCATCGTAGAGATAGATGGCATTGATGAAGGTATCCACCAGTGCCTGCCGCTGCTCCGGCTGGGTCATATCCAGCTTGCGGAAGCGAAGCAGCCAGAACCGGACGAACTCTTCTTTCATCTTCGGCTTGGCCAGCCGTTCCTCTGCAATGCGGGCTTGCAGCTCCTTCCGCTGTTCTTCCAGAGCTTCCAGCCGTTCCTTGGTGGAACTGGTCAGAATGCCCATCTGAATGGCGTTCAGCATATTGGTGATGCCGACTTCCGTTTCCTTCAACTGCTTTTCGTAGATGGGCAAATCCGTGCTTTCCTGATTTTGCAGCTCCATGACTTTGGCGATGATGGCATTCATGGAAGCGTCATCTTCCACCAGTTTCATGGTCTCGTTGACAACCAGATCTTCCAGCCACTGTTTCCGCACGGCCTTTTTATCGCAGGTCTTTTTCTTCTTGGCAGCAGCACACTTGTAGTAGGTATACATTTTCCCGGTGTGGCTGACACCGCTTTCTCCGAACATCAGTGCACCGCACTTGCCGCAGTACAGCTTGGTGGTGAGCAGATAGCTTTCCTCTGCCTTATGACGGGCAGGGGCCTTTTTGTTTTTCGCCAGCTTTTCCTGCACCTTGTTGAACAGCTCTTCCGATACCAATGCCGGGATCGCATTGGGCTGTACCACATCCCGCAAACGCAATTCGCCGATGTACCGGCGATTACTCAGCATCCGCTGAATCGTATTGTAGGACATCTCCCCGCCCATTGAATTTTTGATGTTGTGTGCCTTTAACCAATCCCGCAGGTCGGTCATGGTCGCACCGTCCGCATACTTCTGGAACGTCTGCTCCACATACGGAGCCAACAACGGGTCGGGCTGGTAATGCCGGGTCTCATCGATCATGTAGCCGAACGGAATCGTGCCACCATTATAAATGCCCTTGAGAGCGTTCTCGGTCATGCCGCGCACGACCTTTTCAGACAAGTCAGCCGAGTAGTATTCGGCGTAGCCTTCCAGCACCGATTCCAGAATAATGCCCTCCGGGCCAGCCGAAACGACTTCCGTTGCCGATACCAGTTTCACACCGTTTCGCTTCAGCTGAGTCTTGTACCGGGCACTGTCGTAGCGGTTTCGGGCAAAGCGGTCGAGCTTCCAGACAATGATGACATCAAAGATGCCACGCTCACTGTCCTTGATCATCTGCTGGAACTGCGGGCGGTTGTCCGTCTTGGCAGAAATCGCGCGGTCGATGTAGTGTTTGACCACCGTGAGGTCATTCTTCTCTGCGTAGGCCGTACATTCACGGATCTGACCTTCGATGGATTCCTCGCGCTGGCTGTCAGTGGAATAACGTGCGTAGATAACGGCAGTCATAGCGGACACCTCTCTTCTTTACATCAATGAACGGTGGATCGTTCATCCAAATCAATGTTTCGTATAATGTATATACCATATTTTGCAACTAATTGCAACAGAAAAATAAAATCAACGAACCGCATTTACTTTTTTGTAAATAAGATACCCACCGACCTATGGTTTTCGCCATAAGCTGGTGAGCATCTGTTCTTCTTGGTCTATAATCACTGATGGCGCAGTAATGGACATCCCGTCCTTGTTGTATCTGGTTAATTGCAGTTTCGGAGTACAACAAAAAAATGAGACAGGCAACCTTTTTCGGGGAAGTCCATCTCATTTTTTTGTTTTGGCTGTTTTGCAACAGCCCTGTTTAAATCGCTCAAGCTAACCAAAAACAACGGTTGCTTTTCGGAGCAGAGAATTGATTCTGTTAATAGATGCTGTCTTCTGAAATTTCAATTCCAAGTACTCCGAGGATGTCTGCGTTTTTCTGCTGCAAACAGCTCCTGATGGCCTCCTTCAGTTTCTCATCCGTTACCCACAAAGGCATCATTTCACGTGGGATGCAACGATGAAATACATTTTCAAATTCGGTACACAGCTCAAACAATTCCTCATCCACAGCAGTTTGGGGCATAGAATCGTCCGAAAAAAGATCATCTAAAGTTTCAGCAACCACTCTGTCAGGCCTCCTTTCTGCCTTTTGTCAACGCTCTTCCCAGATGGCACGTTCACGTTGCTCACGGTCATAGGGTTCTGCATTCTTGATGATTGCGCTGAGCATCTGGTTAAATACCCTTACCGCATTGGGAAAAAGTTTGGTCAACCGTTGCAGCTTGATGCTATCACCCATACTCGCTTCAAAAAAGTGTGCAAACGCCTCATGCTCCATGGCCCATACTCTTGCGCAGTATTCTTCGCTATGACCCCATCCACCACGAACATGGCCATTGGTAGCAAAATTTGCGAGATCCGAACAGCTGTGCCACGCTCCCTCGCAAAGATTGCGCACAGCTCTTTCCCTCTGTTCCGGGGTAGAGTTATTATAGCATTGAATTAACCTTTGTCCATCACTGACCAGCGCATGGTGAAACGCAGCATTTTCCGACATCAAATTTTGATACCTCATGCATGCATGATCAATCATGTGCCCCAGTTCGTGGTAGTATGTAGCACCCGCCCCTCGCACATTCTTCTCATCCTCTGCTGCATTGTAATAAACGCCGTGCTCGGCAGGCGAGTAATGGCTTGGCTCCGGTCCGCTATAATCGCCGTTGAGGATACATAGCTTTTCTGCAAACAAATCAAAGACCTTCCTTGCAGCCGGAACAGCATTCCCATAGCGCTGATCAAGGATCGCATTATATTTGGGGGAGGAGAAAGGCTTGTCCTGTTTGATGCTCGGTCGTATGCTGACAGCTGTTTTTGTTCCTGCAGATGCTACTGAAGCAGCCGCTGCTACGCCCGCTGCTGCCGTTGTTCGTGTAGCACGTCCGATTTGCTCATACTTCTCGACTGTGTCAAGTGTTTTCTTGAGGGATTCTTCCAGTGAACGCAGCTCACCATAGCTGGCTCGGAGACTTGTGACGCTGTCGAGTACGATTGCATAAAGTCTTCTGGACTGCTGGTCATTCCAGCTATGATTGACGTTATTAAACTGCTGCAGGATTCTTTGAATAAAATACCCGATTGCTTCCCGCGCAGCAGTTGTCTGATTCAACGCATGACGAACCGCAGATGAGTTTACATTTGTCATCACGAATCACCCTTTACATTGGCAACAACTCGCTACAGAAAGTTTCGACCTGCTCTGGTGCAGGGCTGACATACGGTTTGAACTGGAACGTATCAGTAGCACCATTTGTATAGTAAACCGTATTGTCATGCAGCGTGGAAACGTTCACGTTATCGATCAGATTGAATGCATCCGAATCACTCAGTGCAAACACGATTCTCTCCCGGAACTTGTTCAAAATGTTCATGCCAAAGTGCATGGACTCCTTTACCGTCTGATAATCGCTGGAGCAGATGATAAAGTGGATGCCATAGGCTGCACCGTCTGCAATCAGTTTCTGCAATTTTTCGCTAGCATTTCCCATTGCTCCGGAGACAGGCTGAGCAGAAACATGGGAAGAGTCTGCGCCAATGCTGGAGAACGATGCCATCAGATCCGCAAACGGATCTCTTTCCTCTACATTTTGCGATTCTGCCGGAGCCACATCCGCAGTAAGAGACGGCACTTGAGCCAGCAGTGCGGCAAAGGGATCGTCATCCGCAGGCTTCGTGGAGAATCCCGTCGGCTCGACAGGGGAATCCGTCGGTTCTGCAGAGAACCCAGCCAGAAGATCAAGCGTCGGATCTTCCACCACAGTCGGCGGGACATCCACTGCTTTGGGTTCTGCTAGAAACTCTATATACTCCGCCTCATCGACCCGGTCACCCAGCAGCATCGTCTGCATCAGATCCAGGAACTGCAGATTTTTGATGACAAACAGCACCGTATCTCCACCTGTTTTCTTTTTGCGCTGCTGATACTTTTCGTAAAGGTCATGGACAAACTGTACGATATCTGAACGGGTATGTGCAGTGTGCAGTTCTGCTACACCATGCTCGAGGCTTTGATAAAAACTTCCGCAGCGGTCATCTCCCACGATGCTGTCGCCATCCACACAGTACACACACGCCCTGCGGTTCAGCGCAGCCGAGAGCAGGAACAGATTGACCGTCCGATCCATCAGTTCATCATTGGAACCACAGATCAGGACATTATGCTGTTTCTTGCGGTCAAACGTCAGTTCAAACGGGTCATCCACCTTAATTTTTTCGCCCATATGCACAGTGACCGTGCTGGTATCGGCAATACCGATCGACCGTGCAGCAAGATAGTCCAGCATCGGCACAGTGCGGGAGCCCTCGAACACCTGCATCGTGCAGGGAGAATCCGCAAACTTCTCACTGATCTGTTTCAGGTAATACTTTTTGGTTTCATCATTGCAGAAAGCGACCCGCAGGCCAACGTTCGGATTGTTCTCTGTGTAGTCTTCGTTCAGCACAGCGGTTCCGCGGGGTCCTTCCATTTTTTTCATTGCATCCGAGCAATGGGTATCACCAAACAGATAACGAGTATCATCTTCGCCACATTTAAGGCCGACACGGATACGCATCTGCTCGATCGTACCACGATCCAGCGTCAGGGTCGAAATGATTTTGGTGGATTGAGTCGCCATCAGAAGATGCACGCCGTAGGAACGTCCTTCCGTAACGATCTTCTTCGCCAGATTTGCGCACCGCTCTGCCACCTTGCGGTTTGTTCCGCTGTCAAACAAAATCTGGAACTCATCCATGATGACAAGGATACGGGGCATGCTATTTCCGGTATTGGTAACATAGTCTTCCAGCTTTGTATATCCACCGGATCTCTTGAATATATCCGAGCGATTCGCCATCTCCTGGACCAGATTTTCCAAGATGCTCTCGCCGAACTCCTGCAGTGCATCCAGCGCCAGCAGCTTGATGTGCGGCAACCGCTCCGATTCATAGATTTTGAACTCGGTACCGCCCTTGAAATCCATCAGATACAAATTGAGCTGTTCCGGCGAATAGTTCATCATACTGCTCATAATCAGCGTATGCAGCAGGGTCGATTTGCCGCCACCCGTACCACCGCCGATCAGGCCATGATGCGAAGTGCCCTCGCCAAACACCATGCTCACGACCGAATCGCCATCGCCGATGCCCATCGGCAGCTTCAGTACCTTGGCTGTGCTGCCCTGGAACGGTTCCGGCGGGAGGATTTCTTCAAAATGGATGCTCTGAACGCTCAGTTTTTCGACTGCCTTGTGATATTCTACCGCAAATTTTTCCAACTGTCCGGCATCGGGTTTTTCGATCAAACGGACCGAGAGATGATACGGCAGCAGAGCAAAGCCGTTTTCTTTACATTCGATCTGGACACAATTCTTTTCCAGTTCGGCCAGTTTTTCGTCTATGTGGTCATAGCTGCTTGCCACCTCGACCGCAGTATTCCGACACAGAACGACATAGATGCCGCACCTGTTTCCTTTCTGCATAACAGAGGACAGCAGTTCCAGACAGCGAGCGTCCACATTCAACGGGAAATCATACAGCATGAGCAATGTAATCGCTTCTGTACGTCTTGGATTGTGCGCATTATAATCCAGCAAATCATCATAATCAGGGCGGTCACGGATAAAATCAAGCGTCTGTCCTTCCAGCTCTTTCAGACAGCTCAGCAATTCTTCTGTCCGGGACATCTGCGTGACAGCCCTTTTGTAGGAATCCGGCATTTTATTGACGAAGTTGGACAACATACGGACACTTCCGCCGCCCTCTTTCGGATCAAAGATACAGAAGCGCACTTTGGATGCCGGGCACTTCCGAAGGAAGCCCCAGATTACGCGATATGCTGCACTCTGCATATTATCGTGCTGCGCCTCAGCTCCGATTACCTCCAGATTGAGTGGATGATGGAGATTAAACATCATCGGCAATTCCACACGGCTCATATCAATAGAGTGACCCGGTGTTTCCGCGCGGAAAGCACGCACGATTTTTTTATAGCCGATGCTTTCATCAAAGATTTCGGCCGGATAAGCGATCTGGCCCATGCAGAACAACTCCGGGAAAGTTGTACTTGCCGACTGTTGATCAAATGGCTCCTGAGATATCTGTTTCCATTCAGTAAGGTTCTGAATGGAAACATCCAGCTCTGCATCATCTTTCGCTTCGACCAGCTTGCGGATAAACGGCGAGAACGCAATGCCCCGGTTCTGCATTCCCTCAAAGATAAGCATATACTTACTGAAGAAGCGGTCGAAACCGGCTTTATCCGGCATCGGATGATAAAGCAACGGCAAGCCGCGCTCCGAAAAGCTCTGCTGATCCTGCTTGATGACCGCTGTTAGAGGCTGTATCGTCTGCAGCATCTGCCGGTAGCTTTCCTGACGTGTGCCTGGCTGCGGCGGCGGGCAAATGATCATTGTATAAATGCCGCACCGGCTGCCATTACGCAGAATATTGCGCACATCCGTAAGAATCGAATCGCTGATATTGCGAGGGAAATCATACATCACGAGGCAGCGGACTCGCAGGGTCTCTTCCGGGTGTTCCCTTGAATAGTCAAAAATACTGTCGTACTCTGTTCCGAGTTTGTCCATCAGGGTCGTCTCGATTTCTTCGTTCAACAGCGCCAGTTGTGTAGCGATATCCTCTGCCGTAAAGCAGATCTTTTCACCGAACAGTTCTGGCAGACGCTTGCGAGCATCAAAGAAAGGTCCGACACTGGTTCCACGGTTTTCAGGATCGATCACCGTGATTTCCAACTTTGCCACAGGGCTGCTAGCCAGAACACCAAACATCCATGCATGCGACAGTTGCTTTGCCTTTTCCGGGAAACGAGCGTCCGACATCACAAGGAGTGGTTCAGCTCCTTTACATGCCATCGGAAGCGGAAAGCGGATCACATCGTTAACCATCATATGGGCGCAGCGCTTTTTCAGAAGGGACAAAAGCTTTTTATTCTCGACCAGAAGCAAAAGAGGATAATCCGTAAAGCTCATCCAGAGGATTCCATCTGCAAAGTTTTTCCCGCTGTTCACTTTCACTCTGCGCGATTCATAATCCATTCCCGTCTGCGCCAGAAAATCAACAAATTCCTGTGGAAATAGTTCATCCAGCTCTCTCTGCAGCTGTTTTTCATCGCTCTTGTTTTTGATGCTCTCCTGATTATCAAACTCCTGAATCGTAGACAGGAAATTGAGCGCCAGAGTCTTTTGGTCCTGCTCGAACGCTTCCTTTTTCATTGTCAGCTCATCCTGCGTAATTTCCGGCAGCAGTTCACTGACCTCATTCACAAATTTATGCACCGTATTTCTCAGCACAATAAGGCTTTCGTAGTCTTTCTTGCGTTGTGCCGAAAACAAAAAGTGCAGATCGTTGATCAGAAAAGGAAGCATGGACTCACGATATTTTTTTGAAATCTGGCCATAGTCTCTGCGGATTGCCTCGATGCCTTCCATCAATGCAGTATAGTTTCTGTATGCCTGGCTTTCCACACCCGCCAGTTCGGCTTCCTTACGTGTTTTGGTCTTGCTGTAGTACTTGTCAGAACTCATCAGCTGTTGATCCATCTGATCCACATCTTCAAGGATCTTCTGGGCATCCTCAATCATTTTGGCCGACTGACGTGACAGTGTCTCACATTCCTGTTTGTAAGCCTTTTCCCGGCGCGTCTTTTCCGCATTGTTTTCTGCGATGATTCTCGTTCTTTTTGCCTGATATTCTCTTTCCTGCGTGACGAGCCGGGGGTCCCATTTTTCAATGAAACCATTCAGTTCCCCGATCAGAGCAAATACTTCTGCCTGCGTCAAAGCATCCATCGTGTTCTCCTCTCTCTCAAGACATCTTAATGATCTTTGATTTCATATCGACACTGTCCTGTGCACTTTTCTGAATGGAAACCCACCTTGAGCGAGGTGGTGACCTGCAAAGGATAGCTGAATATCTCTACCATTTCCCCGCCGATCTCTGGGTCGCTTGTGTTGCACACCAGTGTGTACTGCTTCAGATCGTTCAGCAAACGAGGCCGGTAGCCCGGCTCCGTCATGTTCAGGATATCAAGGCACAATTTCACTCCGATGCAGGTGATAAAATTGATATCCACTGAGATGCCCGGCTCAAAGCGGACTCCCTCAATATTCTCCTGATTGGAATAAACATGATGGTTTGCCTGCACCCGTGCCGAAAGTTCCGTGCCCTCGCCCAAAGCACATGCGTAGCAGGGCATTCCCCTGTCCGGGATATGATAGAAAATTTCTCCGGCATAGGCACGCTCCCAGAATCCGACCGAGAGAAATGCCGCTCCGTAATAAATGCTTATGCGGTTTGCGTAGACATCTGCTCCACGGTTATCTGCACAGCCCACAAAAACGGTTTCCCCTTTTACACAAAAATCATCCAGCATGGCCTTTGGAATGTTCTGAACGATTCCCTCAAATATCTGCACATCAATTTGAGGATTGATATTCAGCAACTTACGCTTCAGTGCATTTATCTTAAGGTCTCCGACATCCTCAATACCACACTGGTGCCGACAGATATTGTGGTATTCCATTACATCCGGGTCAGCAAGCAGAAAATGGCCCACACCGGACCGGGCAAGTTCCATTGCTACGAGGCTTCCAACTGATCCACACCCCAGAATCACTGCCCGTTTGTGATCCATTTTATCCGTTTCTAAAATACCTTTGTTGCGGGAAAATATATTTTGGTGCAATTCATAGGGTTCCGCATTGATTGGTTTTCCGTCAAAATAGAACTGAATTTTTTCCTGTCTTGCGACCCCGCAAAAACCTTTGGCGTTCGGCTCAAAGCCTTCCGGAAGGATCTGCCCCAAAAACTCCCCACGCTCTGAGAGCTCCGGCGGAAAAATATTGAAGATAGCAGTGTCCTTGAAATATTTTCCTCTCACTGGCCCCGGGTGTGCTTCCCTCATCTGCGCCGCCGAAAGGAATACCGTCTTTTCTATTTCTTCCCCAAAAAAATTCTCTAGCATATCAATTACCCTTTCTCACGCCAAACATAACAATACGTCTGGCAATTTCCTCCATTCGCCCATTTTCTTTCGGTGACTTGCCATCTGATGTGTCATGTGCATCATTCCATGCTTTCTCCAAATCTCCGGAATGATAATAAAACACCTTTTCACGCCATGCTCCCAGCATTTTATTTTCCGTCAGGTCTGTAAAACGCACAGCTTCGTTCTCGTTATTGCTTTTCGGCAAAAGCCATAATGTATTCTCATTCCATCTGACCCGAACAGAGATATTTTTCTCCTGCAAAAATTCCAAATCAGCATACAAGAGATCAAGCATCCGAGTCATCTGTTCCTCCGAGACCACTTGCTTCATGCCCATAGCCGGTGCGGTAATCTGCATATCAAGGTAAGACGATACTTCTTCCATGAAATTCTCGATGGATTTTTTGTTGGATGTTCCTCCTGCTTCAGAACGACCACATTTCCGCCGCATAAGAGCAAGTGAATCTTCTACCGAACGATACTTTAGAAGCTCTTGCGGAAACCGTTCATTTCCTATCTCATAGGAAATGCGCTGATAGTTCCGATATGTCTGTCCCACATGATAGACCGTCATACGGAAATCCGGATCAAGATTGACCAGAACCGAGATTGCTCCCTGCGGCCGCATGGACGCATAGACGTGATTAGTTTGATCGTCCGTCCCCGAGAACTGGTCAAAAGACCCCGGATGACGATGCCACAGCCCAATCAGTTCCAACCGTTCCTGATAAATTGCAGCGACCTTGTTAATCAGGTGCTGGACATACGGCTGATCGTATTCAAAATATGCGACTTCAAAAATCGAATTCGGACCGGGGTCGATGGACTCCACAACATACCATGTATCCCCGATCACTTTGCCAAGGAATAGACCGCCCGTTTCTGTCTGTATCTTTTCTGCCGTCTCTGCCATGACTGCCGCTATCGCCCGCTGCGAAAAGACCACTTCCATCTGTTCACACCTCATTCGAAACAAAAACACTCATCACCCACCGACGTGAGTGATGAGTGTTTTTCAATACTCAATAATTGCCTTCAAGCGCAACATCATCGCTGATTTCGCCATTCATCCACATTTCGCACAGAAGGATCCATTTACAGGCCCAGCTGAGAGAGGATGCAGCTGAAGTCGAACGTGTCATACCCGTCTTGAAGTATTTCGGATCTGCAGTACAAATAAAATATTCTTCATTACGTCCGAAATTATCCCGATAGATATGCGGCAGACCAAGACCGAAGCCATGTCTTACACAATTTTCGTAGCTGCCATATGTTTCCTCAAGGATCGGCATCATGCGGGTCGCTATATCCTTCAGCCGCGGCTGTACCGGAAGAATCTGGATCGAACCGCCATATTCCGATGCGCCTGCATGAGGATGATCATTTTTATAAATCAGCATCAAATCCCAGACCATACCGTCCGGACCAGCGGGCTGCACTTTGCCACGCCAGTACAGTCTGCCGGAACCATCAGGAAGCTGATGAATCGTAAACGACGGAAAGAACTTGTTCATGGCCTGGACTTCTGCCCGATAGAGGTCGGGATCACTCTGATACCAGTAAAATGCCATTGTTACTCCCTCCTGCCTTAAGCAAGCTTACCCTGCGGGACCGAAATTCCCGGACGGGTAGGATCATCCGATTCGCCCGGCAACTGAACCTGACCCGTGGGCGAGACCATAACGGTTTCACCGCTATGAATTGCTTCCTGCAATGCACGACGACGTGCAGCGACCACATCATTGTTATCCATACTGTATTAACCTCCTGCTGAAACAAGTCGTTTGGCGCGACAGTATTTTTTGTCCTTGCCAGGCGATCAGGCTGCAAAGCTGCGGATGATCTCGCCGTTCTCGGCGATCTGAGTAGTGCATCTGCTGACAAATGCCTCTGCTTTTTCCTCGCCCTGTTCCTGAACCATGCGAGCATAAGAGTTGTTGTACAGCTCGCTGCCTTCATTCATCAGATCTGCCAGACTCATACCGCGATTTTCATTCATCACACGGCTATATTCCATACGATCCCGGATGCACTGCAGGGCAGAACTGTCCTTTTCCAGACAATCTGCCGTCTGAGCCATATAATTGCGGTAGTAAAGAATCTTTTTGACCGTTTCAAACAATGCCATAATCGCATAGAGGAAGAAACAGAAGATAAATTTAAACAGACCGACGCAAATCGAAATCACCATGTTTCCCGTGGAAACAAAGAACCCCGGAATTGCTGCAATGAAGCGGTGGAAAAAGTTACTCGCGCTGCCGCCGATCGCTGCACACAGTACCATATAAAGAAGTGCACCCATGATGCCACCGCTCAGCCCCCAGATGAATCCAATCACACCACCGATTGCACATCCAACCAGACACTGCGTATACTGTCCATGGATATAATTATGGTTTTTCTGCAGTTCTTCCACATTATCCTTCACGAGCTTTGTAGTGCAGTCATAGCACAACATCTTTCCTGCATATTCACCACCAGTCACACCAAAGGAATCGCAACAATAGCGGCACAAATTCTTGCCGCACCGTGCGCAGTGGCCTACCACCCTCTCTTCCGGGTGGTAGTAGCATCCCGGATCCATGTTGGATGTCGTAGGGGGTGTAAAAGTCTGCGCCTTCTTGCTCTTACCATCAACTCCCACCTTTGGTGCATCACCTATAGGAGGGTTGAACGTCGGAATATCATTTTCCGTCGTCATTTTCTTGTTTTCCGCACTTGTGAAATCGTTCAGATCCATTTTTGATTCCTCCATAATGATTTTGTTTTATCCATTAAACTGGTGGCTCTGATAACTCCGTACCAGTTCCTCCAGTTGTTTCAGCTTTTCCTGTTGCTTTTTCAGGTCCGCTGTCGGTGATTTGACCAACCGGGCAATCTTTTGCATCACCTGATTGTAAGCCACCGCCTGGTTATCGTTCCAATCTGCCGAAGGACGGAAATTCGTGCTAATCTTTTCACTGAGCGTATCCAGATTACGCACTGTATCCGCAAGCGTCTTTTCCATGTCCTGAATAGCAGAAACGGATGCGTTCATTGCCATTATATCCAACCTCCTTTTTATAAACCGACATCAGGTCTCATATTTTTCAACCAAAGCTGCAAGCTCCTGCAGCCACTTCTGACAGTTTTCAAGCTGCGGAATCGGCTGCAGAATTGCGGTGCAACTATCCTCGACAATCTGTCCAAGATTTTTGTACTGCTCATCCTTCCATCCAGAGCCAGCACTCATATAATCACGCTGGAGCTGCTGAGCTGTAAGCTGCAATTCATGTGTACATACGCCGCAGGCATTGATTCCGTTTTTCAAATCCTGAATCTTGACTTGTGCGCTTGCCAAAAGAAACACATCCTTTCATTTATCTATCGAATTTACTTAGCAATATTGCATATAAAGTTCCACGCATTGGATGCAACTGTCTACAGACTGCATCGTGACCTGCCCCTGCTGTGCTGCCTGCGCCTGAAATACTTGCATCGACTGCTGATACTCTCCCAGTGCGCTGGACAAAATGCTCATCTGCTGTTGCAGACGTTCCAGTTTACCCTGATACTGCTGTAGCCGTCTCTTCTGGGATGCAAGTTCCTGCTCTGCACGCGCTTTCTGGCTGCGCTGCCATTCCTCTTGCTGCTGAAGCCGAGCCTTCTCCTGTTCCATTTCTCTTACAGCATTTTGAATCTGTGAAATATGTTCACGGCATCGCTGTAATTCCGCTTTCAATTGCCGAATACGCTGTGCAATCTGGCTCTGTCCATTTTCATCACTTGTTGAGACGTTTCCAATCTTCCGCAGTTCCTCTTGAATTTTGGCTACACGCTGTTCCAGCGTTCCAATCGTCTCACGTGCTTCCTTCCCCTGTAGCTCCAGTTCCTGAATCATTCTCTCGCTCTGCTGAATCGACTGTTCCAGTTCCTGAATCTTATTTTCCAGAGTTTTAACCCTCTGCGTCAGTTCTTCGACTGTCTGCCTGGTCTTATTCACAGACTTCGATGCATCGCTTTGACAGGACTGATTATGATTTGTAACGGTATAGGACATCGGCGCAGCTTGATTTTTGAAATCCAGTAGTGCCTGCTTTACTTTTTTGAGACCTTCTACTGAAACTTGTGTCATACAGTTTCCTCTGAACTATTTCTCAGTATTGTTCTTGGGATATTTCAAAGAACCGTTCTGCCGCCTGTGCTGCACGGTTGCCACTATCCAGCACACGTTTTGACTTTATGGAAAGTCCCTGAATCGACCGAAACAACATCTGGTAGTTCTGATCTCCCCATGAAATAGATGCCGCTCTGACCCCCTGCACCATATTCTGCACTGCGCCGGAAAAGTTTCTCAGATCCTGACGGATCACTTGTGCCTGATTTGATTCCATCGACGTTTCCCCTCTTTATAATCGCCTTCAGCAGTTTCCATTAGAATTTCTGCCTGGAATTTTCCTATGCCATTGACAGAATGTTTCTGTACAATTCGACCTTTTATTTTATTCTGCCACATTAGTTCTGTACTGTCAAGCCGTTTTTAACCAAATCGAGGCTTTCTATCTGGAACATTTAAATTCAATTCCCTGTATGCTTTCTGATGAGGTGAAAAAATGTGGACTATGCAAGCTTCCTTCGGCAACGAATCACAGAACTTCGCATGAAACGCAATGTTTCAGAGTATCAGATGAGCCTAGAGCTAGGACAAAACAAAAATTATATTCAAGGAATAAGCTCCGGAAAAGCACTTCCATCCATGACGCAATTCTTTAATATATGTGATTACTTTTGCATCACTCCAGAGCAATTCTTTAGCGACCACGATCGACCAGAGCTAATCGATGCCATCTCAGAGGGAATACAAGAGCTTTCCGACGCAGATTTAGAGCTTCTCCTTCTCTTCATCCGTAGATTGCAAAGAAACATATAGTTACAATATGGCTTTTGGAGCATACTACACAAATAAGTCCTACTACCACCGCTTTACCACAATAAATTTTGCAAAACCATCTTGACGCGCCTACACTTCCATGATACCCTTTATTCCAAATCTTGCTGAAAGTGGTGGTTCTCACCGTGATAACCACCACTTTCAGCGGATGATTGCCCGGAAAGAACGTACCGCCCCGCAACACACCCGATTCATTTTGCCGCCGATTCACCCCGACAAAATCATCGCTGCGCTGCGTGGGCGGTATTTTTCTTTTGTGGGGAACGTACCTTGAAAACTTCATGAGCCGACCGGACGTGATACCGGCTTTATAGCCAACGCCGCTGCACAAACAGGGGCAGGAACTTCGTTCGGAGCAAACGGTGACCCCATTACATAAGCAGCGGAACTCTCTACTTATTTTTGCGTCTTAACAATTCGGAAACATTTGTTGATGAAGCGTTTTGAGCGCAGCGGTAGAGGGCAAGAACCGTCCCGTGGCCACAAATTTTCAATTCTTGAAAATTTCCTGTCCATCCGGGACTTCACTTCTGCAATGCGTCTGCATTTCCGAAGTGATCTTGTTGGGGCGTGCCTGCCCCAAACCCTGCTCATCATTCGTGCCTTGCGGCACGAATGGAACGGCGTGTCGTGCTTACATAACTTCACCGAGGAGTTATCGAACAGACAGGAGGTACAATGACCAAAACGAATGTTCAATCGACCCCTAGCAATTCCCAGCGCCACGACACGCCGAACAACAAAACGCACGTCATCAAGTTCCGTGTGACAGCGGAGGAAAAAATGTCACTGGAACTCACTTGCAAACTCCTGAATCTCTCCCTCTCCACTTTTATCCGCCGCGCCATCCACAACGTCAAGATCGAGAAAACGGTCATCGTTGCCGGCGGCGGAGAAGAAACCCTGACCGCTGTTTCCACTTTGCTTGCTCAGTGCAGCAAAGTGGGCACCAACCTCAACCAACTTGCAAGGCACTTCAACTTCGGCGGTGCAGACACCGAGCAGATCCGAGCGAAAATTCTTGACGAACTTGCAGACCTAACCGCATTTCGGCTCAACGCCGAGAAACTTCTGGGTGAACTGTATGGCAACGCTCAAGCATATAAGCTCTAAAAACTCGGACTACACCGCCATCGAAGCGTACCTCGTTTACCAGCACGACGCGTTCACCGGGAAGCAACTTCTGGATGAACAGGGCAAGCCGAAGCTGCGGGATTCGTACCTGCTCGACACCCTTGAGTGCGGCGATTTCTCGTTTGCAACAGCCTGTCTGCTGGCAAACCGCAAGTATGGCAAGAACACCCAGCATGGTGATATCAAAAGTCACCAGTATATCATCAGCTTTGACCCACGAGATGCAGCCGACAACGGCTTGACCATGGAAAAGGCACAGGCACTTGGCCTAAAGTTTTGTTCTGAAAACTTTCCCGGTCATCCTGCCATCGTCTGCACTCACCCGGATGGGCATAACCGTTCGGGAAACATCCACGTCCACATCGTGATTGGCAGCATCCGAACACGAGAGGTGGAACGCAAGCCCTATATGCAGAAGCCCCGCGACTGGCGCGAGGGTATGAAGCACTCCAGCACAGCCCAGACCATGCGGCACTTGCGTGTTGAGGTCATGGAGCTGTGTGAGGGTGCTGGTCTGTACCAGATCGACCTGCTCAACGGCTCCAAGGAGCGCGTGAGCGAAGCTGAGTATTGGGCGCGTAGACGCGGCCAGTTGAAACTCGATCGTGAAAACGCAGCCCTCACCACAGCTGGACAGCAGCCTCGGCAGAAGAAGTTTGAAACTGTGAAGGATACTTTACGGAGACAGATTTCGTCTGTATTGCACCGTGCCACGAGCTTTGAAGATTTTTCCGACAGGCTCTTGCAGCAGTACGGCATTGCCGTCAAGGAAAGCCGTGAACAACTCAGCTACTTGCCTGCTGGCAGAACGAAGTTTATCCGAGCGAAACATCTCGGTGACAACTACGACAAGAAAGCTGTGTTTGCTACCCTGAACGCAAACGCAGAGCACAAACCCAAGGTGCAGTTCAAGCAGGATACCATCGGGAAACTGATTGACATTCAGGCAAAGCTGGCCAAGGGTAAGGGCACAGGCTATGAGCGTTGGGCAAAGAAGTACAACCTCAAAGCCATGGCACAAACTCTGATCCTCTTGCAGGAGAAAGATTTGCTCAACGAGGACGCCCTGAACCAGCGCATCGCCAAACTGGAAACCAAGTATCACGACGCACTGGCGGTGGTGAAAGACCTCGAAGGTCGCATGAAATTCAACAAAGAGCTGCGCTATCAGGTCGCAGCCTATGCCAGCACCAAGATAATCACACAGCAGTTAAAAGCTGCCAAACGACCCGCAGCCTTTGAGGAGCAGCACCGTGCAGAGCTGACAGCATACCGGGCAGCAGCAGCCTATTTTAAGGCAAACAACATCACCAAGCTGCCCAGCCCGAAAAAACTGGAAGCCGAGTATGCGCAGCTGGCATCCGAAAAGGCAAAGTTCTACGAGCAGTACAAGGAAGCTAAGGAAGAACTGCTCAAACTGAAAACCGCAAAGCAGAATGTTGCGTCCTTTTTCCGGGAGGAAGAACCGGCGCAGCAGGAGAGATAAAGGAGTGTGCGTATGATCAATCTGAAAATCGATCCGGAGTTTCAGTCCCAGATTCCCCCTCTGACCGATGATGAATTCAAGCAGCTTGAAGAAAATATCCTGAAAGCGGGCAAGCTGCTCTCTCCTTTGATCGTGTGGAACAATACACTTGTTGACGGTCACAATCGTTATGCGATTCTTCAGAAGCATCCCGAAATCTACTTTTCTACCATGCCGCTCCGCTTTGCAAATCGTGAGGAAGCTCTCGCTTGGATCTGCAAGAATCAGCTGGGGCGGCGCAATTTAACCCCGGAGCAGAAGAAGTTCCTCATTGGAAAGCAGTACAGTGTGGAACATCGGAAGCCCGGTGGAAACGGCAACAACCAGCACACGGCTGCTGCCAAGAAAACCGCCCCGGAGGAATTGTGTCAAATTGACACAATTCCTCCCACTGCCGCAGAAGCAAGCGTTCGTAAGCAGATTGCGGAGCGGAACAATGTCAGCGAATCCTACGTTGCCCGTTCTGAAAAATTCATGCGTGGCGTAGAGATCATGGAACAGATGGTGCCCGGTATGCAGGAGAAAATCCTGTCCGGGCAGTTCAAAGTCCGTGATGCTGATATGCACCGCCTTGCCAGAGCCGATTTTCCGAACCGCAAGCAGATCGTGCACGAGATTCTGCACCCGGAGGACCGCCCCGCTCCGCAGTCGAGCTACTCACACTACTCTGGAATCAACTACTCCGCGCTGGAAGTCGCTGTCCGGCGGATTCAGCA
>ENA-USUG01004007-USUG01004007.1-human-gut-metagenome-genome-assembly--contig:-NODE-4007-length-18975-cov-14.591862_pt1 | contig 18975 bp, 12 predicted proteins | sample MGYA00250059_ERZ773394 | MGnify/ENA primary metagenome ERZ773394 (study PRJEB29103, sample SAMN06111957) | human gut metagenome | biome: human gut; feature: ankylosing spondylitis patient; material... | reverse complement strand
ATACTTTACAAATATAAATATTACTTTTTTATTCCATTTACTTTTCATGATACAAAGCTAAGGTTACACAGGGGGAGGGTTGATTACCAAGCCGCTTTCTCCTTGTTGGTTACCGGGTGGTTTACTCCTAGTTGATTACCAAGCGGTTTCCCCTCCTGTGTAAGGAGGGGCTAGGGGAGGTAGTTATTCAAGCATAAACCTCTCACTCCCCCTCTCTGTTTACCCTGACAAGTACTTTGTCGATTCGAGCGCCGTCCATGTCCACGATTTCAAACTGGAAATTGTACCAGGTCAATTTCTCTCCGGTTTGGGGAATATGTTCCAAAATCTTTAGGATCAACCCGCTTAGCGTGTTATAGTAGTGGTGCGTGTAGAGACATTCCATGTCGAAATAGGCCAGGAAATCATAGAAAGAACACTGGCCGTCCACGAGATACGTGCCATCTTCCCGTTGCACGATGTCCGGTTCTTCGCCAAGCTCCGGTAAGTCTCCGATCAAGGCTTTCAGAATATCCTGCAACGTGACGATCCCCTCGATACTTCCGAATTCATCCGTGACCAACCCGTATTTTATATGCCCCTGCTTCAACTGTTCCATGGCGTTATACACGCTTTGATTCTGCGGAAAATACTGCGGTGGGCGGACAATGGCTTTCAAGTTAAAATCCGGTGCATCCATTCTTCCGAAAAGGTCTTTCAGGAAAACCACCCCGACCATATTATCCAGCTTCGTGTCGGCCACCGGGTAAATCGTGTGGAGATGCGTGTTTACCGTCTCCCGCAGGGCCTCGTTGCTATCTCGTACGTTCAACCAGATCAAATCACTCCGGTGAGTCATGATGGAGCCGAGATCCCGATCCCCGAGGTTAAATACCCGTTCCACGATGTCCTGCTCCACCTCTTGAATCTCCCCTTCGGCGGTACTTTCCTGGATGATTGCTTTGATCTCTTCTTCCGTGATCTTGTTCTCCCCGGACTTGTTCAGCCCCAACAGTTTCATCATGCACGCCGTGCTGGCGGAGAGCAACCACACGAAAGGGGAGGCCACGCGGGAAAGCACGTCCATGGGAGCGGCAATAAGTTTTGCCATTCTCTCGGCAGCCACCATGCCGATTCGTTTGGGGACGAGTTCCCCGAAAATCAACGTGAGGTAGGTCACGACGATCACGATAAGCGTTTTGGATACGAGTAGCGCGTGAGGGCGTAGCACCTCGATTTTCTCCACCCACACGGCCAAATCGTTCGCGAGGGCTTGTCCGGAATAAAGACCGGTAAGGATACCGATTAACGTGATCCCGATCTGTATCGTCGAAAGGAAGCGATCCGGTTCGTTCGCTAGTTTTAAGGCTCTTCGTGCGGATTTGTTCCCGCTTTTCGCTTCTGTTTCAAGCCGGGATTTGCGGGCGGAAACCATCGCTATTTCGGACATGGCGAGTATCCCGTTAAAAATGATAAGTCCTATGATGATTAGAAATTCCATGTGTTAGTTTTTTGATTTTAGATTTTGGTTGTTGAAAGCCGGTAGTTTTCTCCATGCTAAACTTCCTCCCTGTTCATTTGTCTCGGTCGTATGATCAGGAGCGAAGGCAGTTTTGCAAAAAGTTCCTGATCTTTTGACAATTTCTCGCAAGTGACGTAACTCATCACCAGTAAAGTCTCTTTATTCTCAATAAACGAGTTCGCGGTCAACGGCCTGTCCAGCACGAACTTGTTGGGATCCTGTTGAACAAAATCAGTCATTATCTTGGCTTGCAGCTCTTTGTCTGCTTGCTCGTCGATGAAGCAAATCCGGATCGTCATACTCTGTTCCCCCAACCGGGTTCTGGCGTAATTGAAGAGGAACAAGTCATCTTCGTTATCCACAAGCAGCAGAATATTGGAAGCCCGCGTAAATCCCCGGTTCACGAAGATTCCCACGGAACAGTCCACGTGATCCATGATCGATTCCAGCTTTTGCCGCAGCAACGTCCCCGGCAAATGCAACGGGCGATCTTTTAATTGTTTCACCCAGCGGGCGATCGCGGCAAACCTTTTGCCCCCTTTCCCGGGGGTGGTACTGCTGTCCTGCATGAATTGCTGTCCGGCTCCGACGAATAGGTAGTCCACGTGCTCTCTCTTGGCCACGCGAACCATTTCCTGGATCAGTTTGTCGGTTACCTGATAACGTTCGTCCACCCGTAAATTCAACTGCCGGGCCTCTTCCCGCAGGGGAATAAAACTCTCCTCCGCGAACTCCTCCGCCTTGGTCGGGTTCAATTCTGTTCCCAGCGTGAAGTGCGTGGCTATAAGCTGGCTCTTTTGCAGGCGATGTCCCAGTAAAAGGTCGGCCATCCCCAGTAGCATCCTACCGGTTTCCGGGCGACCAAAGGAGAGCAACACCTTCTCGTGTTGATGGGCTTTCTCCTCTTGCTTGGCAAATATTTTTTCCACGAGCGACAACATGGGGGTGGCCATAAACGTGGTCAATAAAGACATGATCAGCAGCACCACGAACATCTGGGCGGAAAGAATGCCCATCTCGAACCCGATGTTCAGCGCCACGAGTTGCATCAGCCCCCGCGTGTTCATCAGCGTGCCGACGATCAGGCTGTCTTTCCAGTTTTCGCCCACGGCCCGTGCTGCCAGCGTGCATCCGCCGAACTTCCCGGCAATGGCAACCACGATAAACAGCAGGCACACGCCCCACAACTCCGGGGTGTTTATCAATCCGATTTCCGTGTGTAGCCCCGAGAAGGCAAAGAACAGAGGCAGGAAAAATACCAGGGAAATATCCTCCACCTTCTCCATCATGACCTTGCGGAACCCGAGGTTCATGGGCATAACCACCCCGGCCATGAATGCCCCGAAAAGGGCATGGATACCGATAATTTCCGTCGCCACCGACGAGAGCACCAGAAACAGGAAAATGAACCCCACGAATGCTTTGTTGATCACTTCCGAGTTGGCATACGTTTCTCCGATTTTACGAAGAAACGGGCGCATGACCATAAACATGAACGCGATGTAGACGATGGTTAAGGCAATGGTGTAGAGGGCGCTGACAAAACTGCCCGCCTTGGCCAAGGCAATCACGATGGCCAGCAGGCACCATGCCGTGACGTCGTCATTGGCTGCCGAAGCGATGGACAACATCCCGACGGGGCTTTTGGTCATGTTGCGTTCCTGCACGATGCGGGCCAACACGGGGAAGGCCGTGATACTCATGCTTATCCCGATGAACATGGCAAAAGGTAAAAATTCCGTTTGCTGGGCCCCGTAGTCCGTGTACACCCAAATGGCAGCCACCACCCCCAGGAAGAAAGGAACCACGATCCCGGCATGACTGATGACCAACGTTTCGTGCAGTTTGTTCTTGATGACACTGAAATCCAATTCCAGCCCGATCACGAACATGAACAGGACCAACCCGATCTGGCTCAACAAATTCAAGTTCATCAGTGATTCCGGGGGAAACAGCGCGGCCGAGAATTCCGGGAAGAAATACCCCAGCAACGAGGGCCCCAAGACGATTCCGGCCACGATTTCACCCATCACGCCGGGTTGGCCGATGTATTTGAAAAGGAACGAGAATATACGGACGGTGATCAAAATCACGATGATCTGTAACAACAGAATCGTCAGTGAATTGGTCAGGTTGTCGGAAATAACTCGTTTGAATAGTTCAAACGATCCCATTTCCAGGTTTGCCGTACTGCCGACATCCGAATGGTCGAAATGCTGTCCCGTGCAAAGTGCGAAATAAATCAAAGCACAGAAGACGGTCATCATGCCGAGATAAATCCAGTAATTTGTGCTATTCCTTTTCATGATCCCCAATGATATGTTACTCTATTTTTTCATCCGTTTGAATGCTCTAAAGATTTCTCCCACCCAAAGTACGACCGAGGTGGCAAGCGTGATCCCCATCCATTCGCCCCAGGTCAGCGGGACGGTTCTGAAAACGGAACCCCCGAAATTGACTACCAGCACCTGTCCCACGATAATCGCCATCCCCACGGTGAGGAATCCCTCGCTTTTGAATATATTTTTAAAGGCCGAATCGTTTGTCCCGAACGTCTTCGCGTTAAACATGTTCCAGAACTGCAACATCACGAACACGGTGAAAAAGATCGTCAGGTTGCGCAACCCCTCCGGCGTACCGGCATCGATGCCTCCGGCATAATGGGAGAGCACGTACAGCAGGCCGAGCAGGATAACCACGAACGCGATCCCCGTGGCCAGTATCAGTCGTCGCATTTGCGGTACGATGATAAAGGCATTCGAATCCCTCGGCTTGCGTTTCATCACCTCCGGACTGGGTGGGAGCGAGGCCAAAGCCCCGGCGGCAAACGTGTCCATGATGAGGTTCACCCACAACATCTGCGTCACCGTGATCGGAAGCTCCGAACCGAACAAGGAGCCCAGTAGCACGATGATCAAGGCGGCCACGTTAATGGTAAGCTGGAACAGGATGAACCGTTGGATGTTCTGGTACACCGAACGTCCCCACATCACGGCAGAGGTGATGCTGCTGAACGAGTCGTCCAGCAACGTGATGTCGCTCGCCTCCTTGGCCACGGAAGTACCGCTACCCATGGATAGCCCCACGTGCGCGTGATTCAACGCCGGGGCATCGTTCGTCCCGTCCCCCGTGACAGCCACGATGGCCTGTTTCTGTTGTAGCAACTGCACGAGGCGTTGTTTGTCCATCGGGCGGGCGCGGGACATGATCTTTAAATCCAGCACCCGCTCCAGGGCCTCTTGGTCGGTTAACCGGGCAAACTCGACCCCCGTGATCACGTTCCGCTCGGTATCTTTTTCCGTCCACAGCCCGATTTGTCGCCCGATCTCTTTTGCCGTACCCGGCGTGTCCCCGGTCACCATCTTCACTTGTATTCCGGCATCGAAACAACGTTTCACCGCCTCCGGCACGTCCGGACGAATCGGGTCCGAAATCGCCGCGATCCCCAGGAACGTCAATTCCGCGTTGTACAGACGTCCCTCTTTGAAGCGCGATTCATGATCCTCGATGACCTGGTAAGCAAAACCCAGCGTCCGCATGGCCTGATTCTGGTATTCCAGCAATTGGGCCTCCACCGTCGTTTTATAACGGGCAATCGGTTGCAGCTCCCCGTCGATCAAGGCATGTTTACATTGGGCGAAGACGATCTCGGGAGCCCCCTTCACGTATAGAATCTTTTTCCCCATGACGGGCGAATCAACCAGCGTGGCCATGTATTTCCGTTCCGTGGAAAAAGTCAACTGGTCGATCACCGCGGCATTCTCCCGGAGTTCCCGGTAATTTACCTGTTGCCCGTTCAGCCAGAGCAGCAAGGCGGCCTCGGTCGGGTTGCCCAACGTCTTCACCCGGCCCGGCTCGGAAAAGTCGAGAAATGCGGTCGTGTTCACGGCAATCCCTTCCTTTATCAGTCGGGAATTCTCGTTGTCCGATAGTTGTTGATCCTTCAGACCGTAGAAATTGGTCTTGTACACGGTCATCCGGTTTTGGGTCAGGGTCCCCGTTTTATCCGTGCAAATGACGGTCGTGGCACCCATCGTCTCGCAAGCGTGCATCTTGCGCACCAGGTTGTTCGATTTCAACATTTTGCGCATGCTGAGAGCCAGGCTCAAGGTGACGCTCATCGGGAGCCCTTCCGGCACCGTTACCACGATCAAGGTAACGGAGGCCATGAATGCCGATAGGATCTTCTTCCCGAGGCTTAGCGAAATCCATGCTTGCGGGTCCCACGGCTTCACCCCGAAGGCCAAACCAACGGCGAGCATGACGACCAACGCACCCAGCCCGTACAGGAACCAGCGTGCCCAACTGCCCTGTTCTATGCTTCGTGGAAGCTCTTTTGCTTTCCCCCGCAGGGCATGCACGTCGTATATGACCGGCACCCACACTTTGGCCAGCATGATGACGGCCGCGATAATCAACGCCCCGATCAGCCCGAGTTGTCCCCATCCCGGGGTAGGGGATGCCGGGTTGAAGAAAATGGCTTTGATGAACAGGATGGTAAACGTGGCTGCCGCGCCACAGAATCCCACCACCCCGATGAACTTTGCCAGTGAATCCAGTTGCTTGTCAAGTGGGGTCGGTTCCTCGCTTTTCTCCGAGGACTTCTCTGCCACTCTCCCGAACTCCGTGGCGTCACCCACGGCAAGCACCCGCATGATCCCGTGACCGTCGGAAACGGTGGTTCCCCGCATCACGTGATTCGATGGATAGGTGGCTTCCAGGTTAAACTCGGACTCGACCACGGTTTTATTGGCCATCGGCTCTCCGGTCAAACTGGATTCGTTCACCTGCAGGGAGATCGCCTCCAGGAGTACCCCGTCGGCGGGAATCTCTTCCCCTTGCTCCAACAGCACGATATCGTCCACGACGATCTCCTTTTTCGGTACCTCGTGCACGTCACCGTCGCGAATCACTTTGACCAGCGTGTCGTCGTTCACCTGATTCAGCACGTCGAACTTCTTGTTCGCGTCCCACACGAACCACGTGGCCACTCCCGTCGCGAGCAATATGGCCACGGCAATACCGATGGTTTCCGCGATCTCGATGACCCCTTCCGAGAAATACATGGAGATGGCGATGCCCCCGGAAAGAAATACCGCCACCATTAATATGCGAATAACGGGATCCTCGAAGTTCCCGATAAAAATTTGCCACAAAGAGTCCCTCTTGGGGGGAGTTAACACGTTGGCCCCGTGTTTTTCACGACTTTCCAGCACTTGTTTACCCGTGAGACCCGTGTAGTGTTTACGTGATTCCATTTATATGTTAAGATTTAATTGTTTTTTTTTACGTGTTGACTGGATAATAGGATACATGAAAATGCCCGTTCCACCGGAAAAGGAGGTGATTGTCATGTTCGTTTACGGCACTCGTCATAACAGCAACACTTGCAGTGAATAGATATAAAAACCTTGGCTGTGTCGGGTGGTCAGGTATTGAATAAAATGTCGCCTTTCCCGTGCGAAAGACAACTTGACCGGAATGTTTTTTCCACCATGTATGTTGTGATGCGAATACACGTTTGTCTTCTGGGCTTTGTTGAGCCCGAAACGCCGTCCGGTGGGAGTGACCACTCCTTCGTCGGCACCTAAATGGAGGCCTGGCGAGAGGGGTGCGTAGCAGTTGGTGAACTCGTCCGATTCGGAAAGTTGTTCCGTTCGTGTAGGTGGTGTTATCTCATCCGCGTTTTTCTCTGTCTTTAGTCCATTGGCTATGAACGATAAAGAAAAGATGAAGATAGGTATGTACACAAAAAACAACGTTTTCATTATAAAATTATTTACAGGTTCAAAAGTAATATATTTTTTGGATATATCTCCGGTCTTGTTAACGCTTTTTCTTATCCATAAATCCGTTTTATTACGTACCTTCGCGTGGAATCAGAAATATTCGGATTATGACGGTAAAAATGATATTAGCTTGTATCGTGGCCCTCTTGGCCCTGGTCAACCCGGTACAGAAGGTTTTAATTGTTACTTCGTTGCAGGAGAGGTTCACTCCTAAGGAGTTGCGGTATATATCGATCAAATCGTCCATTACCGCCGCGTTGATCCTGGTCTTTTTTCTTTTCCTGGGCGAGGTCACGTTCAGTTACGTGTTCCATGTCGAGCTGTACTCTTTTCAAATCACCTGCGGGGCCGTGTTGATGTATAACGGGTTGTCCGGCCTGCTGAAAGGTTTTTTCTTGAAAGTGGACGAGCATATCAAACTGGCCGATCTGACCACGGTGCCTATCGCCATCCCGATGATCGCGGGACCGGCCACGATCACGGCTGCCGTTACGTTTCCCGTCCAGTACGGGCGCGAGATCACGATCATCGCCATCCTGATCGCCCTGTCGGTGAATCTGTTTTGTATGTTGCAGGCCCGGCGAATCGGGAATTTCTTGATTAAATACAATTTCATGAACCCGTTGATCCGGATTATCGGGTTGATTGTTGCCACGATCGGTTTGCAGATGATATTTGACGGGATCACGTTGTTTATAAAGTCGTTGACGGTATAAAAAGAATCTATTCTTACTTAAAATTAGCTTATTTTAACGATGTTCTTTCGCGTTTTCCCCCTTATCCCGCGTGGGAAGGGGGCTGAGGCGTGTAAGAGGTGGGTGATCTTCGTGGTTTGTTAACGGTTTCTTCTGTTAGTTACCGGTAAGTTACCGGAAAGTCACCGGAAAGTTACCGGAGCAGGTCGGTGACTTATTATTCACGATCCGGTAATTTTCCGGAAAAAATGTAAAGCTATAGTTAAGGAATCTTAAAGGGGCGAGGGATTACCGGGGCGGCTTTCTCCCTCCCTTAATTACCAAGCGGTTTCCCCTCCTGTGCAAGGAGGGGTTAGGGGAGGTAGTCTGTCGCGCTCATCTTCTCCATTATTTATAAGGACATAGAAGAGGTGTTTTGGTGGAAGGAGCGACTACCCCCTCCAACTCCCCCTTGCACAGGGGGAGGGTTTGGTTACCGGGTGTTTTCCACTCGTTGATTACCGGGCGGCTTTCTCCCCTCGGGGATTACCAAGCGGCCTATTTCACGATCTCGTAATCGATGCCGTTCACGTAGTAGATGGAGTAGAAGTCCTTGTTATGGTTTTTCATCCACTCCCGCATTTGTTGGATGCTGTTCTTTTCCGAGTTGCAATGGTCGGCGTCTTTGTCGCCTTTCGCTTCTTCCTCGGCCACTTCTTTTTCCCAGTTATCGATGTATTCCTGTGACAGGCGTTGTTCCTGTAACACCCCGGTCACGACGATTTCGGAGTTGACCAGCTCTTTGTTGAAGGCTTGGATGTTACCTCCGGCCTCGACGCGAATCGTGAGTTTACCCGTGGTGTCGGCCATGAAGCAGCGGCGTCCGGAGTGGGAACAGGTGTGTTTCACGATGCCTTTCAGCACGATGGTGTCGTTGACCTGCTGTTCGGCAACCTGCATAAGAGCGTTGACATCCAGGGCTTTGTCGGCCGCGGATATTTCGGGGGTACTCTCTTGTTGTGTTTTCTTGTTGGCGTTTTTACACCCGACGATGGAGAGTGTCGCGATGCAAACGAGGATAAAAATGAACGTGTTTCTTTTCATGGTGTTATTGATTTAATGTTATTTTCTTATTCTGGCAAAGAGGCATACGGTGATGAATCCGGCAATTCCCGTGCATAGGGTGATGATTCCGGCAAGGTATTTCCCGCGGGATCTGTCTTTGCGGTACACGATAAGGGTAACGACCGCGAGTACGATGTTCAACGGGAGTGACGGGAAGTAGTACCCCGAAACCCGGGGATAGATGTAACTGTTCGTGCTGTCTTGGAAGGTTACCGTGAACGGGAATAGGTAGGGCAGCGTTTTGTCCCACGCGGATTCCGGTGCCGGGCGGAACAGGCTGTCGACCCGTTGCATGCTTCGGCTCTCCAGGGCGTAGGTGTGTTCCCCGTCCGAGGTGGTTTTGGCCACCGTCCAGTAGAACATGTTGGCCATGATGGACACCCGGTCTTTGTCGGGGTCCACGTCGTCCAGCACTTTCACGAGCCGGTAGCCGTCCGTGGAGAGGTAGTACAGCGTGTGGTGCGTGTCGAACAGGAATCCGTACAGGCTCCGGTTTTCAATTTCCATCGGGAGCATGCAGGAGATGTCGCGCACCTTCGTGTCCTTGACAAAAGGTTTGCCGTTCGTCATCTTTACATGGAAGAGGTGGCCCTCGCTGTCCAGGGCGAAGTAGCCTTCATCGTATGATTTCTGGCTGGTGGGGATGCCGGCCACCCATTGCGCGGGGAAGGCGAACCCGGCCTTTTCCAAGGCTTGCTGGAAGCGGGCGGATTTCTGTTCGTCGACCCGGTTGGTGGCCATGTCGATGAATTCGATGTTCTCTTTCAGGCGGAACATGTCGCTGGGGTTCTCCAGGTCCACTTTCCCCGAGCAGGATTCGAACATGGGGTAGAGCGCGATGACCGGGGTGTTTTTGTCCTTGGGCTTGTACCAGAAGAAAAAGTTGTTGCGGGCGATCGTGTGCAGGTCAACCGGGACCCCTTGTATGGAGTCCGGAAGGGCGTTTTCCATGGCCAACTGGCGGTAGTAGAACATGGGCAGCACCCGGTCGAATTCCGCGTCGGTGTAGGTTCTACCGCTCATGTCCCGTCCCCGCACGTTGTCATCCTCCTGGTCAAAGTAACAGAATTGGTTGACGACGGAGCTGTAGTAGGTGAACGGGTAGCGGGAGGAGGAGTCCAGGGAGAGCTCAACGAGCGACGGGATTATCCACGATAGTAAGAAGACGGATAACCCGATGTATAAGATCTTTATTTTCATTTGCTTGACATTTAATGGTGTTACTGCATTCCTTCTTTAAAGTGACGAATGGAGATTTTGGGGTATAGGGCTAGCAGGACGAGTGTCCCGAACAGGAACGGGTACATGCACGCGTGGCTGCCGGGCACGCCCTGGATCATGAATACCGACAGGACCAACAGCCCGATCACGGCGTTGTAGAGGCGTTGGCTCCACACGGGTTCCAGGATGATCCATGCCGCGAGTAGGTAGGAGGCGAATCCGCCTAACACGTGGGGGAGGATCGTGACGAACCATGCCCCGACGACTTCACGCGGGAAGCTGCCGGATAGTCTCCACAGGAATCCGCCGTAGCTGACCGCGAAGAGGAGCAGCAGGCATACCATCCCGTAGCCCAGCATCAGGCACACGATCCGGTTTTCTCCCAGCGGGAGGTGTAGTGTCAGTTTAAAACGTTTCTTTGTCATTTCCGGGATAAACTGGGTGATCCCCATGATGATTCCGGCGAGTAGCGGTAAGACTTTTATCTGGTCCAGCAAAACCACGTTTTTCAGGATAAATACTTCCCACAAGTGTGGCATTCCCACGTTGCGGGCGGCACTCGATATACGGAGCGCGATGTAGCCCATGGCGAGGATAAATACCGCGAACATCAGGAGGAGTATCCAGCGGGTTTTGATCCATTCTTTGAATAGTAGTGCTTTGTTCATCGTTTTGGTGTTGTTTTCTGAGTTGGTTAATATTTCCCGGTCAAGCCGATAAAAGCGTCTTCAAGGGTCAAGGTTTCTTCCTTCAAGTCGGACACGTGCGCGCCTTTTGCTTCCAGCAGTTGACGGACGGTTGCGAGGGGCTCGAAGGAGTAGGTGATCCACTGACCGTTGGTTTTCTCCGTGTTCCATAGTTTTTCATGGGTGGCGGGAAGTTGTCCCTCGTCCAGGGAGAAGCGGAAACGGTGGAAGTTGTCCATGATTTCCCGGGTCGGCTTGTGTATCAACAGGCGTCCGTAGTCCAAGATCATGCAGTCGTCAATCAGCAGTTCCATGTCTTGGATGATGTGGGAGGTGAGGAATATCGTTTTGTCCCCGCCGGCGGCAAAGTCCCGCAAGTATTCCACGAAGAGGCGGCGGTAGCCGGGATCCAGTCCCATGGAGAAGTCGTCCAGGATCAGCAGCTCCGGGTCTTGGGCAAATAGCAGCCCGAGGGCGACTTGGGAACGCTGGCCGCATGACATGTTGTTGATTTTCTGATGGGGAACGACTTTTAGTTTTTCCATCAGACCGTAGAAGGCGTCCCGTTTCCAGTTCGGGAAGAAGGCCCGGTAATATTTCTCGATTTGCTCGATCGTGAAGTAGGTGTGTTGCACGTGGCCTTCCAGTAGCAAGCCGATTTTGGCTTTCGTGGCGGGCGTGAGGTGATTCATGTTCTCGCCGAGGAGGTAGCACTCTCCGGAGCGGGGTTTCAGGTAACCGTTCAAGATGTTGATGATGGTGGTTTTTCCCGTTCCGTTTTTCCCGAGCAGCCCGAGCACTTTGCCTTTCTCTACTTCAAAGTTCAGGTTCTCGTAAATGAGTTTTTCCCCGTAATAGTGCGTTATGTTTTTACACTCGATTACTTTTTCCATGTATAAGATATTTGTGGTTTAAAAAACAATGCCGCAATGTGCTTGCAGGGTTTCCCGGTGCAAGTCGTTTTTGCAGGAGTCGTGTTGCCAGTTGAGTTTGATGAAAATGCCCCTGTTTTTGGGCAGGGAGTAATTCCAGCGGACTTCGATGTTCGTGGTCCAGTTGTCCGCCGAGAGGTTGTCGTAAGCCTTGTAAACGGCAGCCAGGGCGATTTGCTCCTGGTCGATTTCCGTGAGTTGCAAGTCGGCGGTCGAGTTCTTGCGATACGTCCCGTCCAGAACGAGCTGGAAGGAGGACTTTTTGTAGCCGGCAGCGGCAAAGAGGTTCATCCCGCCGTACAGGTAGTTTATCTTCATGAGGCGGGCGGGGTCAATGTATTCCATCTTGAAGGAGTTGAACCCGGCTTTGGGCGAGAGGTACCACGTGAAGCGGTTGCCTTTGGTTTGCCCGTACACTCCCGAAAGGGAGAGATCGGCTTTTTTCACGGATAGCTGTTCGGCCTCGCCCGTTTTTTCGTACACGTTGGTTGAGGCGCTCCCGATGAGGGATTCAATTCCTTGACGGTTTTGGTAGGTGGCCCGTGTCCGGATGCCCCATTGGTGGTTGTTCCGGAAGGAGGTGTAAGCGATTTCGGCTTTCATCTCGTCCTGGTTCAAGGTGTTCAAGGGGAGGTCGTTCAGGTCTGAAATGAGTTTCTCGAATGAGAATCGTTCATATCCGAAGGAGCCGGAGAAGCCCTGTTTGTCGCGGGGGAAGATTTCGAGGCTTGCCCCGTAGCGGTGACCGTCGTAGAAGAGGGAGGTGGCCCCCCGGCGAAAGCGGACGTAGTCCATGCCCAGGCCGCTGAGGTTGTAGGTGATGGCGGAACCCAGTTCGCTATAGAATTTCAAGCTGTTGGTTTGTTTGTATTTGCCGACATGGAGGGCGAGCCCCAGGGCGTATTGCCTGTTCAGCCGGGCCGATATGCCGACGGAGGCTTTCAGGTCGGAGACGATGTTTCGAGGGCGGGGGTCGATTTGCCGGTACTCGATGAGGGCCCGGTAGTTGGCGTATACTCCCCACGTGAAGCGTTGATGCTCCTGGGCGTATCCCCCGGCGAAGTAATATTCTTCAAAGTCCATGTCCCCCCCGACGGAGTCCGCGACCACGTAAGGGTACACGGTGAGATAATCGGACGTTTCGTTCCATTCCACTTTTTCCTTTTTTCCTTTTTTGAAGTAGGCATTTCCCCAGGTCTTGCTGTTTTCTCCCAATGGCAGGTAGGAAAACGCGTGGAAGGAGAAATGGCTGTTTTCCGATCCTAACTGGGGCAAGAATGCCTTGTTCGCGTTCTGTTGTTCCCAACCGATTTGTATTTCCGATATGGAGAACGTGTGGGCATAGTAGTTTATTGCCGGGTTACGATAGATTTGCGACACGAAATTCTCCGTCGGGGAGAAGTAGATCCGAGCGCGGGTGTTTGCCGGAATAGTGTCCTGTGCCCAAGTCCCGAAGGCCCGGAAAAGAAGGCAAAAAATCAGAATGAAACGAAAAGTCGTCATGATTTTGTTGGTTTAATAATTATTGTTTTAAAGACGGGGTGGCTTGGGCCTCAAAGTCTTCCGTGGAGTTGTTCGTGTCTTGCAGTATCTTGCGGCCATCGATCGTGGTGGTAAGTACTTTCCGACGGACACTTTTGTTGTAGCGGTTTTTGTCGAGTTGGACTTCCCCGCAGTAGGTGTATCCCATGTCGAGGGAGGCGTCAACGACATTCCACGCGTATTGTGCTTTGTTGCTGATGTTGACGGCGTCGATGATCCATTCGTTGGGGACTTGGTAACCACTCTTGTTCATGGAACTACCTGTAGCACTGATGTATGTAGCGTTGTATGTGTAATCGGTTAAAAAAGTATTTCGATCCACTTTCAGACGAGCAATGGCATAAGCGCAAAGTCCTTGGTTGTTCAATACCCATATTGTGTTTGAGTAACAGTATATTTTGTCTAAATTGGTTACTTCCGGGTTGTCGGTATCCATGTTGTTTTTTGTCTCGTCATACCATTCGAAGTTCGCATTTCTCAAATCGAATGAATTGGAGTTTGCTTCCCTATGATCGTTGGCCTTATCACATATCAGAATAGATTCTCCGGGTTGTACCGGGTAGTCTTTCCCATTTCCGGGAATGGCATACACGCATTGAACTACCATTGCTTGTGACATAACATCCGGTGTAAACTCGAAGTGTTGGGAAGTTTTGAAAGCGGATTCCAGGATCACAAGCCCGTCGGCATATAGCACGGAGTCCGAGTTGTTGTATATTTTAATGTATTGATCCCCTAGATATTGTTTCCCTTCCGGGGTCGTGCTTCCGGCGAAATAGATCTCTTCAATAACGAAGTCTGCTTTCGAGTTGAAAAGGAATAGTTTGATGTTATCGGTGCTTGTCGTTCCGATAATGTTCACGGATTCTTTGTATCCTTTTACTTGTCCTTCAATGGTTCGCTCGTCAACGGTATAATTTATTTTCCCCTCGACGGAGATGTTGTAAAGGCCTTCGTTGAGCGTGATTTTCCCTTCGGTTCCGCTCATCTTGTTTGTGGTCAGTTTGCCGGTGTTTATGTTCTTGAACGAGACTTGCAGGTCGGAGATACCGGAGACATTCAAGTTTTCCGGTGCCGTGAACGTTAACGTAAACTCTGTGATTTTAACTTTGTCATCATCCGTGCAGGCGATAAACCCGGCACAGATGAATAGCATAAATGCTAGCGCGTAAGAAATTTTATTGATCATGTTGTTTTTTGTTTTATGACGTTTTTACTTTTTCAGTGATGGCGTGGCTTCCGGGATGAAGTCTTCCGTTGAATTGTTGGAGTCTTGCAGGATGGCTCTGCCGTCTTCGGTGGTCGAGAATGTTTTCCGGAGCACGCTTTTCCCGTACCGGTTTTCATCCCTGTCGATCACCCCGCAATAGGTCCAACCCATGTCTATGGCCGGGGAGGTTACAATCCATTGGAATTCCGATTGGACACTCAAGTTGACCGCGTCGACAATCATTTCGTTGGGTACTTTGTAGCAACTTTCTTCCATGGGGATCTCGTATTCTTCAAAAACGAATAGGTATTCGTAGTCATACTTGTAGTTCTGTAAATATGTTTCGATATCCCCCAGGCGGGCTATCGCGTAGCTATGGAATCCGCGGTTGTGGAATCCAAATATGTCATACGGGGTCAACATGTTTGTAACGTCCGGGTTGTCGATATCATCACTGTCGTCATAGAAGATTTCGAAGTCCGCTTTGCTCAAATCAAAGGAATTCGAGTTCTGGGCCTGGTGGTTTATCGCGTTATCGGCAATGGTGATGTATTCTCCGGGATTAACCGGGTATTGGGTTCCGTTTCCCGGGATGGTAATGATAGAACTTACAGCCATGGCCTGTTTCATGATATCGGGCGTGTAGTCTTGCTTGTCCGTGGTCAAGAATTCTGATTCCAGGATGGACAGTCCGTCCGCGTAGAGCACTTTATTCGTGTTGTTGTAGATTTTAATGTATTTGTCACCATTGTATTGTTTGCCTTCTTCCGTTACCGTTCCCGTGAAGAAGATTTCGGCGATGATGAAATCGGAAGAGGCTTGACTGATGAACAGTTGGGTGGCTAGGGAGGCGGTTGGGCCTGATATGTTGACGGATTCTTCGTAGCCCCGGATTTGTCCTTCTTGGTTTTCACCCTCTCTCTTGTATCGGATAACGCCTTCCATGCTGATGTGGTACATGCCTTCCGGGAGGGTTATCTGGATTTGATTGTTCGCGAAGGAGGTGTTGTTGATTACACGTCCGGTGTTGACGTTGGTGAATTTCACGACCATGTCGGATATGCTGGGGTCTTCGAAACCTTCCGGCAGGGTCGCGGTGAGTGTGAACTCGGTGGTATTGATTGTTTTGTTATCGTCCGTACATGATAGAATACTGAAAATCGTCATGATCAGCGAACAGAAAATGATAAAATTGTTTTTCATATTCATGATATATTAATGTTATAATTTGATATTCAATTCCATCCCGAAGTAGGGGATCGCTTTTCTTCTGATCTTTGCCCCGTTGGCCTCGTAGCTGGGGTTGTAATCCAGAATGTTGTTCACGAATAGGGAAAGTCCTATTTTTTGATTGAAGTATTTGGTCGCCGAGAAGTTGATGTTGATGGATACGGGGACCGTGGTCCGCTTGAAAGCGGCTTCGTTGTAATTTACTACCAGGTGCTGGCGTTCCATGTCGGCTTGGTCGGCTGCCGTGTAATCGTGTTCTTCGCCTTTGATGTCCACGTACTTGATGGGTACACCGTTCTTTCTCATGCTTTCCTGCGCGGAGAACCACATGCATTGTACGGAGGTGGCAAAGTTGAGTCCGAGTTTTTGCAGGTACGTGTCGAACATGAAGTTCGTGTTGAATTGTTCCCGGATGTACCCGTCGTCGTCCAGGTATAGTCCGATGTATTTTAGTTCTTTCCCGTTCAGCATCACGCTGGGTTTCCGGTACACCGGCTGGCTGTTGTGGTAGGTCGATTTGAACCATGCCCCGGTCACCGTGAGGCGGGTGTGTATGGATTCGATGCGGTTGGAGGAGTATTGGAATTCAACTCCTTCTTTGATGATCATGCTACCGTTCGTGTTTCTGCTGTAGGTGCTGATCACCGTGTCGGTCGTGTAGGTCAGGTCGCTTAGTTCCGGAGGACCTTGCAATGACGTGTGGTCAATGCCCGAGGCATCGTACTTTTTATAGGGGAAGGAGCGGTAGTAATTGGTCGTTCTGAATCCGTCGGTCATTTTCTCGTGGAAGTAGTTCACGGAGAAGAGGTGTTTGTCGTAATCGAAATCCAGACGTACTTCCCATTTCTTGTTGCGGGCAGGTTCCAGGTTGTAGTTCGTCGGGTCGATGATGTAGGTCATTATGTTTAAACGGCGGAAGTCCGCGTTCGTGTGGTAATAGTTCAATTGGGAGAGGTCGTAATAGATTTTCTCCGGGTAGAGTTGCGACATGACGGGCATTTTTCTTTGCCAGCCGATGCCGCCGACAAGCTGGATGTTTAGTTTCCGGTCACCGAGAAGCAAGGTCGGGAATTTCCATTGCGCGTTCACCCGGGGGTCAAAGTACATTTTGCCTTGCATGCGGTAGTCCGCGTCCAGGTTCAGCGGGGAGAATGTTCGTATTCCTCCGGCCACGATGAGTCGGTGTTGGTTGACGGGAATGTCAATCCGGTCCTCGATGAAGAATGACAGCAGGTGGTCGGCCGGGATCTCGTCATACGGTCTGGGACGGTACGATGTCGAGGGGTAAAGCGGGCGTGTCAAGTCGTAAACCTGACCTTTCCCCAGGTTTTTACTCATCCGCCATTCAATTCCCGCCTTCAATTTGTTCGTGCTGCTGAAAAGATCGAAGTGGAGTTCACTCATGGCTTTCACGTAGGCGTTGATGGGTTTACCATCCACTTTTAAGTGTGCCGTATAGCGGTACGGGAGAAAGATCCCGTCGTGTTCGCCTTCTTCCGTGTTGTCGGGGATGGGGGTGTCTTTGTCTAGCGAGATGAATTTTGTTTGCTTGATTTTGTTCAGCGAGTAGTCCACGGCGGCCGTCAGGTTGACGTATTTCCAGTGCGTGGATTCGGTGAATACCCAGTTCAATGTGTTTGCCACGGACATCCGGTGGTAGCTGGATTTGTATTTATCGATCTTTTTGTAACTGATGTCGGGATCGCTTTTCTCGTCATCGATGGATTGGCCGTAGTCGAGGTCCAGATTCCAGGATAATGACCGGGCGTTTGTTTTCCATTCGCGGGCCACGTGGGTGGTTGCCGTGAGACGTTTGTAGTTCTCCAGGTTGTTGCGGGGGTCAATCTTGGCATCCAGGTAATCGAAGCCGAAGTTGAATATCCATCCTTTGTCTGTCGCGAATCCTTTCCCGAGGTAAACCAGTTTGCTTTCGGGGTCGGCTTTCACGCGGGCTTCCCAGGGATGGGCTCCCGCTTTTCGTTGTATTTTGATCACCCCGCTGGTCAGTTCCCCGTATTCAACGGAGGGAATGCCCCGGATGACTTCCACGCTTTCGATGAAATCGGTCGACAGCATACGCATATCGACGCCTTTGCCCGTGCTGTTCCGGTAGTAGTCGTGGTCGCTTTGACTGGCTCCCAGCACGTGTTGCATGTTGGCATCCGTGTTGATGGGCACGCCATTGACAAGAAAAGCGGTTCCTAACGACGAGATGTCGTAGTTGTTGCTGGAAATGCCGACTTCCCGCAAGCGGGCTTGGTTCACGCCTCCGAGGGCGGGATCTTTCGTCCTACCACCCGGCAGTAGGGCCAGAATATCCGTGAAACTTGACGGTTGCAGGAGTTCCATGGCTTTGCGGTTGATCTTCGACGAGGTGGTCAGTCCCCTGGATTCGGAAGCGGTGACGATAATGTCTTTCAGCGTGATGTTGTCCGGTTGCAAGGCGATGGCCATGGTGGTGTCCCGGCGGATGGTTAGGGACTGGTGTATCGAGGTGTACCCGATGAAGGAGATGCCGAGAGAATAGGTGCCGACGGGGACGTTGCTGATGCTGAACGATCCTTTCGTATCACTGATGGCGTGGAGTTGCACGGAATCATTTTGGAGTAATACGGTGGCAAATTCCAGTAACTCGTTTGTCTTGGCGTCTTTTATGGTGCCTTGTAGGCGAAATCGTGTTTGACTTTGCGCTTGAGTCGGTAGCGCGATAGACAGGTAGCCTAATAAACAAAGAATCTCGATAATTCTAAATCTGCATTTCATCACTTACTTCTTTTTGTCGCGACAAAATTATAAGGCAGGAAAATATAAATCCATCGCCAAAAGTGAGGATATCGGTCGTGTTTTAGGCTGGGAAAGCATCCCTAATTGTGGGGATGGAGGGAAAAAGGAGGGTGTTCTCATGTCTTTTTGGGGGATATTTGAAAATATTTTTTCAAGAAATGAATGAAGTGAAGAAAATTATATTACCTTTGCATCGCTCAAATGAGAAGGACTCGTAGCTTAATGGATAGAGCACTTGGTTACGGCCCAAGAGGTTGTGGGTTCGACTCCCGCCGAGTTCA
>ENA-USUG01004003-USUG01004003.1-human-gut-metagenome-genome-assembly--contig:-NODE-4003-length-18989-cov-9.626481_pt1 | contig 18989 bp, 13 predicted proteins | sample MGYA00250059_ERZ773394 | MGnify/ENA primary metagenome ERZ773394 (study PRJEB29103, sample SAMN06111957) | human gut metagenome | biome: human gut; feature: ankylosing spondylitis patient; material... | reverse complement strand
TCAGGAAAAGTTCTTGGGGGTTTGGGGGCTTCTTTCAAGAAGCCCCCAACGTTTCTTCGTTTCTTCGTTTCTTCGTTCCTTCGTTTCTCCGTTCCTTCGTTTCTCCGCCCCGCCGGATTACGCTTCGAACTGGCTGTTGTAGAGTTGGGCGTAGAATCCGTTGCGTCTGAGAAGCGTTTCGTGGTCGCCCTGCTCGACGATGTGCCCGTCGCGCATGACGAGGATGATGTCCGCTTCCTTGATGGTAGACAGGCGGTGGGCAACGATGAAGGAGGTACGTCCCTGCATCAGCTTGGCAAAAGCGTTCTGAATCTTCATTTCGGTGCGCGTATCAATGGAGGAGGTCGCCTCGTCCAGGATCAGCATGGGCGGCAGACACAGGAACACGCGCGCGATGCAGAGCAGCTGCTTCTGCCCCTGCGAAAGCGACCCGCCGTCATCGCCAATGACGGTCTGATAGCCGTCAGGCAGACGCCGGATGAAGCTGTCGGCATGGGCGGCACGGGCGGCGGCTATGACTTCCTCATCGGTGGCATCGGGGCGCCCGAAGGCGATATTCTCCCGCACCGTGCCGCCGCTGAGCCAGGTTTCCTGCAGGACCATGCCCCACGCGCCGCGCAGAGAGTGCCGCGTCAAGTCGCGGATGTCGTGCCCGCTGACCGACACAGACCCGCTGTCCACATCGTAGAACCGCATGAGCAGGTTGATGACGGTGGTCTTGCCGCAACCGGTCGGTCCGACGATGGCAACGCGCTGCCCGTTCTTCACAGACAGCGTGAAGTCCCGGATCAGCTCGCGGTCGGGCGAATAGGAGAACGCTACGCGATCCAGTTCCACACTGCCGTTTACATCGGCGGGGGACAGCCTGACCGCGTCCGGCGCATCCGGCTCCTCCGCCGGCGCCTCGATCAGCTCAAACAGGCGGGCGGCACACGCCAGCGCGTTCTGCAGCTCCGTGATGACGCTGGAAATCTCGTTGAAGGGCTTGGTATACTGGCTGGCGTAGGACAGGAAGCTGGACAGCATACCGACGGACAGCGTCATGCCGCTGACCGGGTGCAGGCAGACCAAAGCTCCGAACAGCGCGGCGCCGGCATACACCAGATTGTTGACAAAGCGGGTAAAGGGATTGGTCAGGGAGGAGTAGAAGGTCGCGCGGCGGGATACGGTCTCCAGCCGCCCGTTGACTTCATCAAAATCCGATACCGCCTCGTCCTCGTGCGAAAAGGCGGTGACTACCTTGTGACTGCCGATCAGCTCGTCCACAAGGGCGGTCTGCTCGGCGCGGATACGGGATTGCTCGGTAAACAGCACGCTGGTGCGCCGCGCCACAAAGGACGCAACAAACAGCGACAGCGGCGTTATCAGCACAACCCACGCCGTCACAAGCGGATTGATGGTCAGCATGAACACCAGCGTTCCGAGTATGGTCAGGATGCCGGTGAACAACTGGGTAAACCCGATGAGCAGTCCGTCCGTGACCTGATCCGCATCGGCTATGACACGGCTGACAATATCCCCCACCGGACGACGGTCGAGATAGGACAGCGGAAGCCGTTGCAGATGGACAAAGGCATCCTGCCGCAGGCGGCGCACCACACCGAACGTAATATGGTTGTTGACGATGTTCATCAGCCACTGGCACACCGCCGTCACCAGAATGACGATACCGGCAGTCAGCAGAATGCCGGGCAGCCTGCCGTCCGGATCGACCTCACCCTGACCGACCAGCAGATCAATGGCACGTCCGGTCAGGATGGGTAGGTACAGCGTCAGCACTACGACAACCGCCGCAAGCAGCAGCGACAGGACAAACAGCACCCGATAGGCAGCCAGATAGTGCAGAACCTTTTTCATGGTCGCCAGAGACTCTCCCCTGTCCAGCTTCTGCTTCTTTCCGTTTGCATTTCGCTTGCTCATTGCGCCTCACCTCCCTTGAACTGGGACTCATGGATCTCCCGGTACAGCGGGCAGGTCTCCAACAGCTCCGTATGCGTGCCCATGCCCGCCACGTGACCGTCCTCCAGCACCAGTATCAGATCGCAGGCGTGGATGGAGGAGGTGCGCTGGGAAATGATGAATACAGTCGGATTGCCCGGCAGTGCCCGCAGTGCCTTGCGCAGAGCGGCATCGGTGGCGAAATCCAGTGCCGAAGCGCTGTCGTCCAGAATCAGGATGTCCGGCGCTCCCACCAGCGCCCGCGCAATGGTCAGGCGCTGCTTCTGTCCGCCGGAGAAATTGCGTCCCTTCTGCTCGACCGGTGCGTCCAGCCCGCCCTGCTTTGCCCGGATGAAATCCGCCGCCTGCGCCGTCTCCAACGCCGCCCAGAGCCTGGCATCGTCCGCCTGTCCGTCCGCCGTGCCCCAAAGCAGGTTGGAGCGGACAGTGCCGCGGAACAGCTCGGCTTTCTGCGGCACAATGCCGATGCGTGCCCGCAACGCCTCGGGATCAAGCTCCCGGACATCGCGTCCGAATACCCGGACACTGCCGCCGGTCGCCTCGTAGAAGCGCGGGATCAGATTGACCAGCGAGGTCTTGCCGGATCCCGTTCCACCGATGATGCCCACCGTCTGCCCCGGCATCGCCGTGAAGGTTATATCCGTCAGCGACGGGGCACCGCCGCCGGGGTAGGTCAGCTCCACGTGCCGGAAAGCAACTGCCGGTACCGCCGCCGAACCCTCGCACGCCGCGTCCTGCTCTGCCGTTCCCGCCTCCGGGAGGATCTCCATACCGGCAGGCATATCCAACACAGCCGCCACGCGGTTTCCGCACGCAACGCCCTTGGTAATGAGGAAAATAGTGTTCGCCAGCTTGACAAGCTCCACCAGAATCTGCGCCATGTAATTGACCAGCGCGACCACCTGTCCCTGCGTGAGCGTCCCCGCATTCACGGGCGCACCGCTCTGCCGGATGATAAGCACGACTGCCAGATTGACCAGCACATAGGTCAGCGGGTTCATGAGTGCGGACAGCCCGCCTGCCTTGTCCTGCAGGGCGGTCTGCTCGCGGTTCACCTTTCCGAATTTTTCAATCTCCTGCTCCTCCTTGCGGAAAGCACGGATAACCCGCACGCCGCCGAGGTTTTCGCGGGTTGCGGCTGTCACGCCGTCCAGCTTGCCCTGCACGCGGCGGTACAGCGGAATGCCGCCCAGCATAACCCCGAACACCACCAGCGCAAGAAGCGGTATGGCAGCGGCGAAGATCAGTGCCAGATGCGCATCAATGGTGAACGCCATGATCATGGCACCGAACACGATGATGGGCGAACGCAGTGTCAGCCGCAGCGTCATGTTGATACCGGACTGGATCTGGTTGATGTCGCTGGTCATGCGCGTGATCATGGCAGCGGTTCCGACGCGATCCGTCTGGGCATAGGTGAACGCCTGCATATGCGCAAACAGATCGTGCCGCAGGTTGGTCGCGGTGCCCACCGCCGCCTTGGCTGAAAAATACTGCGCGATGATCGTACAGGTCAGTCCCACAACGGCAAGCAGTACCAGCACGCCCGCGCGGCGCCAGATGAACCCGTCACCCTGCCCGCCCCGGATGCCGCCGTCAATGATCTGCGCCACCACGATAGGCACCAGCAGGTCAAAGCACGCCTCCAGCAGTTTGAACAGCGGTGCCAGAATGCTCTCGCGCGGGTAGTCGCGGAAAAACCGAAAGAAAACCTTCATGTCTGTGTCTCCTGTGTATGCGGAAGCGCCGGTTCCGGCGGTCCTTCCGGAATGATCTACGCAGAAAAGCACCCCGGAGGAGTGCTTTCCGCAGTATGAATATCAGAGTGCGCACCGGATAGCGGCAAGCAGATCGCCGAACTCCTCAAAGGCAGGCAGATCGGGGTTGTCCGCCTTGATCCTGTCGGTAGACCTGAACAGGAAGCCTGCCTTGGATGCCCGGATCATGCCGAGGTCGTTGTAGCTGTCCCCGGCGGCGACTGTCTCGTACCCGATGGACTGCAGCGCCCGGACGGTCGTCAGTTTGGACTGTGCGATGCGCATGGCAAAGCCGGTAATCTCGCCGGTAGGCGCCACCTGCAGGGTGTTGCAGAACAGCGTCGGCATCCCCAGCTTTTCCATCAGCGGCATGGCAAACTGCTCAAAGGTATCACTCAGGATGATGACCTGCGTCTCGCGGCGGAGCGCATCCAGGAAATCCTTCGCGCCCGGCAACGGATCAATCGTTGCAATGACACGCTGTATTTCGGCAAGCCCCAGTCCGTGTTCACGCAGAACCCCCAGCCGCCAGTGCATCAGCTTATCGTAATCCGGCTCGTCGCGCGTTGTACGGCGCAGCTCCGGGATGCCGCTCGCCTCTGCGAACGCGATCCATATCTCGGGGACCAGTACCCCTTCCATATCAAGGCAAACAATGTTCATTTCCCTGTTTCACTGTCCTTTCTTTGATCCGCGCCTCTGCGCTCAATCGTACAGAAATTCCCGTACCTTCCGCTCCGTGTAGGTCAGATCCATCTGCTTCGTCGGGTCATTCGGGTCGAGGAGCTTCAGAATTGACATGCCCTTGTAGGAAGCGAACCGATACTCCTTGCCCTGCTGGCTCCGGTTGGGCACACTCATAGACTTGACACCGGAGGAAAAATTGGTGACGATCGACAGCCCCACCGAGAGGAAGTCCGTCGCCTTGATATTGGTGCGAATAATATCCAGCACGAAATCCAGCGTGCTGTCCATTTGAGTCAGGCTCTGCCCCAGCACCTGATTCAGCATGGCGATCATCACATCGCGCTGCCTGCGCGTCCGCTCAAAATCCGTCCCCAGCGTCCGGTTGCGAAGATGTGCCAGCGCCTGGTCGCCGTTCATGTGGATGCTTCCGGCGCTCAGATTATTACCGAACAGAACGGAGTGCTTATTGCTGTAATACTGCGCCTCCGCAGCCGTCAGCGTGATATCAATCCCGCCGATATGGTCGATCAGCTCGATCACGCCGTTGAAATCCACTACAATGAACTCCTGGATATCCAGCCCGAACGCTTCATTGACCGTGTTCACGGCAAGGCCTGCGCCCTCCAGTCGGTAGGCGGCGTTGATGCGGTTCCAGTCATGCCCCTCAATGGGCACCAGCACATCGCGCAGAACCGAGATCATCCTGACCTCTTTCGTCTTTTTATTGATGGACAGGACAATCATGACATCGCTGTTCCCGCGCTCCTTGCTCACGTCGCGGGAATCGGTTCCCAGCACCAGAATGTTCCGGATGTTGGGATCACGCTGTGTCTCGCGGTAGATCGGCACGTTGCCGAACACATCCACCTCGTCGGTACTGTTATGGAAGCTGTTGACCGACTGCTCGTTGCCGGCACGGCGGACGACAGCGCCCTGCGCGTTAAACACGTAGTATCCGGGAGGAATCATGTTCTTCCCGTCCTCGACGTAATAGGTTGTGTTCCGCACCACATCGCCGGACGGCTTGACATAGTAGTAGTTTCCGTCCAGTCGGATCAGTCCCGCACCGACCTTCTTCCCGTTTTCATAGTAGAACAGCTTGCCGTTCTCCTTGACAATGCCGTTTTTGATCGGTTCCGGCTCCGTGTCAGGCTCCGGCGGACGGGTCGTGGTCGGTTCTGTGGGCTTACCGGTCGGATCTTCCGGTCTTGTTGTCGGGTTCTCCGGCTTGCTTGTCGGTTCCTCCGGCTTGCTTGTCGGTTCTTCCGGTTTACCGGTTGGTTCCTCCGGCTTGCTTGTCGGTTCCTCCGGTTTACCGGTTGGTTCCTCCGGCTTGCTTGTCGGGTTCTCCGGCTTAGTTGTCGGGTTCTCCGGCTTGTCGGTTGGTTCCTCCGGCTTGCCTGTCGGTTCTTCCCGCTCTGTCGGCGCATCGGTCGGTTCCCCGGCGGTCGTTTCGTCCGGCGGGAAGGTGTACTCCTTGTTCGGGTCAAAATCCGTAGGGAACTCGATATCCACAATCGGCTCCTGCGTTTCCGGGCGGCTGTAGCTTTCCGGACGTTCTACCGGGGGACGGTCGATGAGTCCCTGATTCCGGTCGTTGAACTTCTTCATTTTCAGACCGATATATGTGCCGATGAGCGCTGCCGCCAGCAGAAGCAGTGCCGCCAGCACGATCAGGATCGTGGTCACCACGCGCCATACTTTGGAACGTTTTTTGCCGCCGGGGCGGTCTTTTGCATTTCGTTTCCGCATTTTTTGCACCACCCGCCTGCACGGGATTCCTTTCCGGGGGCGTATCCCCATTCGGCGCATAGGCACCTCTTATCCGATTTATTATACCACATCCTGCCAGCCTGCGCAATGGGGTTCCGAAAAAGTTTACAAGTTTGCCGGTAAGACGCAGGAGTGTGAAACTGTCCCGGCTTGCCGGAACGGCTGTCGCCCCGACTGCCAAGGCACAAAACCATCTGCCCGAAAAATTATTTTCAGACTTGCGTTCTCTACTTGTTTTCGGGGGAAAAGTATGCTATAATAGCTACAGCAAGGGTAACCGCAGAACGGGCGGAATCAGGAGGATTTTCCGATGGCAGTATTGGGACTGGTCATAAACGTGCTGACCGTGATCGTGGCAGGCAACGCGGGCGTCATGTTCCGCGGGAAGCTGCGCGCGCGGTATCAGGAAATCATCGTGCTGGCATGCGGGCTGGTCATGGGCGTGGCAGGACTTGCCGGCGGACTGCGCTCGCTGTTTTCGCTGTCGGACGGCAAGCTGGAAATCGCCGGCTCGGTACTGATTGTGGTGTCCCTGATCATCGGCGGAATGCTCGGCTCCTCGCTGAACCCGGAGGAGTGGCTGGACAGGCTCGGCAGGTTCTTCCGGCGCTTGACTGCGCCGTCCGAAAGCGCTGCCGCCAAGCGCAAACCCGTGAAAGCCAATGCAGTACCCGCGCCGGAAGCGGTAGAGAACGGGGAGAGCGCGGACGGCGGCAAAAAGCCGCGGCGTCGGCTGGAGGAGATGCCGGTGTACAATCTGCCCTCCGCCCGGTCGGGACACCGGTTCGTGGACGGATTCGTCATCGCCACGCTGTTCCTGTGCCTGAACCCCTTCACACTGACCGCCGCACAGCAGGCGGGACTGACCGGCTCGCCGACGCTGTACTACTACGTGTCGGTTCTGGATTTCATCGTCATCGCGGCACTCGCCACGGTGTACGGCGCGGGCGTGTCCTTTGCCGCCGCACCTCTGCTGGCAGCCGAGGGCGTGACGATGCTGCTGTACAAACTGCAAAATCTTTATCAGACAAGCAATTTCGGACACAGCACCGCCGCAGATCCGGCGCGGCAGAAAGCGGTCAACGCACTGCTGGACGGGTTCTGGGGCACCACCTTCCCGACCATACAGGCGCAGTTCTGCGTGATCGCCGGCGTTATCCTGATTGCGCTGGGTCTGAATCTGGCGTTCGGCAAAAAATACCGGGTCGGCAATCTCGCACCCGCCATGCTGATTCCGGTTCTGTACTACGGGGTAACACTGCTTGTCCAGCTGGCTGTCTGAGCGGCACGCCTGAATCTGCTGAAGCAGTACGGAATCATACAGTAGCCCCGCGCCAGACAAAAAGCAGGAGCCTTCCCACATCGGAAAGCCCCTGCTTTTTTCGCGCTCCGGAGGAGAGGTGCCAGCCCGCACCGCTAATCCCCGAGCTTGCGCCGCGCCTGCCAGTCCGGCAGATAACGCTCCACCTCGCGCCAGAAGTCGGCGGAATGATTGCCGTGCAGGAAATGGCACAGCTCATGCACCACGACGTACTCGATGAACGCATGCGGCCGCTCGCACAGCCGCGCATTGAAACTGAGTGAATGCGTTCTGCCCGAACAGCTACCCCAACGGCTTTGCATAATCCGGAAGCGGACGGCGGCGGGCGCCGCCACGCCGCGTTCCGCAAACAACGGCAGGTATTGCCGCAGGTATTCCTGCACCAACTCCTGCGTCCTTTGCTTTTCAAAGGACTGCAACGCACCGATGCGCCAGCTGTCCGATGTCGGGTCGGGCAGCTCCACACGCAAAAGTCCCGCCGGCTCGTCCAACGACCAGCGCCCCTTTCGACTGTTGCAGGCGGCATACTGCACGCGCAGACTGCCGCCGAGGTACGGCACACTGTCCCGCTGTGCCAGCACGGGCAGGTCCGGATAAGCGTCAGTCCTGTCCGTTACCCGTTCAAGCGCACGCAGAATCCACTTCTCACGTGCGATCAGAAAAGACTCAATACTTTCCTGCGGAGTCCGCAACGGAGCAGACACGTATATGCTCCCGTCCGGCCGCACCCGCAGGTTGATGTTCCCGATCGCCTTGCGCTCCAATTCATAGGACAGCCTTTTTCCGCTATCCGGCAGACGCAGGATCATCTTATTCCCCCACACGCCGGTTACCGCTGAAGTCCGCGCATGAACGCCTGCTTATTCTCCCGCGCAGTCGTGGTAGGTCTGCCGAGATCGGCACGTGCGCCCAGCGCACAGCGCACCTCCAGCAATATCAGTTCTCCGGACTGACGCGCCTCCGCCAGTGCCGCATCCAATTCGTCCTCCCGCTCGACGCACAGCGTGCGCGGGTAGCCGCATCCGCGTGCGATCATGCCGATATCCAGTCCGGATGCAACGGTCGGCATCCCGCCCACCGTCTCGTGTGCACCGTTGTTGATGATTACATGGACGAAATTGCGCGGCTTTTCCGTTCCGATCAGTGCCATGGCGCCCATATGCATGAGCATGGCACCGTCCCCGTCTATGCACCAGACGCGGCGCTCCGGCATCCGCAAAGCAAGCTCCAGCGCGATGGAGGAGCTGTGCCCCATGGAACCGACGGTCAGGAAATCGTGCCCGTGCCCCTCGCCGCGTGCCTCGCGGATTTCAAACAGCTCCCGTGATGCCTTGCCGGTCGTGCAGACGATCGGATCGTCCCCGGCGGCGGCACTGATGCGGCGGATGACCTCCTCCCGCCGCAGGGTATACCCGTTGCGGTAATCCGGCTTTCCGTCGCAGGTCAGCGCCCCCTTGCGCACCACGAACGCCGCCTGCCCGCCCGATGCGAACAGCGGCTTCCATTCCTCCAGCCGGGCATACACTTCGTCCTCGGTCGTCTCCTTGCCGATAACGAAGGTGCGTATATCCATATCCTCCAGCAGGCGGACGGTCACCTCCCCCTGGAAGATGTGCTGCGGCTCGTCATGAACGCCCGGTTCCCCGCGCCAACCCACGACAAACAGGCACGGGATGCCGTACACCTTGCCGTTGAGCAGGGAGGCAACCGGGTTCACGATATTCCCGATGCCGCTGTTCTGCATATATACGACCGGCACCTTGCCGGTAGCAAGGTGGTAGCCAGCCGCCAACGCCACGCAGTTTCCCTCGTTGGCGGCAATGATGTGATCCTTCCCCAGCCCGTACTCCTGCATCAGCCACGTACACAGCGGCGCCAGCAGGGAGTCCGGCACGCCGGTGAAAAATTCAAACGATCTGAGAAAATCCGGTTTCACGGTGCGCCTCCTTACAGCTCGTCGATCAGCGAAATGATCTGCTTGATGGGCATCAGCCGCGCATCCACTTCCTGCGCGCGATGGTAGCGCAGAATGTCCGTCGCCGTGCTTTGCATGGCAGGGAACGCACTGCGCGTGAGCTGGTTGGCATAGATCACGATGTTCACGCCGTGCCGCGCCAGCTCCTCCTCCGTCACGCTGTTGAAGGAGGTCGGTACAACCACGATGGGCGTAACCGGATCCTTCTGCCGGAAAGTATCGCAGAACGTGAATATCTCCGTCGGATCCTTCCGGCGGCTGTGGATCATGATGCCGTCTGCACCTGCCTCCACGTATGCGAACGCGCGTGTCAGCGCATCCTCCATGCCCCGCTCCAGAATCAGGCTCTCAATGCGCGCGATAATCATGAAATCGTCCGTCAGCTGGGCACGCTTGCCCGCCGTGATCTTCGCGCAGAAATGCTCCACGCTGTCCTGCGTCTGCTCTACCTCCGTGCCGAACAGGGAGTTTTTCTTAAGTCCCGTCTTGTCCTCGATGATGACAGCCGAAACGCCCAGCCGCTCCAGCGTCCGCACGTTATACACGAAATGCTCGATCATGCCGCCCGTGTCGCCGTCCAGAATGATCGGCTTGGTCGTCACCTCCATGATATCGTTCAGCGTCTGGATGCGGGAGGACATATCCACCAGTTCAATGTCCGGCTTGCCCTTGGCAGTGCTGTCACACAGCGAGGACACCCACATGGCGTCAAACTGATCCAGCTTGCCGTCCGTCTCGACCACGGTCTTTTCCGCAATCAGCCCGGTCAGTCCGTTGTGCGCCTCGATGGTCTTGACGATAGGGCACATTTCGACCAGCTGACGCAGGCGCCGCCGCCGGAATTCCGGCATGGCGAGTTTTTCCTTGAGCCGCAGGTCGATCTTGCGCACCTCCTCGTTGACCGTATAGGGCGCCTCGATCAGCTCGCCGCCGTACTGCGCCAGCGCCCGGATCGCGCTCTCGCGGAGCACGGCTTCGGGTCCCGTGCGCCAGTTGTCGCCGTGGATAACATAATCCGGCTTCAGTTCGGCAAGTATATCGTCATACAGCATATCGTCCTGCACCACCACGCGATCCACGCCGTCAAGACCTTCATACAGCCGGACGCGCTCCTCAAACGGGATGGTCGGAAACCGCATACAGCGGATCAGTGCGCGGTCACTCAGCGCACCCACGATAACGGCGCCGTATTTGTGCGCCTCCTCTATGATATGCAGGTGCCCCTCGTGGATGACATCCGTGCAGAAGCAGGTGTAAATGGTTTTCATAATTTGATGCTCCTTGTCTTTTGGCGGAGTTTCCGAATATCCGCCGGGCTTTCGCGCGGTGCCCTTCGGATTCTCCGTTTGTGGATCAGTCCCGGTACATGACCGGGATGCGGACACCGGTCACGCGCAGTGCGTCGGTAAACACGGCGAAAAAGTCCCGGATATCCGCCTCGTCGATGGCGCCCAGCGCGCACAGCCGGAAGGTATTGGTTGTGGAGATTTTGCCGGGGTAGATGGTAAAGCCACGCTCATAGCAGTAGTCGTGAACCTTTTCAAAGTCCCAGTTGGGATCGTCCGGATAAATGGCAGACACCACAAGCCCCGCCTGCCATTCCCGGCGGATGACATCCCGGAAGCCCAGCCTGTCCAATCCCTCATGAATGGCTTCAAACACCCGCGTGTGGCGCGCCCACTTTGCCTGCTCGCCCTCGGCGAAATACTCCTTCAGTCCCTGCACGGCGGCGTAAACCGTCTGCACGGGCGGGGTGAAGTGCATCTGCCCGGTGCGCTCAAAGAAGTCATACTGCAACCAGAGATTGCAGTAGTAGGAACGGCGGGGATAGTCGCGGCTCGCCTCGATGACGTCCCGCCGTCCGATGACAAAAGAAAGCCCTGTCATCGCCATCAGTCCCTTCTGCGCCGACGCCATGCAGAAATCAATGTTATCCGCCTGCACGTCGATGGGGCGCATGGCGAGCGTGGAGGTAGTATCCACCGTGAACACCGCCCCGTAGCGATGCGCCAGAGCGCCGATCTCACGGATGGGGTTCAGGATGCCGGTCCCCGTCTCGTTATGTGTAGTATGCACCAGTGCGATGTCCGGATTCTCACGCAGTACCTGTTCCACCCGGTCAAGGTCGGGAAGTTCATCAATCGGGAAGGACAGATCAATGTGCGGCAGTCCGTAGAACTGGCAGATCTCCACTGCGCGGGTACTGTAAGCGCCGTTGTTGACCACCAGCACCTTGCCGCCCGCAGGCAGGAGGGAGTTGAGGCAGACGTCGATATTGAGCGTTCCGGAGCCGCAGAACAGCACGGCGGTGTACACGTCCGGATCGGCGTGAACAACCCGGAGCAGATCACGGCGGAAATCCGCCATCACATCGGCAAACTCGCGCTCGCGCGGGCAGATATCCGGCACCACCTGCGCCAGCTTGACCGTGTCGGTCGTGGTGGAGGGTCCGGGGTTGAGCAGTATATTCCGCTTTATTTTCATATCCATGGCATATCCTCTCCGGCGCGGCTTCTGCGCGCCACCAGTATTGCAAATACACGGCTTATTATACATGAAATTGCCTCGCTTGTCAAGGCGGTTTTGGTGAATATGCAGGGAAATCGCCTCGGGTTGCTCCGGCGGGGACGGCGGTCTGAACCCTGAGGGCTTTCCTGCCTGCTGTGTCAGCCTTCCCCGCCGTTTCCGGTAACCGCGGACGGCAGGTCACACGCGGGTACCGGGACAGCAAAAGCCGCCCGGCGGTAGAAGGGACAAGCCCCCGCCGGGCGCATGGTTCGCTTCCCTGCTCCGGTTCCGCCGAATCAAGCAGCGGCGCCCTTATATGCTCCCCAGCACCGTTCTGCTGTCCGACAACCCGCGCGTTACGTCGGAGAGCGCGGGCAGAATGTCCGAGGGAAGCATCCCGTACTCCCCCCGTACAGCCGCGCATCGGTCGCCCGCCGCCCCATGCAGATACACTCCGGCGGCGGCGACCGCGGCAACCGACAGACTTCCGTCCCGCAAGCGATCGCGCGCCTGCACCAGCAGGGAGCCGATGACGCCCGCCAGCAGGTCACCGGAGCCGCCCCGCGCCATGCCTGCGTTGCCCGCGACCGAGAGCCATATCGCCCCGTCCGGTCCGGCAATCACCGTGTGTGCATCCTTGAGAACGACCGTAACACCGTGCAGCCTTGCAAAATCAGCCGCGATGCCCGGCAGATCCGCGAGTACTGCGGATACGGACAGCCCGGTCAGACGTGCCATCTCCGCCGGATGCGGGGTAAGCACAACGGCGCGGTTCGGATTGCGGAGCATCGGTGCGTCCCACAGCTGCGGATGCGCGGCAAGCAGATTGAGCGCATCCGCATCCAGCACGGCGGGGCAAGGCACCGGCGCGGACGCTTCCGCCGCTTGCAGAACCGCCTCCAGTACCCGGCACGCGGACGCCGAAGTGCCCAGCCCACAGCCTACGACATACCCGTCGGCGTGCGGCAGGGCGGGCGGATCTGCGCAGTACGGCGTCAGAATCGCCTCCGGCAGGGCTGCCTGCAGGACGGCGCGGTTGCCTTCCGGCGTCACGATATGCGCCAGTCCCGCTCCGGTACGCAGTGCCGCCGACGCCGACAGCAACGCCGCACCCGCCATTCCCGTCGAGCCGCAAACCAGCGCCAATCTGCCGTAGCTGCCCTTATTGGTGCGGCGTTGCCGGGGGGGCAGTACAGTGCGCAGCAGCTCGCCGTCTGCGAGACGCGCCCACGGAGTTTCCTCCTGCGCGGTGGCAATGCCGAGATCGGCAACCAGCACCTCTCCGCACAGATCGGCGCCCGGGTACAACAGCAGTCCCGGCTTGAGCGCCTGCATGGTCACGGTCACCGCAGCCCGGATTGCATCACCCGGCACTGCCCCCGTGTCTGCCATGACGCCGGACGGAATATCCGCTGCCAGCACAGGCAATCCGGCGGAATTGACCGCGCGGAACACGGCGGCGGCAGCACCTTCCGCCGCGCGGTCAAGTCCGATGCCGAACACCGCGTCCAGCACGGCGGTGCTGACCGGGAGAAGGCGATCCAGCGCCTCGGGCGTACAGACCGGGACGCCTGCCGCTGTCGCAAGCGCGTACTGCCGGGCGCATTCCCCGCTCATGCGGGTCGGATCCGGCGTGCCGTCCACGCCCGGTTGCCCCAGGTACAGCACCGCAACCGGACGTGCCGTGCAGTCCTGCCCGGTCGCAAGCCTTCGCGCGGCGGCAAAGCCGTCCCCGCCGTTGTTGCCGCCTCCGCACAGAATCAGCACCTGCCCTGCCGGAAACAGTGCCGGGCGACTGTCTATGCAACGCACCAGTGCCGCCGCCGCGCGCTCCATCAGAATATGGGAGGGAACGCCTGTTTCCCGGATGGTATACGCATCGCACCGGCGCATCTGCCGGGCGGTCAGAATGGGTGTAAATGCGCGCATGGGGGCACTTCCTTTCGCTTTTTTATTCGTTTATTCGACGTTTTCTAAAAGCGAGGCGGGCAGGCGGTCAAAGTCGCCGCATCCGCCGGCGGCAGTATATCGTGACAGACCGGCGTGTAAAACAGCCGGCGGCGAACGGCAGGATCGTCTGATTCTGCCAGTATCCACATGAGCTTGGTAAAGCACGCCTCCGGCGTCATGTCGAATGCCTCAAGAACGCCCATGTCCGTCAGTCCGCTCCCGACGCTGTAAACAGACAGGTCGGTTCCCTCGCTCTGTACCTGCGTAGTCAGCGCAACCAGCCTGCCGGCAGCCGTCGCGCGCTGTATCTCCGCCCGAAAAGCGCCGCCGCGGTCGGGCAGCCCGCCCACGCCGAAGGACTCAATCACCAATGCCCGGTAGCGCCCCAGCATGAAGTGCAGCAGTTCCGTGTCCGTGCCGGGTGTCAGCTTGAGAAGCCCCACCGAGGGATCCAGCGACCGGCAGAAGTGCGTCTCCCCCTCGGTCGGATCAAAATACAGCGCCATGCGTCCGTTCTGAACCGTTGCCAGCGGCGGATAATTCGGGCTGGAGAAGGCGGAAAAGCTCTTGCTGCGCGTTTTGCGTGCACGGGTCCCGAGCAGAACCTGCCCGCCAAAGACCACCAGCACCCCCGCCATTCCCGATGCGGCGCACAGAAAGCTGTCGGACAGGTTCTGCTTGGAATCGGTCGTTTCAAAGCCGATCGGCTTCTGTGCGCCGGTCAGCACAATCGGCTTGCGGCTGTTCTGGATCAGGTAGGACAGCGCCGAAGCGGTATAAGCCATGGTATCGGTACCGTGCGCGATGACAAAGCCGTCATAGTCATCATACCGCCGGATGATTTCGTCCGCGATGCGGATCCAATGTTCCGGCATGATATCCGTGCTGTCCAGTTCAAACAGCTGCACCGCGTCCGCATCGCACATACGCGACACGTCCGGGACAAGACGGAGCAGCTGCTCCGCTCCCAGTGCCGGGGAGAGTGCGCCCTCGGACAGTTCCGAAGCGATGGTGCCACCGGTGCCGATAAACAAGAGCTTTTTTCTGGCTGTATTTGACTGCATACTTTCAATATCGTTCCTTCTGCGGAACGCCTTTCCTGCCTGTATTCCGTGTCGGAGAGGTCTGCTACATGGTATCACAAAGCGGGGCGGTTGTCAAGGGGGGGCATAAAGAAGCAAGCCCCCACCGGAAAAGCGCACCGCTCGCCCCGCGGGAACTCACAGCACAATCCAAAGCCCCAGCAGGGCTGCCGTCAGCGCCGGGATCGCCACGGCGGCGCCGTAGCGGACAAACGAACCAAAGGAGAACGGTACGCCGTGGTCGCGGAGCTGACCGGTCCACATGATGCCGGCAAGCGCTCCCATAGGCGTGAAAAAGGCGCCCAGATTGGAACCGACCACCGCCGCGTACAGTGCGGCTGTCCCGTTCCCCGTCCCGGCGGGCAACGCCGAAATAACCGAGCGGTACAGCACACTCATCGGAATGTTGTTGACCAGATTCGCCGCCAGAAACGAGGAGCCGCCAAAGCTCAGAAGCGTTCCTGCCACCGTGCGCGGGGACGTCAGGACGTCCCCCAATGCCGCCGTCACACCGTGCTTTTCCAACGCCAGAACCAGCACGAACATGGAAAGCACGAAGGGAGCAAGATCCCACGGCGCACGCACAAAGCAACGCCCGATCAGATAGGGCGCGCGGTGACGGAAAAAGCTGATGCCCATGGTGAACAGCACAAGACTGCCGAAAAAGCAGCAGGTAATCAGCCACATGGGCAGATTCAGGAAGGACGAAACAGACAAAAGAAGAATGCACCCGCCCAGATGGCACAGCCCGATGATCTCGGTCGGACGGTCTATGCGCGGGAGCGACTCTTCCCGCGCGTCCAGCGGGGCGCGCAACCGCCGCCGGAACAGCAGGTACAGGACGCCGCAGGACACGGCTCCTGCCAACCCCGTCGGCAGAAGCATCCGCAGCGTATACTGCCAGAAGGATATGCCCGCGCCACTCATCAGGTATATGTTGGTCGGGTTGCCGATAATCAACGCCATGCTCCATGTGTTGGCGGCGACAAACTCCGAAACCAGATACGGAACCGGGTCGATCCGCGCGCTGGCGGCAAAATGACAGATAAAGGGCGTAAAGGTCAGCACGATGATGTCGTTGGAGGTAAACACGGTCAGCACCGACACCAGCCCATACAGCAAAAAGAACAGCATCCGCTGACTCCCGCCGGCACGCCGCAGGATGCGGACTGCCAGCAGGCGGAAAAAGCCCAGCTCGTCAAGATACACCGACATCATGGTCATGGAGAAGAACAGCACCAGTATCTTGAGCGGATTGACCTCGCCCGCGCCGGTCAGCCCCTCGGCTACTTCGCCGGGGCTGATCTGCCCGGTCAGAATCATGCACAGCGCCCCCGCCAGCGGCGCCGTCCAGAAAATGCTCACCCGTCTGCCCCGCACGGACACCGCCGGTTTACAGAACACCAGCAGGAGCAGTCCGCCACAGCTCAGCAGAAAGATGGAAAGAACAGCCGTCACGCGCTCACCTCTTCACCGCGACGCCCTGACGTCGGGTGCGGCAAACCAACAGCCCGGCGAACAGCAGTGCCGGGAACACCAGCGCCGGAAGCAGTCCGGACCGGACGGTATCCCCCGCCATTCTGCCCACCAGCCACGGTCCGGCGGTACAGCCGAAATCCCCTGCCAACGCCAGCAAAGCAAACATTGCGGTCCCGCCGCCGGGGCACGCACGGGTGGACAGACTGAAGGTCCCGGGCCACATGATGCCCACCGACAGCCCGCACAGTCCGCAGCCAGCCAGTGCGGCAAGCGGCGAGGGGGCAAGCGCGGCAAGCAGGTAACTGCCCATGCAGGTGACGCAGCAGACCAGCATCATCCGGCGCATATCGTGCCGGTGCGAAAGGCGGGCGGACACGACCCGCGCCGTTCCCATGAGCAGGGCGAACAGGCAGGGACCTGCCAGATCCGAGAGCGTCTTGCGGGTAGCCGCGCTGAGCGAGCCAAACGTACTCAGTCCCTGCTCGGCAAAGGCGGATGACCACTGGCTCATCGCCTGCTCGCTGGCTCCCGCGCACAACATCAGCACCACGAACAGCCAGAAAACGGGACGGCAGAGCAGCTGCCGGATGGTCATCGGCGCGGTGCCCTCCGCCTCGTCCAGCCGCCTCAGGGGGACAAGCGAAAAGTATACCGCATTGAGCAGCGGCAGTGCCGCCCAGGCAAACGACATATACCGCCAGTTCTCTATGCCGAACAAGGCAAAATAAGCGGTCGATACCAGAATGACGAACACGTGCCCCCAGCAGTAAAAGGAGTGAAGCAGGCTCATTGCCGCGTCCTTATGGTCGGTCGGGCACGCCTCCACGATGGGGCTGATAAGCACCTCCGTCAGACCGCCTCCGACCGCGTACAGCATGATGGACAGCAGGATCCCGACAAACGGATCGGGCAGGCAGAAGGGCAGGATGCCGAGACATATCAGTCCGACACCAGCCATAATGTGTGCCGTAACGATGCAGGGGCGGTAGCCGATGCGGTCTACGAAGCGGGCACCCGCCAGGTCAACCAGCAGTTGGATGCCGAAATTCACGGACACCAGTGTTGCCAGGCGGGACAGCGAGATACCCCACGTGCTCTGGAAGGTGAGCAGCAGGAGGGGGACAAAGTTATTCACGACCGCCTGCGTGACATAACCCAGGTAGCTGGCATACAGCGTATGCCTGTATGAAGTGCGGATATTCATGATACCGTATCCTTTCGGGCAAACATATTATAAAGGAAGTACCGATTAGCCTTAAAAACCTTCGCATTATAGCACAGCCGGGCGGCATTGTCAAGCGGGTTTACTGCTTTTTTCGGGGGAGAGGAGGTCTCCGCATCACCGGACGCAATCAAAACTGACGAAACAGGCAAACTTTTTTCGGATTATCTATTTACTTTTTACAAGATATCTGCTATAATGGAGACAACCGTAATTTACAGAAAGGAACCACGCCATGAAAAACCGTCTACCGCACCTGATCGCCATGCTCCTCGCCTGCCTGATGCTGCTCAGCTCCGTTTCAATCCTGGCAGGATGCGCAAAAGAGGACGACCCCGCCACGGAAACCGCCTCCGGGCAGAACGGCACTGCCGGGGAAACAAGCACCGAGTACGTACCCGACATTGCCAAAAAGAACTACAATACCACTTTCAATGTTGTCGCCATCGGATTCAACCAAGACCTCCTTATCCTCGACGAGGACAAGAAGCGGGACGGCAACAGCTTAGACGAAGCCGTGTACGAGCGCGGCGTGCTTGTCAAGGAGCAGCTGGGCGTGGAATGCGAGTTTGCAGACGCAGGGGACTGGATATCCTACTCCGGCAAGATCGCAAACACGGTGCAAACCGGCGACGATGCCTACCAGCTGGTGCTCACGCACGTCTACCAGGGCGTCACCGATCTTGTCACCTCCAACAGTCTGATGAACTTCACCGACCTGCCCTCCGTCAATCTGGATGCGCCCTACTGGAACCGCAACCTGATGGAAAGCCTGAAGGTCGATGACAGGTACCTGCTGGGCTACAGCGACTTCTGCCTCTCCAGCACGCACTGCGTGGTCTTCAATAAGGATATGCTGCAGAACTACCGTTTGGAAGACCCCTATGCACTGGTCAACAACAAAAAGTGGACGGTGGATAAGCTGTTCTCGCTGGCATCCGCCGTTTCGGAGGATAACGGAGACGGCAAGTGGACGGTGGATGATTACTACGGCATTTCCGGCTGGGGCTGGGTGCCGCTCATCACGTTCATCACCTCCTGCGACATGAAAATCGTGGACAGGGACGAGGATACCGGACGCTACTACGTTGCCTATGAGGACAACACCGAGAAGATGCTCTCACTCATCGACAAGGTGACCACCATGTACAAGGCAAACTACTCCTATATGTGGCCCTCTGTGAACTATACCGCGCTGAAGTTTGCCGAAGGTCACTCGCTGTTCCAGCTGTACTCCACGACAGGACTTATCAGTCTTGCCACCGAGAAAATCCGC
>ENA-USUG01004001-USUG01004001.1-human-gut-metagenome-genome-assembly--contig:-NODE-4001-length-19000-cov-12.489404_pt1 | contig 19000 bp, 19 predicted proteins | sample MGYA00250059_ERZ773394 | MGnify/ENA primary metagenome ERZ773394 (study PRJEB29103, sample SAMN06111957) | human gut metagenome | biome: human gut; feature: ankylosing spondylitis patient; material... | reverse complement strand
GCAAATCAGAATCTTCCACTTCAGACTTATAACTATCTTGATTAAGATAGTTATAAGTTAAGTGGAAGTAATTCAATTGCCTATTTCATCCCTTGACAATTGTCAATAAATATGATAGAATGAAAGTATCAAAACAAAGGGGAAAGATCGTATTTCATTCATTTTTCCAAATTACGATCAAACATTATTATGGAAAATGTAAAAACAACAGGCGCAGTATTTACACCATCATTTATCGTAAATCTTATCTTAGATAACATTCATTATGATAATGAAAATATATTACATAAAAAAATTATGGAACCATCATTCGGAGATGGTGCTTTTCTTCTCGAAATCGTTTCAAGATTTATTTCTATCGCAAAACAACATGGAGAAATTCACATTGAAACATTATTGAATACCTATATCTATGGAATTGAAAAAGAAGAAGTGTTTGTGAGCGAAGCAAAACAGAAACTGAATGAACTTTTGAAAAAAGAAGGATTGTTACCCATTCCTTGGACACATCTTTATCATGCCGATACAACAGACATATATACACATTTTGTTGGAATGTTTGATTATGTAGTTGGGAATCCACCTTATGTTCGGATACATAATTTGTCAGAAAGTGTGAGAGAAAAAATGAATGAAATGATGTTCATGAAAGGAAATACGGATCTTTACATGGCATTTTACGAAATGGGACTTGCTATGCTAAAAGAAAATGGAATTCTTTCATTCATTACTCCAAACTCCTTTCTTAAAAATACATCACAAGCAAACTTTCGTGAATATTTAATTACTCATTCTCTCGTTAATTCTATCTTTGATTTCAAGAGTTCAAAAGTGTTTGAAAATGCAGATACATATACTTGTATTTGTACATTAACAAATGAAGAAAAAAAAGAAATGTATTACAGAGAATACGATGGACATGTTTTACAAATGGAACGCACCTTTTCTTATGATTATTTACGACGGCATGGTATGCTATTTATTGATAAAAAAACAGAAAAATTATGGAATAAAATTACTTTATGTCCGATAAAACTTTCGAATAAATGGCAGATACAAAACGGAGTTTCAACGAACCTTGACAGCGTCTATATTGGAGAAGCATTTCTTGATAAAAAGAAAGAGAGAAGATATGAGGGCTGCAATACGGATGAAATGCAGATGGTATGGTTTCATGGACATCAAATCGAATCCAATATTTTACATCGGTGTGTAAAAGAATCGAAATATGATGGAAAAATAAAAGAATATATCTTATATCCATATGAAAATGGAATGATTATCAATGAAAATAAAATGAAAGAAAGATTTCCGAAAGCATATGTATATTTGAGAGAAAATAAAGAAAAATTAATGAAAAGAAAGATGGATAAAAATATACCATGGTACGCATTCGGCAGAAGTCAAGGAATTAAGTCCATGGAACAAGAAAAAGTTGTGTTTCAACACATTGTCAAAAATAAAATCACTCCTTATTTACTTGATGCAGATGTGGTTGTATATAGTGGTCTTTTTGCAACTGGAAAAGATTTAGAAAAATTAATGCAAATTTATAAGAGTGAAACATTTTTGAAATATTGCCGAATTGTTGGGAAATCGATGAGTGGAGGATATGTGGCATTATCGAGTAAATGCTTGAAGAATTATGGAATAGAAAATTGTATGCTAGAAAAATGAAAGATACTTTGATTGCATGAAAAATATTGCAATGAAGCAACAATGTAGTACAAACGCGAAATGGTCAATGGCACGAAGCGGATGTGGGACGAATAGCAAGCCACGTAATGTGGCGAGCACAAATATAAAAGATGAGAAAACACTTTGGAAAGATTTTTGAAGTGTTTTTGTTGCAAAAAATTATCAAAATTATAAAAAATAAGAGACCACTTTGGTCTCTTATCGTTCTTCAGTAATATGTACATGAAGCTTCTTTAATACCTTAAAGATATCATAAAAATCACGAACCTGTGGACATGGACGTTTCTTCCCACTGTATGTTTTTTTTATTCCTACAATTCCTGCTTCATATGCATGGATAATGTTTTTCCCATAATCATCAATAAAAATTGCAGTCTTTCGATCACATACCGAATCGATAATTTCGGCTTTATTCGTTCCAACAGGAACAAGAAGCCTATGTTCTTTTGGGATAAATGGGATATATCTATCAATCCATTTGTCCTTTTCAGTTCTAGCACTATGCATGTCTTCATGATTTGGTCGAAGTGGATATGCAGATAAAATCCAAATATTTGCACCAAGTCTTGTCAAATCCATAAGAGTATCTTCGACACAATGGAAAATTGGAAGATCTTCGAAAAATCCATCTTCTTGTGCCAGCTCACATGCAATTGCATCTCCTCCTTTTTGTGAAAAAAGAGCGAGAGTATTATCGATATCAAGAAAGATATTGATATCTCGAATATTAAGTTCCCGCTTCTTGAATTTTTTCACTGTTTTTTTTATCAATTTTTTGTCATACTTTGTATTACACATAATGTTCCTCCTGTTTCATCTTTTCTGCTTATAAGTTTTTATATTCTACACAAAAGAAAAAAATAATATAACAAAAATCTGCAAAAATTAATTCGCAGATTTGATGATTGAAAAAAGAGCATTAAGAACATTTCTATCAAACATTCCTGCACTCTTTTTTATAATGTCTAAAGTCTCATTCACAGAAAGGGAATTCTTATAGCACCTTTGTGAAACAAGAGCATCATAGACATCAGCAACATGAATGATTTTTGATTCAAAAGGAATCTCATCACTCATTTTATGATAATATCCACTTCCATCTTCATTTTCATGATGATAGAGAATAATCATTCGTTGCTGTTTAGTAAGTACTCCTTTCATGATTTCTGAGCCATACTTTGAATGATTTTTTATTTCTAAAAATTCATCATCAGTAAGACGACCTGGTTTAAATAAAATTTTTTTCGAAATTTTAATTTTACCAATATCATGATAAAGTGCTGCAATAAAGAGATCTGAACTTTCAAATCCCATTTCCATTGCAATTTTGGATGAAAGTTCAGCTACACGAAGTGAATGCTGCTTAGTTCTTTCATCCAATTTTTCAAAGTTTAATTCCAACATAATTCATACATTAGGTTTCCAATATGAATTTTGTTTATTCATATGGAAAACCTATTTCCTCCTTACATATATTCCTATTTATAACAACTTATATAATATATAAATATAAAAAATATTTATAACATATTTTTGCATGATATATAGGAAATTTACAAAAAAAAATAGCTACTCGTAATTTTGAACGAGTAGCTATTTGAATTATACCGTTTGTGGTACTTTTACTTTCTTCATATTTACAATTGATTTTTTGCAGTCAAGATGAAAATTACCATCTTCAATTGTAATATGACAGAACCCTCCTTTCTTAAGATTACCAAAAAGTAATTCATCCACAAATAATGGTTTTAAATTATTTTCAACAATTCGTTTAATACTACGACCACCGAACTGTTTTTCTTTTAATCCTTCATTGACAATATAATCAACAACATCGTCAGAGAATGTAATTTTTACTTTTGGCATCTTGCTTGATAAAATCTTTAACTGTTTCTCTGCAATTAATCTTGCCATGCATTCATCCATTGCATTAAATACAACAGTTCCTGTTAAACGGTTTCTAAATTCTGGTGAAAAGATGCTATTTACTGCTTCGGTCATTGCACCTTCATCCATTGCATTTGCACCAAATCCGATTGATGTTTTTCCAACTTCTCTGGCACCAGCATTTGATGTCATAAGAATGATTACATTACGAAAATCTGCTTTTCTGCCTTGATTATCGGTAAGTGTTGCATCATCCATTACTTGTAAAAGAACATTGAATACATCAGGATGTGCCTTTTCAATTTCATCAAGAAGTAGAACACAATGTGGTTGTTTTCTGATTGCATCTACAAGAGCACCACCTTCTTCATATCCAACGTATCCAGCACTTGCACCAATGAGTTTATTTACAGATGTTTTATCCATATATTCACTCATATCAAACTTTACAAATCCAATGCCCAATGTAGAAGCAAGTGTTTTTGCAAGTTCTGTTTTCCCAACACCAGTTGGACCAACCATAAGAAGTGAAGCAATTGGCTTGTTGTCATCCATAAGACCAGCTCTTGAAATTTTAATTGCTTTAACAATATCATCAACAGCCTTGTCTTGTCCAAAGAGATTTGATTTAATCTCTTTATCAAGAACTTTCAGTTTTGAAACTTCGTCATTCTCAACGGTTACTTTTGGGATATTACATGTTTTAGATAAAACATCTTCAATCAGACTTTTCTTTACAGTAGTACCTTTTCCGTATGTGCGAAGATAAGCACCAGCCTCATCAATCAAATCAATCGCTTTATCTGGAAGATATCTATCATTTACATACTTTGCACTTAGTTCAGCGGCTGCAACAATCGCATCATCTTTATATGTTACATGATGGAAATCTTCATAATACTTTTTCAATCCTTTCAAGATTTCAATTGTTTCCGATACAGATGGTTCATTCACTGTAATTTTCTGAAAACGTCTTGCAACTGCTTTATCTTTACTGAAAATTTTTTTAAATTCATCTTCGGTTGTTGCTCCAATGAATTTAATCTTTCCTGTTGTGAGATATGGTTTTAAGAGACTTGCAATACTCATTCCTCCTGATCCAACACCCGAATCCATAATATTGTGAATTTCATCAATATAAAGAATTGGATTTTCATCTTTTTCAAGTTCAGAAAGAATACGTTTTACTTTTGCTTCAAGATCTCCTCGAAACTGTGTTCCAGCCATAAGATCACCTGTATTTAAAGAATAAACAGTAGCATTCTTTAAACAATCAGGAACTTCTCCATCATCAATTCTTTTTACAAGACCATCAACAACTGTTGTTTTGCCAACACCAGGCTCACCAACATGAATTGGATTATTTTTATTTGCACGTGCTAAAATTTGCACAGTACGTTCAATCACATCTTCACGACCAATAATTGGAGGGAGTTCTCTATGATTCAGAGGTGTAATGCAATCCATCGCCTTTTGTGTATTCATATTCGGTTTTTGATTCATTTGTCCGATTCCCATTTTATTCACGGCTTCATCAATAAAACCTTGTAATGTTGATTCAGTTGCAATCTCTGTAAAGTTTAAAGTTTCATTTCCAATTGTATCTTCAAGAGCATCAAGATCTTTTAATAAACCATTTTTGTTTTTGATGTCATCAAGAATACATGCAATGAATGATTCGTCTAAATCAAACATTGCAGAAACTACATCCGATACTTTAATTTCTTCATGATTTTCATCTTTTGCAATCTGAATTGCATGAGTAATCATATTCTTGTAGAATTCACTTTCTGTTACTTTTTGAGTTCCGTTAAGTTTTGGAACATTTTCATCAATATAGGATAACAATTCCATTTGTGCTGATCTTACATCAAAATATTTTCCGAAAACATTGTTCATTTTATTTTCGGACGTCATTACATATGCTAAAAGTTCTGGTGTAAGAAAACTATCATGAAAAGACATTGTTCTCTGTACCATTCTACCTACGATTGTTCCCATATATTTTCCAAACTTAATTTCTGTTGCCATAATTAATTTCCTCCTATCGTAAACTTGAACAAAAGTATATAAAAATACCAATATTCAAGTTTTAGTTTTGTATTCTCTGTAAATATTACAAAAACTTTAAATATTTTTGTCTTTCAATTAATCTACATTTTGATAATGAATAACATAGTCAAATGATAAAATGTTGTTTCCAACTTCTTTTAATATTGATGTAATCTCCATTAAAAGTAGCGATCGAATCGCTTCTCCTCTTGCCAATGCTATACCATATAGACACCGAAGCATCCTCTAAGAGCCTCAGACTGAGATACATCCGAGGGTCAGCCCTTGCGATATGATATAACGTAGTTCATCGTGCTAACCGAAGTCTACACTCACTTTGGCTTGAAAGCAGATAACTTATTCAAATAGGTTCAACTTTGTGTAAGAAAGTTTAATTTTATTCAAACAGTTAACAGCTCCTGTTTAATGTGGATATATTCACTTTTATTTTTTTATGATAATATTATTATTCTTCTTCTACACTTACTTGAAATGGAAAACCATTCTGTTTTGCAAGTTCAAGAACTTGTGACTTTTTTGTTTCTGCAATATCTCGTGTATAACCACGACCTGCAATTGCAGAACCTTTTTGATCGACATCCATGGTAAGTTGCATTGCATCTAGCATTTGATGCTCAAAAATATTCACTAGACAATACATAACAAAATCAAATGTTGTTTTATTATCATTGTGAAAAACAACTCGATACTTTTTTGATAAAAAAGTATGAATCTTAGAACCAGTTTTTACATTAACTTGTTCCATAAAATCCCTCCTGTACATTTTTTTTGTTTTTCATTATGAAAGATTATATAAGTTTCTTTTTTTTATATAACTATTTTTCGAAGAAAATTAAAAAACTGCAGAAAAATCTGCAGTTAAAAGTCAATGTTCGATTGTTCAATAATGTAATTTTCGTTTTGATAAATGTATTGATTATTCAATGTGATTTGAATAGGCTTTGAAAGATTATTCTCTTTTTGTACAAAAGAAATATACAATTTTAATTGTGAAACAATATCATAAAGAGTCATTTCATCTGTATTCATTTCAATTGAAATTTTTAATAGGTTGTTTTCATTATTTACATCTTTGTTTGTAAAAGCAGATAAATTATCAGCTATATCAACTTGTGGTAAAATTACATATTTTTGTATCATATAGTTTTTCATATCCACACGATAATTAATATATCCAATAAAGTTTTCTAAATTATCTGTTGAAAACTCAGTATTTGTTGCATCGTTATTGTACAAATAAATATGAAATGTTAGTTTATCTTTTTTAAAAGAACTATATAAATCGTTTAAATATTCTGAGATATCATGATCACTTTTTATATCAAGTGTAATTAGTTTATTATCTTGATTAAAATCAACTACATTAAAATCTTTATTAATTTGGAATGTATCAATCGTATAAATATCTTTTTCTTGTTGTATTGTTTTTTTTTGACAACCGACAAAACAAAGCAAAAATACCATCAAAAATAGTAATAAATATTTTCTCATCAAATCTCGTCCTTTCTTATTTTTACATTGTATTTTTATACATTTTTATATATTACAAAAATATGAATTATTTTTATATCAAGCATTTTTATTGAATACTTTTTATAAAAAGATATATAGTATAGAAAAACGAAAGGAGAAGATTTCTTTGAAAAAAATTGAAAGACGAGAAAAGAAAAAAGAAAAAGTAGAATTTCTAGATAGTGGGTTTTATGATTTTTGTTCAAAAAACTTTTTATTGATTTATTCTATTATTTGTATTTTAAATATTGTACTTTTATTTTTGCAATTCAAAAGTATTACAAATATTGTAATCGCTGTTGCACCAATACTTGTTGATATTTTATATTATGTATTATTTAAAAATGAGACTTCCGATTTAAAACAGAAAGTCGGATATATTTTATTCCGTATTTCTATTTTAATTTCTGTATTACTTCTATTTAACCATTTTATTATTTCATATGCAATTACAGAGTTTTCATCGAAATTTGACAAAGCAAGTAATGTTGCCGTTATTATTTCTATATTACTTGACCTTGCAATTGCCTTTGGATATTTATTATTATCAACACAAAAACCTGTAAATGAAAGATTTGCAGTCATTAAAGAATTAGATATTAGAGATAGTATTAAAGAAAGACAAAAAGAAGAAGAAAAACCACAACCAGAAGATGCAATTCTTGGATACAAAGTTGATTTAGATAGCGATAAAATAACAGATAAACCTGTTATCTTACCAGCAAAAGATCGTTTTCTTCATATGCTAATTATTGGGCCTACTGGATGTGGTAAAACATCACAATCAATTATTCCAATGATTTGGCGAGATATTAATAACCCATTAAAAATAAACGGAAAACCACTTGGTGTAACAGTTTTAGAGCCAAAGGGTGATTTAGCAGAAAAAGTTTATGCAATGGTAAATTATAAAAATGAAGTAATTGATGAGGCTGTAGAAGATGGTTCTTACGATCCAATGCTTCATGGACTGAAAAGAAAAGTTTTATATTTTAATCCAATCTTGAATGATTGTCCATACTTTAATCCACTTGTTGGAGAAGAAGACGACGTTATTGAAAATATGTGTACTACATTTAATATGTTAAATGCAGATTCACCACAATACTTTAAAGATATGACAGATGGTCTTGTACGACGCTCAGTTAAACTTTTAAAAAGATTACTTGGAGATGAAGCAACTCTTCTTGATTTAAATACACTTGTTTGGAATGTTGGTGATGAAGGAAGAAAAAATTATGTTATGCCTCTTCGTAAAATGTCTCGCATGCCAGATGGAAGACCGATTCGTCCAGACATTAAAAGTGAAAATGATGAATTGATTGATTGGTTTTTAAATGATTACTATGCAGGCATTGGTGGCGCAAAAGGTGCACCAAAAACTTATGAAAATACATCTGGTGTAAGAACACAAATTTCAAAACTTGTATCAAATAAATATTTAAAAAAAGTTTTGAATCCACCAAGAAAAGGCGAAGATGGATACGAAGAATCTTTACATGTAAAACATATCAACTTTGACGAGGCACTTGCTGAAGGATATGTAATTACAATGAGTACTTGCCAAGGTAAATTAAGAGATTTAGGACGTTTTCTTGGATATTTTATTATTCTTCAATTACAAGCAGCCGTGTTTAGAAGACCAGGGAATGAAAATACAAGAACACATAATATGCTTTATATAGATGAATTCCAAGTATATTCCAACCCAGGATTTTCTGATATGCTTACACAAGGACGTTCTTATCGTGTTGCAAGCCATTTGGCTACACAAGCCCGTGCTCAAATTGGTATGGGTAGTGGAAAAGATGGAAAGAGTTTTATTGAACTTGTATCAACGAACTGTAGAAATAAACTAATTTATCCAGGGATTTCATTTACAGATGCAAAATTCTATTCTGATGAATTTGGAACAGAACTTGTGTCAAAAGAAGAAATTGGATATAACGAAAAATACATTTTCAATACAGCAGATACAACAAAAGTATCAAGACGTATAACAGAAAAAGATGAACAACGTTTTACACCAACTGCAATTATGGATAGACCATTTGGACAAATTACATATAGAATTGTAAGCCATAATAGTGTACAACCACCTGGTGTTTCTAAAATTTCATATATACCATCAGATATTAATGATATTTTGGATAAAATGATAGCAGAAGATAATGAAAAACGTGCAATCAATAAAGACGATTTGGAAGAATCAAAAAATGTAGATAATGAAGAACTTATTACAGAAGCTAGAGTAATTCCAGATCCAATCTCTGAAATGCAAAATGCGTCTGAAGATTTTGATTTCGATTTTGCAAATATCGACAATCAAAGTTTTGATATGAATGAAACACAAAAACAACAACCAAAAGATTTATTTGCTGAAAAAAAGTCTGAAAAAACAGAAGATGATTTTTTCTCAAATGGAAGTTTGATACCAGATAAACCATCTGTTAAAGCACCACCAAAGAGTGTTGCTGTTAAACCAAATGTTGAATATGTCGATTTGGATGACTTATAAAAATTAAATTTGTGAATAGAAAGGTATTCCAAAGAAGTTAAGAATATCTTTTTATCTTAAGATGGAGGATACTATGGCAAAAGGTTTTCAAAAAGGAACTCTCATTACCACAGAAAGAGGAGTTATACCTATTGAAAAAGTAAAAATTGGAGATATGGTATTAACTCATACAAATAAATATAGAGAAGTTCTTGAAATAAAAAAAGAAGATACAGAATGTTGCTATCGTTTGCAAACACAAGGTAGCCCCAATACATTTATGGGAAAAGATCAACAACTTATATGTGTTGAAAGAACGATGGAATATAATAAAGAAACAAAAACATCAGAACGTGTATTTTCGAATAGAAGAACGAAAAAAATTGAGAGAATGAGTAAAGATGATTTCATTTGCATAGGTAAAAATACAAAGCGAAATGCTATTTATACAAGAGACGAGATTTGGTTTTTTGCAAAATTTATTAATAAAGGAACCCTTGATTTTAATAAAAAAGAAACCACGGTTTATATTAAAAAAAATAATAAAAAATATAAGAAATATGTTAAAGATTGCAAAATTATTGAAACAAAGAATTACATTAAATGTATCAGTGATAATTTGAATATTTATGAATTATGTAAATATTTTCAAAATAATCAGACATTACCAAGCTATTTTATGGAATTACCAGATGGCTTATTAAAAGAATTTTTATATAGTTATATAGAAGATGCTGGTAAGAAAACAGAAGATAATTATTATTTCTTAAAACATCCAAATAAAATGTTTGTTTATCAAATTGGTCAAATTGTGTCAAATATTAATTCGTTTGGCGGATTTTCTCTATTTTGGGAAGAGGGAGAAAAATCGAAAAATTACAGAATACAATTTAAAGATCATATCCCAAAATCTGCAAATTTTGTAAGAATTAAAAATTATCTTTGGCAACCAGTAAGAGAAATCGTTGAACAATTATCATTTCGAGGAACACTATATTCTCTTAAAGTTGATGTAGATAAAAGTTATGTAGCAAATGGAATCGTTGTCAAAGAATAAAAAATGTGGTATAATATACTTAAAAAAAGAGAAAACATATAACAAAAAAAGATGGCTGTGAGAAAATTTACAGTCATTTTTTTTCTTTTATAAAAAATAATATTTTTTAAATATTTTCATGGAAAACACTTGACAAAAGTCAATGTATAGCATATAATATAATTAAGAATTGTAAATATTGGATTAAACGTTAAAAATACAATTCTTAATGGACCATTGGCTCAATGGTTAGAGCATCCGCCTCATAAGCGGACGGTTGCAGGTTCGAGTCCTGCATGGTCCATGCAACCAATTGCTGGTTCAACAAAATTACTTTTTCTTTTGACATTGCAAAAGCGTGAAACCAAATCGGTCTCACGCTTTTGTTGTCTAGATGAGATTATCAATAATACTTTTAATATTACTACGATATTCTTCATCTTTGACTTTATCAGCAACACAAACTTCCATTGCCTTTCTTAGGCCTAAGATATTTGACATCTTAAGTGCCTGAATTGGACCACGGACAGAAATGCAATTGCTATCAAGTTGGCTGTCACGATCCTGAATAATTGAGTACATCTTCTGATAGACCTTGTCAACTTTCTGGATGTCAGACTGTGCAGCATTTGGGCAAGCAAGAGATAATACTTCGAAAATGCTCTTATTTGCAGGAAATACAATATCTACAAATCGATCGGCAAGAGCCTCATTCAGTTCATTTGTACCCTGATAATCAACATTCATGGTTGCCATGATCATAAATGTATCATCTGCAATAACCTTTTTGTATCCTGGAACTTCGATTGCTCGTCTATCATCACAGATTGCATGAAGCACACCAGTTACACCTGGATCAGCAAAGTTAATCTCATCGATATTAAGAATACCACCGCATTCCATGCAATCGATAAGTGCTTCTGTTGAAAATTCAATACTATTAATAACATTGCCATCTTCAACTTCAGAGTTGATCGTTCTTGATCCAAGAATGTCAAGTTTGTCTGTTTCACGAGATACAGACAGTTCAAACAATGGTCTCTGTGTGATCCATGCCCATGTCTGAATCATAACATTTTTACCAGTACCTTTATCCCCTGAACAAAGAACATTAAACTGATTCATCATTGCTGCATAGGCAACTTTTAGTGCACCAAATTCATCTTTGAAAAGAGTTTTAGGTTTTTTAATGATACGGAACTGTACATCATCTGGATAGATTTTATATGTATCAAAGATGTTCTGAATTTCAACAGCACTGAAATTGTTTGCTGAAAGATATTCTTCAATTTCAGTAAGTGTTTCTTCCTCAAATCCCATATCAATAAGTTCTTTCTTCTTTTCATCAATTGCAACTTTTGCAATTTCAGACTTGCAAGTATTAATTGTATCTGCTGAAATCTGAAGTGAAATAAAGTAAGATGCTCCTGTTACTTTCGAAACTTTTGCTTCAAGTTCTGTACCAGATGTAAGCAGATCTTTTACAAGCTGTAAATCATCAAGCGATGAACAGTTTGAAAGTTCTTTTTCTTCGATCTTTCCAGCAAGTCTTTCATTTTCATCACCCTCCTGACGAGACACAACAACTTCTCCATCTTCAGAAAGTGCAAGATCCAAGAATACTTTCACATTTTTATTCTTGAATTCTTCTAGAACTGCAGCTTTGCCTTTGAATTTATTGGCAGAACCTTTTACCTTGAAAGTCATCTTGATGTCTTCTTCAGTAATACTTGTTTGTTCTGTTTCACTTTCTCCAACAGTAACGATAAGTGTAATTCTTGATGCTCCACCTCTTGAAGATGTAACCGTTCCATGATCAACAACTTTTGCTTCAACAACATTTTCCATAGAATCAAAGGCATCATGACCACTGATTGTACCTGGACAAATTGTAGATCCTGATACTGAAACATATCCAATAAACTGCTGTTGATAATATGCTCTGATTGCTTTATTATCATTTGGGTTTGTTGGCTCTTTTTCAAGTGTGATCATTTCACCTACTTCAATGTAGTCGAGTGAGTTTTTGTTGTGATTAACTGTAAGTTTCATATTTGTTTCCTCCTTATTTTGAGATGATATTTTCACCTCTGAATCTAACCTTTTTTATAACATGCATGTTTTATAACATAACCTATTATAGAAAGTAAAAAAAAATATATTCCATATTTTGAAAAATTATAAAAAAAAATTGTTATATTTTTTCGAATAATAGAATATAATATCAAAAAATAAGAAAGGATTGATTTGATATGTTTAAGAAAATGAAAAAGAATGGAAATAAGATTATTGCAATGGTTCTAGTGGTGGCAACTGTGCTTGGAACGGTAAGTTCTGCAATTATGTCAATGCTATAAAACAATGTAATGCTTGGATTTTTCCAAGCATTTTACATTTTTGCAAGAACATCCCATATTGACTTTTGTCAATAATGATGATACAATGGTTTATGAATAATGACAATACATTTCCTCATTGCGAAGAAGAGGTGATAATATGGATCAAAAAAAATTGACCAATTTTGAATATGAAATAGAACAAAAACTATTTTTTACCTTAAGAGATAAATTTGATATAAAAAATAGAAACAAACTATATTTTTATTTAAAATGTAGAACATATTGTCTCAATCCAAAGTATGATTTCAATAATAAAGAATTGATTATCAACACAATACTTAATGAATTATTTATTACAAAATTAGAATATGAAAATACACCAATTTCAAAATACTATAGCAAAGAAAATAGTTTAAGTAATATTATTGATAGTCAAGAATTTGAGTTACAAAAAGTAATGGATTCAGATAACATTACATTTATTATAAAACAGATTGATCAATATGTAAATACAGAATTGAAAAATTATAGAAAAGATGCCTATATTAACCAATATAGAGTCTATTTTGCTCTAAAAAAATTAAATGAACTGTTTAAAATTCAAAAAATTGAAGAAGTTCCTGATATTGATGGCTTTATACAATCAGATTCTCGTATAAATAAAGAACTTGAATGTTTACGTTATTTACATCTTGCAAACTTTGAAACAGATAATCTAGGAAGCATTACTGAAAAGGATTTGGAAGATTACATCATTCAACATCTTGACAATATAGAGCCTGGACTAAAATATATAACAAGACAATTAGAACTTGGTGAGGGGAGGATTGATATCTTAGCACTTGATAAAAAAGAAAACTATGTCATTATAGAATTAAAAATAGCAATTGACAAATCTCTCATTTGGCAATGTATGTATTATCCAGATGAGTTAAAGGAAATGTATAAAACAAATCGAGTGCGAATGATTACAATTGCACCAGAATATCCTGACTATTTGTTAAAACCATTAAAAAAAATAAAAAAAATAGAGTGTATCAGATACAAAGTACAACTTTCAAATCATAAGATTGAAAAGATGAAAATGTACAAAGTTGATAAATAGTTTTTCAAAACTCTTGACAAATGTCAATAAAATTGTTATAATTTTCATGGAATGTGAATTAAAATAAAACATTAATTTATAATACAGAAAGAATTTTATAGAAAAGGGGTATAGAATTGAAAATACGTTTGGATTTTGTTACAAATAGTAGTAGTTCATCGTTTATTATTGGTAAAAGAGGAAAGAGTGGAAAAACAGTAGAAAATACATTCCAAGTATTAAAAGGATTGTATAAAGAATATATTGATAAGTTTGAAATTGCAAAACAGTATATTTCAGATCATCCTGATTGTGGATTAACGATAAAAACAGAAGATAAAGGACATTTTGAATATATAACATATGCTGATTGGAATAAAGGTTGGCATGCATTACAACAAGTTACAAAAAAATGCAAGAAAGATTTAAAGTTTGATCCATGGGGTTGGTCACTCGATGATGAAAAGTGTGAAATTATAAAATTTAAGACATATGCTTCATATCAACAATATTGGATGGATAAAGTGACACATATTAAAGATGAATATATTGATGCTCCATTTACAATCTGTAGTCTTCGAGATCCACATGGTATTCAAACTATTTCAAATACAGGAGATTTGTATGAAAAAGATGGTGAATATTATACAACACGAGAAGCAAGATACCATATGCAAGATTTATCCATTGATAGTTTTTTAATTGAATGGTATAAAGATGAGTTCAAAACACCAATTGATTATGATAAAGTCAAAGAACCTTGTTTTGATCTTCTTGGACAAGTATGTATTTATTCTGAAAGTGGAAATATCCCAGAATATATAGTGAATAAACTTAGGAAAATATCTGAATTTTCATGTAATCATATGGGCTAAGAATATATTTTAAACAATAGCATATAATTGCAAAAAACAAAAATGAAACAGGAGGGAAACTAAATGCGATATGCAATTGGCATGACAATTGTTGATCCCAAAACAAAAAAAGTTTCATCGCCATATCTATTAATTTATGATGAAAAAACACAAACACTTGTTCCAATGATTAACAATTTTAAAAATCTAAAAGGGAAAAAACTTATTTTTGCAAGAGGTAACGATGCAACATTTGCATTAGATAGTGTTCGAAATCTATTAAAAATTGCTGGTGCAAATTTTTATCTATTAAAGATTGATTCATTCAATTTTCCATATCAAATTTCGAATGATAAATGGCATAATTGCAACATAGGAAGAGACTTGTTTCAATATGAAAGAATAGTCGAATTAAAAGGTTAAGGATTTCCAGTTTGGAAGTCCTTTTTATAATTCATTTTTTTGAATAAATTTTGCTAAAACGAAATGTAAAAAAATGTCAATGCCCCACTCCTGATATTTTTTGCTTTGCAAAAACTTAATGCCAATTAAAAACTATTTTACTTATTATTACATGTTAACAGGAGGCTATTTTCATGGCTATAGATTTTATTTATGTGCTGGATACCGATGGAACTCCATTAGCACCCACGCATAGACATAAACATACTCGGATGCTTTTTAAAACTTGACAAGAAAAAATTGTAAATAATTACAAATTTTGTAATAATTCAAGAATCGGAATACTATAATCAAACATACCAAAAAAAAGTAAATTTTTTTAAAAGGTTATTGACAAAAGTCAATAGATGTGGTATATTGATACTATCAAAACAAGTACTTTTGAATCGAGTGGAAAATACTAGTTAAACCTAAACGATTCAATAACACAAAATATTTATAATAATTTAAATCAAAAACAAATAATAATTAAATGCAAATGATAACTAAATACTAATTTTGGTGAGTGTGTTTTCTATGAAATATCATACACATAGATTTGTCAATGCCATTAAAGAGTATAATAATTAAAGATAGTAATGGAATACAAACACATAGCCACAATATTTAATGATTACTAGCGAGTGTAGATAGATAAGCAGTTTAATAATAGAAAATATAGATAATTTAGATAATTTAAATTTGCTTCTACTACATAGCATCTAATAATGGCTACCCTTCATGCAATCTAATTACACCATTTTTGCATAAGTGCTATAAGTATTAGAAATAGAAAAAACTTATAGCAAGCCAAATTTATAATTACTTTATTTACTTGTTTTGGGCGAGGACAACTTCCTCGCTTTTTTTGTTATATTTTTTCTTTTCATGCATATTATATCAAGACGAAAAGAGGTGAAAAAATGAAATCAAACTATGATGAATTTTTGGATTTGTATAAGCAAATCGAAAATGCAATTCCCAAAATGAAGAATGCGCCGACTGATGCAAATGTTAAATGGCTCGAAGAAAGCATTGATGATCCTGCACTTCGTACCAAATTATACATCTCTCGCATTCTCCGAAATTATATCCAACATAATACTGATTATCCATCATTTATCTCAATTAATCTTGGCATGATTTCTTTTCTTCAAGAATTACTTCTCACAATTTCTAGTCAGTTTCTTCGAAATTCCGATATCATGTTATCTAGGAAACAAATGCTCGTAAGATATGTTGATGAAGATATTGTTGATACAATTAAGAAAATGGAAACAAAGAAACAAGAATATGTACCAATTTTAAAAAATGATAAAATAATTGGAATATTTTCGGATAAAACAATTAGACAATTACTTATCAAAAATAATAAAGAAAAAACTTTTGAAAAAATATTGACATTATTAAAAACACCATCTGATGTAAAATTTGCAAAACCAGAAGATACAGTTGAAAAAACATTGGAATTATTTCAAAATGGATGCAAAATGGTTATTTGTACAGACAATGGAAAAAGTACAGGAATTATTTGTGGAATCATAAGAGAAAATGAACTTAAGAAAAATTAAAGAAAAAATATTGCATCTGTCTAATGATGGATGCTGTTTTTAATTGTTTTTTTTAAGTTTTATTCATATTTTTTTTAAAAAGATTTATAATACAGAAAAAATAATAAAAAATTAAAACAGGAGATGATTTACAATATGCAATCATTTGAAAAAATGAGAGAAAATGGAGAAAAATTAGAGAAACAAAAGATGCATTGGCTTGCATTTTATAAAAGCAATTCACGATATGAAAATGCAGATATGAATGTTCTTTCATTTATTGCAAACATTTCTTTTTTTCCAGACATGGAATTCCGTGAGAATGATGCAATTTCACATTTGTTTTCTAGTGGATACTGCTATTATTTCGCGAATATGCTTAAACTAGCATTTGGACGAGGCGAAGTTTGTTGGTCTGTAGGACGAGGACACATTGTATGGGTTGATGAAAATGAGATTGCTTATGATATTGATGGTGTGTATGAAGATTATGAAGAACTTCGAGATGTCTCTTATCTTGGCACAACACTTGTTGATTTCATGCATAATGGCAAAACTTGGACATCAAATGATGTTGCATTTATCAAACATTGCAAAGAAAAGGATGTATTCGAACTTGTCGAAATTGCAAATATTTGGAAATCAATACCAAAACAAGAACTTGCTGCATACGATCAAACAGATTTAACCTTACCAGAAGTTGCAATCGATTATTGGAGACGATACACAACTACTAACTGATACTACGGAAGATATTGGAAATAGATACATAAATAATCAAGAAAATCTAAAAGATAAGTGTGGCTAACCACGCCTAAATCAAAGATTATAGAAGTGGAATGCACCACACATTTATTCAAATATCTTAAACCTTTGACTGCAGAATATTCTGCAGTCTTTTATATTTTCGAAAAACATATATACCATATACAGATACTAGAGGTGAACAAAAACAACAGAAAAGAAAATACATGTCTCATGAATCATGAACATTGGATCATAATTCTTTTTCTCTCTTTTTTGCCACTTAATTATTTTTTTAATCTGAGAAGAATGCAAGAAATATTTTCCAAATTAACTTTCAATGAATCGGCTTTTGACACACCTTTATATTGAAACTCTGGTAATCTCATTGTCAATAATACAAGTTTTCTCAATATGTTTAAGTTCATTGCAACATTTTTATTTGTAATAGATGAATGATCTTCATCAAGTACCATATCTAAATGCAAATGATAAGATTCAATCAACCAATGTTCTTTTATTGTCTTTACAAGCTTTTTCATATCAAACATATTTGAAATAAAATATATTGTAGAAAAAATTGAAGCATTTTCATTTAAAGAACTAGATGCCCTTGAATACATCAATCTCTTGCAACATATTAAATGTGTTGGAATACATGCATTCTTAGATTGTAAGCATTTAAAAAGTGCCATGTTCTTTAATGATAATTGCAAAATTGGAGCAGGCTTGTTCGCTGGATGTGAAAAATTAAGGGTGGTTCGTTTCCCACAGAATTAAAACAAATTGGACCATTAACATTTTTTGGATGCACAGATTTGCAAGTAGATTGCATGTCAGGTGAAATTACAGCTATTGGAAACGGTGCCTATCAAGATTGTACTTCACGGAAAACGAAACAAGGAAGCCTCCATTTTTAAATGTGAGGAGGAATTGTCTCTTTATGCAAATAAGAATGAAAAGAATGATTAACGAAAATAGATAAATGTGTGATGCACAAAAAATTTTTCATTTTTTAAGAGTTGATGCAAAAATTAGGAATATTTTTGAAAAGAGATATCTATTATGCTTTATAATAATTACAAATCAAACCAAGAAAGGAGTAATCAGCAATGGCAAGATATAATGGACCAAACTTTATATTAGAAAAGAAATTATATTTACAAAAATGGCAAGAGTATAAACTTGAGCATTTATTTGATTGCTCTGAAAGAATGTATAATGAAACCGTTTATTATGCAAATGGCTGCATTAACAAACTAAGAAAAGATGCAGACTATATTAC
>ENA-USUG01003984-USUG01003984.1-human-gut-metagenome-genome-assembly--contig:-NODE-3984-length-19051-cov-5.137451_pt1 | contig 19051 bp, 19 predicted proteins | sample MGYA00250059_ERZ773394 | MGnify/ENA primary metagenome ERZ773394 (study PRJEB29103, sample SAMN06111957) | human gut metagenome | biome: human gut; feature: ankylosing spondylitis patient; material... | reverse complement strand
ATCACAATATACTTTATAGATAAAATAAAAAATAGGAGCTATGCTCCTATCCTTTTGCTTCGCAATATATAACAATTGCGAAGTTAATTATATTGTATCATTTTCAACACCCATCTAAAACATAGCCTTTTATTAATAAAAAATGAATCATATTTTTATTGATAATATTAATAAAGTTTTTAATGAATAATTTAATAAAAAAATGTTTAATAATTGAGATAAATTTAAAAATGTTATAAACTATACTTTAAAGACAAAATCAATAAGGAGCATTTAAAATGAGAAAAGTACTTAGTTTTACTAATGCTAAGGGTGGCGTTGGCAAAAGTCATATGAACTACTTAGTTGCATTAGAAATTGCCGATAGGCTAGAAAAAGAAAATTTAAATGATAAAAGAGTTCTATTAATTGATGGTGATGAGCAGATGGATATAACTGAAAATATACTATCAAAAGATCATGGCCTACCAACTATGGCGGAAGCCCTATGCTGGGAGGGTGGAAAAGGATTAGATCCTGAGAATGTTATAGTTAAATCTCCGATTGCAGAGTTTCCTAGATTAGACTTTATACCAGCAGGGAAACAAATAGCAATAATACCAGAATTATTAGCTGATGTTATGGGGAAAGAGAAGAAAATGAGAGTATGGTTAAGAAAACATAAAGACTTTTTTGAACAATATTCTCATATATTAATTGATATTTCACCAACGAAAACACTGTTTAATAGGATGATAACATTCTCTTTAGATAGTTTAATAATGCCGCTGCAGTGGGAAACATTAAGAAGTATAGAGGCTAGCAAAAAACTTTTAAATCAATATCACGATGATATGGACAATTTAGAAATAGATGAAAGAGCAAAGATAGTAGCATTTATAAATTTACATAAAACTCAAAGAACTAGCGTATCTAAGGAATTTGAAAGAGCGTTGGATGAAGAATTAGAAGTTAAAAATATGATGATTAACTCAGTTATAAGTGATAGTGCTGTTGTTAAACAGTCATTTATCAATAAAACTACAATCGCAAAATATACAGATACAGCAAGAGTTAATACTAAATGTAAAGAACAATTCAATGATTTTATACAAGAATTAACTGATATGGAGGTATTGTAATGTCAAAATTTACTTTTGGTGGAAATAATACTCAAGAAATGTTAGCAAATGCTAAAGGGCAAAGTACAGAAAAGAAACTTTCAAAATTAGAAAAAATGGCTAAGGAAAAATCTAAAAATAAAAAAACTAGACACAGTTTATATATAGATGAAGAGATTATGGCTAAATTATATACAGTATCGATGAAAACGGGCGTAAGTGTAAATGATATGATTCTGAGTCTGATTGAAGATGAAGTGAAAGATGTTGTTATAGATGAAGAAAAAGTAGTTGAGTACAAATATAAAAATAAGGCAAAAGGTAATCGATTAAGAAAAAATACAGAAGATGAAGTTGATACAAAAACTATAAATAAAACTAATGATTAATAAAATGAATCATATTTTTAATAAAAATATTAATAAAATAACAGGAGAAGTAATATGGAAAATGAAGTAATGTTAACTCCAAACCAAGTATCTGAGCGACTTGGAGTATCTTTAAGAACTTTATACACTTGGGAAAAAGAAGGTGTTCTAGTGCCTTACAAAAGACCAGGAGTGAAAGGTAGAAAGTTTTATAGTGAATCTCAAATAGAAGAGTTCTGGAAGAATATAGAGCAAGAAAGATTAAATAGAATCGCTAGAGGAAAGAAGATAGCGGAGCAAAAGAAGGCTGAAAAAGAAAGACTTAAATTAGAGAAGAAAGAAATGAAAAAAGCATAATTTATGACTAATCTTATTGTCATATAACGATAAAAAAAGCATCCACCTCTGGATGCCTTTTTTTTAAAAGTTAAAGTTAAAAGTTATTGGAAATTCAAAAAATGAAAAAACATTAATTAAATTTTCAATTACAATCTTATTCTAACACTTGAAAATACTTAATTCAATGAAAAAAATATAAAAAAATAATTTTTTTTGAATTTTGACTTGCAAAATTATGGAAAAGAGTGTAATATATAGTTATCGGAAGAAATCGGAAGTAAAAACTTATTTTTTAAGTTTTAATCGGAAGAAATCGGAAGTAAAAAATAAATTGGAGGTGCTTAATATGGAATTTGTAAAAGTAATTCAAGCAATATTAAAAGATGTTCAGTTATGGTTAACATCTTTAATCGGAGGAGTTACTGTTGCTAAAGTGCTACTACTAGCAGTAAAACATCAAGCAGGTGATGGCATGGAGAAAGAGCAAGCGGTTAGAGAAATTAAAAAATCTATAACAATGTGTGCTGGAGCATTCTTCTTAGTATGGTTTGTAACATACTTAATGGGTAAAGTACAAGGTTTAGTATAATTTTTTAAAAGTAAGGAGAAAAGTGAATATGAGTAGTATGATTGGAGACGCAATTTCAAGTGCGATAATTACATTCCTAAGCGGAATAGCAAATGAATTTCTAGGGCATGCAATGGATATGCTAACTAACTTCCTTCTGAAGTTCAGTGATATAAACCAATTTATTAATGTAAATGCATTTTTGGTTTATAGTCAAACTCTCGCAGGTATAGTTCTTGTAACTGCTGTTGTATGGGAGGCTTTCAAGGCTAATTCCTCGGATGTATTTAGTTCTTCAAATCACTCTGTATCAATGCTAGCAAGTAAATCAATAGCAGCAGCAATAGGTATCTATCTATTACCATGGTCGGTTATAAATATACTAATGCCACTTAATGAAGCACTTGTAAAAGTTATCACTCACATTGGTAAAAATTACACTCTTGAAGATGGTGTAATACTAGCCTTTGAAACTTTATTAAGTGAAGGTATAGTAATTGTTCTAGGTATTTTAGTATTGTCAATTGGTTTCGTATTATTAGGGATTATATCAGCAATAAGATTTATAGATATAATAATCAGCATAATAATTAGCCCATTCGTAGCTATATCTTTAGTTGGAGACGGTGATGGAGTAGTTAATTGGTGCAAAGATATATTTTGCATTGTATTTTCGCAGAGTGTCTTAATATTACTATTGCAATTGCTTTTAAAAATTATGGCAGATAATCAAAATCTTGTAGGTATCTTATTATCTATAGGATGTATGGCGGTTATGCTGAGAGGTCCACAAGTGCTTAGAAATTATGTATATAAAACTGGTACAGGTGGCGGAGTAACTGGATTAGCAAGTGTAGTTGCTATGAAATCAACAGTTGGCTCATTAAAAAAACCTTAAAAGTTAAAAAAGTTAAAAGTTGAAAGTTAAATTATTGGAGGTTTTGTAAAATGAAAGAAAAGAGAGAACTCCCTAGGAATGTAGATGGAAGTTTTAAAGTTTTTTCAGTTATGCCTTTAAAGAATTTTTTAATTGCAGCGCCAATAGTAACAACGTTAGGAGGGCTGGTGCTTTATAAGCCCAACCCTCTTTCGTTGTTTGTATGTGGAATAGGAGCATCTGCAACAGTTGTGTTAGGATGCGAATTTCAAGGCGAGACAGGTTATGAAATCATAAAGAGCATATTTGAATATGAGAAAAACGGAGACGTTACATTTGATAGAAGTACAGAATTAGTACCAATACAAAGACGATTCATTAATAGGGAGGTAAATAAATAATGATAAATTTAAAAGGTTTTATAAATAAAGATATGGCTAAAGATCCAAATAAACTATTTGATTTACAAATAGATACTATAGAAAATGATCTATTGGTCCAAGGGAATAAATATAAGATGATATTAAAAGTTTCTCCAATAAATGGAGAACTGCTTAACTCGGAGGCATTAGAGCAAATAACACAGGCTTTACAAGGCGCTCTTAGCAGTTTTGGGGAGAGAAAAGGTATATACATATTATCTGAAAGAGTTGATATAAGTGACAATATTAAAAATATAGATGCTAAATTAGAAACTTTAAATGATAGTTTTAAGATAGGCAAGTTAAAGATGCAAAAACAACACCTATTTGAATTATCTGAGAAAATAAAAAATGTACTTAATTTTTACTTTGTAATAGAGCATTACAATAAGAATACTGATTCAGCACTTGCAGTTTTAAATGATAGATTATCTATTGTAAGAAACCAATTAGAAGGTGTTGGAATGGCAGTTGATCAGTTAAATACAATAGAAATTAAGCAGTTATTATATGCAAAGATGAATCCAGAAGGAAGTATTATAAATCCTTTCAGACGTAGTTTTGAACTAGAAAATATATATCCTGATTCAGCTACTATTTTAAAGGATGGTAGACATCTTCAAATTGAAAATACATTATATAGACACTTTGCAATTACAAAGTATCCTCTAAAAGTTGATAAATATAGATGGCTAAATAAAATCTTTAATATAAATGAAAATGTTGCAATAGCAATAGTCATGGACCCAAAAAATCCGGCAACGATAACTAAGCAATTATCAAGAGCAGTGGCAGAGTGTGAGGCTAAGGAGAATTGCGCTAAGAATGAAGAAATGAGAATTAAATATAGAAATGAAAAAGAAAGTGCTACGGCTATGATAGAGCGTCTATCAGGTGAAAATTCAAGTTTATATGATACTTCTATATTGATTTCAGTTGGAGGAAATAATGAGGAAGAATTAGAAACTAATTGTAATATAGTACGTTCTAAAATTGCATCATCATTCTTACAAGCAACTGAAATTATGAGAAAAGGATTTGAGCCATATATAGCAATAGCACTTCCAATATTAGCAAATAACAGGGTTACAGAATTATATAAATGGAATATGTTAAGTGATGATATAGCAAGTATAATACCATTTGATTCATCTGAGTATTGTGAAAAAAGCGGTGTTATAGTAGGAGAAAATGAGATATCTAATGGACTTGTAATAGTTGATTATAGAAATAAGATATATAACAATGCTAATATGGCAGTTCTAGCGGAGGCTGGAGCAGGTAAAACATTCTTCTTAATGACAGATATTTTAAGGGGAATACCTTATACTGATTACACAATAGTATTTGATATAAAAGGAGATATGAACTTTGGATTTGGAGAGAGATATTCATTTTCTCCAACTTCAAATATAGTTGTCAATCCATTCCACATAAGAACTGCGGTAGCAGAACAAGGCGGAGTACAAATAGCAAAAGATATATTAGTTCAAAAATGTATGGATCTTATAACGTTCTTTAGATGGATTATTCCTGATATGAATGCAATAGAAGAATCTGTATTAGATAGAATATTAACTAAAACTTATGAGAAATGTGGGCTTACGTATGAGAGCGCAGTATTACCTAAGAAGTTTTCGACATTCAGTGATATGGATAAAGTAATGAAAGAAGAATTAAAAAATGCAAAATCTAGCGTAGAGCAAGAGATAATAATGAAATTCCAATTATCATTAGCTCCATACATAAACGGGAATTACTCTAAAATGTTTAATGGACAAACTAACTGGGATTTTAATAAATTTACAACTTTTGATTTATCTAACGTTAATGAAACCGTTGCAAAACCTTTGTATGACATACTACTAAAGGATGTCTGGAACTTCTGTAGAGAAAGTGGAACAGTTAATCCAAAGTTAAAAAATATATACATAGATGAATGTCACGTATTTGCTGATCCTAAAAATCCTCAAACCTTAGAGTTTATATCAAGTAAACTAGCAAAACAAGGTAGAGGATTTGGTGTAAGGCTAGTAACAGCAACTCAAAATATACCTGATTTCTTATCTATACCAAAGTATGGTCAAGCGATACTAGATAATAGTTTCTTTAAACTGTTCATGAGGATGGGACAATCTGATATACCTGTAATTCAGGAGTTATTTAATTTTACAGAATCAGAGTTAAAAATATTAAAAGGATCTATAGTGCAACGTGGTCGAGGTGTTAAAGGTAAAGGGCTATTATTAGTAGGCGGATCCCACAAGATAGCAATACAGACAATAGCAAGCAAGGAAGAATTAGAAATAATAGACCCAAGACAATATAACGAAAGATATGCTGAGGAGGTGTTAGCATATGCTTAAAGCAAAATTAGCACTTTTAGCAGCAAAGAATTGGAAGAAGATAGTCCCTATTGCATTAGGGATTCTATTCTTCCCATTCCTTATAATAGTTTTAATGGTATCTATGACAAGTACAGTAACGATAGAGGATGATAAAGCGGCTTTATATATGGACATATCGGAAGAAATCGGAAATAAATATGATGTTTATATTGATTATACTCAGTTAGTTGGAATAGATGCAGTTAGATATGCTCAAGATTTTTCTCAAGCAACAGATGCAACTATAAAAGAATTGGCTGAAAAGTTTGTAAAAGTTGAAAATGAAGAAGAAGGAACTTACTCAACTAAAACTATTGAAGAAGTATGTAAAGAATTAGGATTTAGCGAAACAGATATTGAATTAGCAATAGAACTAGCCAGTAAGGCCTTAGAGTTACTTGGTAGTGGATACACTGAGTTCACAGGATCGCAAAATGAGTTTATTGAAAGTTTAATACCAGGAGCAAGAGAAAGTTTTGAAAAATACAAGGTATACCCATCTCTAATTATAGCCCAGGCGATCCATGAGTCTGGTTGGGGTAAATCAGGATTAGCACAAAAAGGTAACAATCTATTTGGTATAAAAGCAGATAGCCGTTGGCAAGGTCCTAAGATAAATATGAGAACAGCAGAATATAAAAATGGAAAAAAATATTATATAAATGCAGACTTTAGAAAGTATAAAAGTTTTAGTGAATCTGTAGCAGACCATGCTAAATTCCTAAGTGATAATCCAAGATATACTAAATATGGAGTATTTACCGCTAAAACATATGCAGAACAAGCGAAAGCAATACAAAGAGCAGGATATGCAACAGACCCAAAATACGCTGAAAAAGTTATATCTACGATAAAGGCTTATGATTTAGCACGATTTGATGCACCTGACTTTTCAATGGATAGCCCAAGTATTAACGACCTTCAGTATCTACCTGGCGGAGCCAATATACCTTTAATGCTTCAAACAGATCCTAAATGGGCAAACAAACCGTATGGAAGTAGTACTATAAAAGTTAGTGGTTGTGGTACAACATCTGTAGCAATGGTGGTTAGTGGACTTACAGGAAAGACAGTAACTCCAGTTGAGGTTTCGGACTGGGCAGGACCTAGGTACTATGTAAAAGGAGCAGGGAGTTCATGGAGTTTATTTGATGGAGTTGCAAAGAAATGGGGATTAAAAGTAAGTCAAATAAGTAAGAGAAATCCTCAAGCGATATTAAATAACCTGAAAAAAGGAAATCCAATCATAGTATCTATGGGAAGAGGAGATTTCACAAGAACAGGCCATTTCATTGTTTTAAGAGGAGTAGATTCAAATGGAAAGGTTTTAGTAAATGACCCAAACAGTGCTAAAAGATCACAAAAGAGTTGGGATTTATCAACTATAATAAGTCAAAGTTCTAAAAAGGGAAATTCACCATTTTGGGTGTTTTCTAAATAAGGAGGCATAAAAGTATGGATAAGACTAATAAAAGCCGAATATGGCTACTAGGAGCCGTAATTTTAATAATATTAATTCCTTTATTATTTAATATTATTAAACCTAACAATAATGATGAATACGAGGCGGAGCCTGAGTTATACGTAGAACAAATTTGGTTTAAAAATATAGAACTACTAAATAACATTCCAATCGATCAAAGCCTTCTAATACAAGATGAAATTACATATTATTTTATAGAGCAAAATAAGAAAGTAGAAGAAGTTGAACTTCAAGAAGGCAGTCTTAAAGATCTTGGAAATGGTAGATTAGAGTTTAAGGCTAAGTATAACGAAGGAACTATAAATGTAAAAGTAGATAAAGATAAAGTTATAATTGATGAATAAAGAGGTGCACTATGCACTTCTTTTTTTATGTAAATGAGAATATAACTGCTTTTGAAGAAATAAGAAAAAATAGGAAAAAATCGGAAGTAAAAGTATTGACAGTCAAAATTAACCAGTGTATAATATAATTAAGTTAAGAGAAGGAGGTGATTAACATTAGAAAAGTTGGTAGACCTATAAAATTAACTAAAGAACAACAAAAAAGTATCTACGAGCAAAGAATAAATGGTTTGAAGAAGATAGAAGAATTAGCTGTAGAGTACAATGTAAGTTCTAGTACAATTATAAGAACAATTCGTAGATTTACCGTTTAATTATAAAATTTAATCGGAAGAAATCGGAAGTAAAAACAAAAGTTAAAAGTTAAAAGTTAAAAAATATTGGAGGTTTTATAAAATGAAAAAATTCGAAATAAAATTAAAAGTTGGAGCAGATAACGGAAACAGTGAACAAGATATAATAATAAATGGAACTCAATTACAACAGGCAGATGTTTATGGAAAAGTTGTAGGAAGATTGAAAAATCTAGAAGAATTAGATCAAGAAAATTTCATAAATAATTTAGAAGATAACTTAGTGATAGGTATAGCAACGTCTAAATATATAAATCCTGGTGAATATTACATAGGAAATCATACATTAAGAAGTGGTGTAACTGTTAGAAATACTGAGGTAGGTGCAGATAATAATAAAACAAACTCGGAGGTTGTTTACTTAAACGTAATAGGGCAAATAGCCGCTTATGCTGTAAAAAAAGCATACAAAGGAGATAAAACAACAACTGATATAGAGATAAATGTTGATATGACAACGGCATTACCAATACAACAATACAATAAAATGGAAGCAGAAAGATTTGCAGAAAAATTCATGGATGGAGAACATCGATTAACAGTAAAAACACCTGAGAAGGATTATTTTGTTAATATAAAATTTAATTTTGTAAAAGTTATCCCCGAGGGAGTTACTACAACATTTGCAATAGCAGGTGGAGCAGAGGAAATATTTAAAACTTATAACCAAAAAGTAAAAGAAAATCTTAGTAAGGATACAAAAGATAGTCTATACTTAGAAGAATTAAATACACCTTACTTTGCGAAGCAACAAAGAAGAATTTTACATATATCAATCGGAGAATCAACAACAGAATACCCAATAACAGATGGATTAGCATTTGATCCTAATTTCGTACAAGGATCTAACAATGGAAATGGACATGCTATAAAGAAAGCATTACCACTTTTCAATGAGGAATTTAGATGCAACTATTCAAGGCAAATGTATTCAGATGTTGTAAAAAATCCAGCTCATAAGTTCCACCAAGACACAGTAGATTACCTAATGGGACCATTAGAAGATGAAGCAGAAGAGATATATAGAAAGGCTGTAGATGAACTAGAGAAGGCAAATAATGAGGTGGATGTAATAATGATTTATGGCGGTGGTTCTATCTTAATGAGAGAGTTCTTAGAGCCAAGATTAGAAGATGTAGCAAGAAGAATTAGATCAAAGATACTTTATGTAGATAAAGAACATGCGGTAACTTTAGAATCTAAAGGCTTATATAACTTTACAAATTCAGCAATATTCAAAGTATTAAAAGAAAAAAGATTAGCATCAGCAAAATAAAACTATTAAAGGTGGGTAGATTTACTCACCTTTAACTTTAAATGAAGGAGATTTTTATGGAAACTAAACAAAAAATGTTCAGGTTTACTCCGAGAACAGTGGATTTATTGAAAGTAGTGGCTGGATTAAATCAATTATCCGAAACAGAAATGTTAGAAGTTGCCCTAGAAGCAATAGCAAGCCCAGAAGCATTACAGTTAATAAATAGCATACATGGTGATAGAGTGAATAGAAAGTCATTAAGAAAGCCAAGGACCACAAAACCGAAGGTGAACCATGCACCTAAAGGTCCGAGCAAGAATGAGGATAAAGTACTTTCTATCTTAGAAAAGGCTAAAGCAAATCAGATAAATATTACTAATAAAGAAGAAAATCAAATAAATAAAGTGCAAGAAATAGAAATCATAGAGCATATTTCGGAAGAAGTAGAAGAATTTGAAGTGGCAGAAATAGAAACTCCAGTAGTTTCACTAGATACAATAGATGATAGTTTACTAGAGATGTACGGTTAAAAGAGAGCCTTAGTAGGTTCTTTTTTTATTTGGAGTTTGGCGAAGCCACCAGGCTTTCTGCTTCAATAATAAATATCTAAGATCTAATCTTTAATTTCCAATTTATGTTATAATGGTAAATGGTAATTAATGGAGGTACTATGGAAGAAATAAAGCGTAAAATAAAGAAAAAAATAAAAATATTAAATGGACAATTTGAACATATGAGTAATATAAGTTCAGTTTTGGGACTGATTATTGCAGTATTTGCACTTTGTGTTTCTTTTAATGCATATAATCTGACTATTAGGGGAGCAAAATTCAGTACTTTAATAAGTACAATTCCAGACTATGTAGAAGGGTTAAAAGAAGATGGACAATACGGAGTCAGAGAGGGTTGGAAAAACTATGAAAATGGTGGGAAAAGTATATCTTTAAAGAAAGCTAAAAACTCGAAGCCATGTGATGCTTATGGTTATTATAGGATTGATGATTCTGAGAGTAACTATTTATGCTTATCAATTTTAAATGATGGCGTAATGGCATCAAAGAATGTATTTTTAAAATTAGAATTTGAAAATTTATATCTAACTCCTAAAGAAGGTTATGATAGTACTTGGCAACCTATACTCGATCCAGCAGGTCTTAGTATGGAAATTTTAGGTTTAAGATATGAATACGATGAAAATGTATTATTATATCCTTCTGAGTCTAGAGATTTATATATTGATCTATTTAATAACTATGAAATGTGGGTTGATGAAAAAGGTGCAACAATAAAAATATCAATTGTAGGAGATAATAGCAAATTAAAAACACAATCATTTAAGGTTAAGTTAGAAGGATAGTCAGTATGATTATTTAAGGGTGAATACTAGATTTATTAAATCTAGTATTTTTTAGTATATGAATATATTAATCAAATTAATTTAAAGTGGCATTTATTTGCCATTTTTTTATTTAGGAGTTTGGCGTAGCCACCGTGCTTTACGTTTCAATAATAACTATCTAAGCGCTAATAAAATTAATTAATTTAATCATTTTCGGAACTCAACTAATTAAATTAATATTTTATTGCACTTATCTAATCATTATTTCCTCTACAATCACTAACTCAAAACCCCTGTTTCTTGCCCCAATAGCATATCTCTTATTCGCTTACTTTATCAATTTCTCTACATAAAATTTTTTATGATGCATTAAAGCAACATAAAAATTTTTACTCCGTTACATTGACAAAGCACTCATAAAAGAATGCTTTATGGCAACAAGAAACATTCAGCTTGTGGGGGGCAAGAGTAGCCAAACATAAGCCAATAAAATTTTAGGGGGTTAGTAAAATGAAAAATTTAAATGAAGTGGAAAAATCAATAAAAGGTGCAGTAGAAAATTTAGTATCATCATTAAATGCTGGTAAAAGTGAAAGATATATTGAATATTTAAAATTCTGTTCAAAGTTTTATAATTACAGTCAAAATAATCAAATATTAATATATACTCAAATGCCAACAGCTACAAGGGTTGCAGGATTTAAAGCCTGGGAAAGTTTAGGATTTAAAATTAATAGAGGATCTAAGGCTTTAAAAATATTAGCACCACAACAATATAAATACATTGAAGTAGATGGAGAGAGAATATATTTCAATCAAATGACAAAAGAACAAAAGGCAAATAAAGCGTTTCATAAGGTAGGAGTAACGTATAAGCCAGTTCCAGTTTTCGATATATCTCAATGTACTAATACCAATAATGAAGATGTTATAACATCATTCTTTTACAATCTAGGAGACACACACAAGGATCAATATATAAATTTATCTAATCTAGTAAGTGAAAGATTAAATATAAATATTATAGAAACTGAGAAAACGCAAGGAGCCGAAGGGGTTTCAATGGGTGGAACAATATTAATAAAAAGTAGTATAGATTATAATAATAAACTATTAACTTTACTTCATGAAGTAGCACATGAAATGCTGGACAAGGGAGAAGAAAGCGACAGATCAGAAACTACAAAAGAAATTAGGGAGTTAAGAGCGGAGAGTGTATCTTATATAGTAGGTCAATACCTGGGGCTAGAAAATCCGTTTAGTAGTGATTATTTATTGATGTATAAGGCGGATGCCAAAAGCCTAAAGGAGCATTTAGAAAAAATTCAAAAAACATCAAAATCAATAATTGAATTATTAAACATAGAAGAATCAAAAAATGTGGTTGCGTAAAGTCAGTCACATTTTTTTAGTATATAAAGATATAAAATATATAAAAGATATACAAATATAAAACAATAAAAGCGTAGCTTGTTATACAAATATAAATTATAACTGTATAACAAATATAACAAATTATACTTTTAATTAAGATTTTAATTATATAAAGATATAAAAGATATAAAAGATATACAAATATAAAAATATGAATCAAAATATTAATAAAAATATGAATCAAAATATTAATAAAGTATAGGTGATATCTTGAATTAATGATTTGAAATTTCCTTACTATAAGCTATAAAACCTATAATATGAACATAAACAGTGGTTTATTGCAATCTCCTTCATAGCGTGTATTTCTTCATAATTTATATTGGAGTTGCCTTATGAGAACCAAAGATCTTTAATAAAATAATGGGTTTAAAAGAAAGAAAAAAGCAAAATCTCACATGGCGAACTCACCACCTTTCGATAATTTGGGGCACTGCAAAAGGCAGCAGCACCACCAATTTGAGCGAAGCTAGCGAGCTCACCATGTAAATGCAGGATACACAATTGACACATAAGCCAATTGAAACAGTTGCGTTGCAACTGGTACGTATGTATCTACAAAAATTTACAGTGTGTCAAACTAAGATTTATCGTATTTAAATGGCTATATTTACAAAAACTGGTTGACACAAAAGGGCTACTAGTAATAAAATATAAGAAGAAATAAGAAAAAATCGGAAGTAAAAAAGGAGTGATAAAATTGAGTACTAGAATAACAACTCAAGTTAGATTTAAGAAAAGTTTAGATTTGAAAATGAAAGAAATAGCAACTAAAGAAGGTAAGACAAAAGAAAAGGTCTACGAAGAAGCTATCTTAGAATTTTTAAAAAATCAATCTCAAGAGCAGGTTATCCAGGATGGGAAAATAGAAGAATTACTTAATGCAAAGCTAGGGAACATTGATAAGCATTTAAGTTCTATGATAGGGCAGCTATCAAAAGATCTAGCCCTAGTTTATGGAACTAGCATCTATAATCTTCAAAAAACATTAGACCTATTAGGTTTAGATACTAAGCAAAAATACACAGACAAAGAAATAATGAATATCATGGAGAGCCGAGGTGATGCAATTCATGCTCATTTAATGATAAGAGCACGAGAAAATAAGAGACAAAGAGAGGAAGCTATATAATAAATGGGAGTAGTAATAAAAGGGTTAAAATATGTTCAGAAGATAGAGCATGTAAAAGCGCATCTGAAATATATAGGTTTTAGATCTAATGAACTGGCGACTAGCCAAGCTAGAGAAATGTATGGGTTAGATAATACTAAATTCTTCTCTAAGGATTCTAATAACGCAGATTATAAAGCATTTATAGATAGGATAGAAAACCATAAGGCATTAAAACATTCAAAATCAGTTAAAATGCATAAAATGGTTTTTTCATTAAAACAAGAGGATTATAAAAATTACTTAGCAGATAGCGATGGAAAAGATTTTAAGGACCTAGTTAGAAAAACATTAGATGATTTTTCTAAATATAAAGGTCAACAATATGACTGGATAGCAGTTGAGCATTTAACAGATAAAGATAAACTTTCAACTCACCCTCATGTTCATTTATGTATAAAAGGAATTACGGAGCAAGGCTCCAGGGTAAAACTTACAAAAGAAGATTATCAATTTCTAAGGGAAAAATTTGATGTTGAATATAATAAGGTTTGCGAGTATGAAAGTAAATGGGAATATGGCCAAAGGCAAGACAGACAATTAACTCCTATGCAGTCTTTAGAAAAAGATATTGCTAATTCAGCTAAGAAAATATTCAATGCAATGGAGAGGGACGTTGAAAGAGCTAAATATGAAAGATTCAAGATACAAAACGAAGAACGTAAGAGAGCTATAAGAAGAGAAATTGAAAGAGAATTAGATAGGAAAATTTAATGTTTAGGGAGGTAATTTTTTATTCGAAATTTGAATAAAAAAATTATTAAAAATATGAATAAAAAAATGAATAAAATAAACCCGGTGAGTACAGTTGCAGCAGGTGTTAGTTATGCAGCTTTATCAAATGTTACAACTGCAGTAAATCAAGCCATTAACAATGGATTTGTATTTGAGAAAATACCAACTTATATACAATCAAATATATTACAGGCGGGAACATACACAAACTTATTAAACTTAGATAATCCTATAAATATGATTGGACTAGGTGCATTTGGTTACATTGGATATAAATTAATTACAGCAGGTTCTAATAATAAAACTTATGAACAAAGTTATGCTTACGGGTCACATGGTACATCAAGATTTAAAACTGAACAAGAGATTAGACATAGATATTATAAAGATAACTTTGGGTGGTTCCTGGGAACTGTTGATATGGAAAAGAAATATACACCTGATAATCCGCTAAAAATACCAATTACAAAAGTAGTTCAACCGTATTCTTACTGTTTAGGAATGAAAGGAGCATATCATCCAGTTAATAGTGAACTTAATATGCAAAATATCGTACTTGGACCTCCAGGGTCTAGGAAGACAACAGGATATGTTCTTCCAAACTTATTTCACATAGTAGATATGTATAAGGATAAGGAAGAAAAGGCAGATATAATTATAACTGATCCAAAGTCAGAGTTATTTGAGAATACGGCTAATTTCCTGGTAGATAAGGGCTATGATGTTAAAGTATTAGATTTCTTAAACTTAAAATATGGAGATACTTTTAATCCATTAGATTACATACATGACGAGAAAATGCTTATAGAGATATGTGATGCTTTCTGTAAAGCGACTGCAGGAGGGGACACAGAGGATTTTTGGGAATCACAAAAGATACAACTACTAGCAGCCGTCCTAGGCTTTATAATCCAAAAGAACGAGGGAGATAAGAAGACATTTGCTGAGGCATTATCTTTACTAAGTCAAATTAATAAAGTAGATGGAGATGACCTTCAAAATATATTTACTGAGAATGGCATTACAGGAGCACCAGCTCAATTGTGGAGCAACTTCTGTGCAACAGCTAAGTCAGATAATACAAGAGCAGGTATAGTTGGAACTTTGAATTCTGCTATGAAGCTATTTGCCGTAGAAGGTGTAAGGAATTTAACAGCATCAACTTCTGTAAAGATAGAGGAACTAGGAGTTAAAAAAGATAAACCAATAGCATTATTTATATTGATGCCTGATGAAGATAGAAGCTTTGGAGCAATTATAAGTATGATAATAAGTATTTTATTTAAGCAGCTATATAAAACAGCTTACAAGACCAATAATAGGTTAGAATGGCCCGTTTATTTCATGTTAGAAGAGTTTTGTAGTATAGACCCAATAAAAAATATTACTTCAATACTATCAACGGCTAGAGGGCGTAGAATTTACCCAAGTATGATAATTCAAAGTATAAGTCAGTTAAAGGACAGGTACAAAAACAGTTGGGAAAATATAATATCTCAATGTGATACACTTGTAACGCTAGGGGTTAATGATAAGTTTACAGCTGAGTATGTATCAGAGATGCTAGGAACAACAACTATAAAGACATCAAGTAATAGTAGTAGTCATAGAAAAAATGATATAAATGAGAGCGAGAGCGAATCTTATCAATCTAGGAGGCTTTTATTACCTGATGAGATACTGAAATTTGATAACAATAAGATGATAGTTAGACAAAGGGCAACAGATCCTTTCATATTATATAAGGTACAATATAGGCATTGGGAAGAAAAATTCTGTGAATTAAAGTCAGTTAGTAGCTTGAAAGAATTAAAGAAGGTAGAATTAAGTGATAAGTTACAATTTAGCGCTATAAATAAATATAAGGAATTAGAAAGTAATGTAACTGAAGAAGTTGATATTTTTAATATGGATTATGCCCTAGGTCGTAAAATAGAGAGTAGATATGAATTGTAAATAAGAATAAAAGACAGTTAGTAATGAATTATTAACTGTCTTTTATTCTTATTTACAATTTAGATAGTATTTTTAAAAGGTTTATATAGATTAGTGCAGAATATATATAATAACGTAATTTTATGTAAAAATTTATTGGATTATATTTAAATACTGTGAAATAGACAGAGCATTATAGGGGGAAAATATGAGCACTAATGTATCTAAACAGAAAAGGGATAAAATAATAGAATTTATCGAATATTTAAAAGAAAATGCAGAAGAGAATGAAGATATATTACAAAATTTAATGATAATTAAAGAAGAAGTAATAAAGAGGAAATATGGATTGATTTGGGAAGAACATGAAGAACGAGTTGATATAGAGATGAAGACGAAAATACCTGTATTCATCGAAGATAAAGATGCAGAAATATATACAGATAGAGAAGATAAAATAAATTTCTTAATAGAGGGAGATAACTTACATAGTCTTCATCTTCTACAGAAAACCCATAAAGGTAAAGTAGATTGTGTATATATTGATGTACCTTATAATAGGGGAAATAATGACTTTATATATGATGACGATGAAGTTGGGAAAGATGATGGATTTAAACATTCTAAATGGTTAAGTTCTATAAAGAGAAGGTTAGAATTAATATGGAAACTATTAACACCTAAAGGTGTAATATTTATAAGTATAGATGATAATGAGCAAGCACCTTTAAAGATGTTATGTGATGATTTATTTGGAGAAGATAATTTTATTTCATGTATACCAAGAAGAACAAAATCATCAGGTAAAACTACAGCGAATATATCACTTAATCATGATTATATTTTAGTATATGAAAGAAATAAAAATGAGGGAGATATAGTTTCATTAGATCATATAGATGATGGATTTAAATATGAAGATGAATTTGTAAATGAAAGAGGAAAGTATAAATTAAATCAAACTTTAGACTATGATAGTTTGTCTTATAGCAAGTCTTTAGATTATGAATTAGAAATAAATGGAGAAAAGTTTTATCCAGGAACATCATATGAAGCATGGTTAGACAGGCAAAATGGTAATTATAAAAGAGCTGATTGGGCATGGAGATGGAGTAAAAATCTTTTTGAATTTGGTTATAAAAATGGATTTATAGTTGTAAATGAGAGTAAAAATGGAAAGAGAATATATACAAAAACATACCTAAATGCAAAAATCGTAGAAGATGAAAATGGATATAGAATAGAAACTATTCGTAGAAAAAAGCCTATATCAACTTTGGATTTTACAGATGCTATGTATTCAAATGATAATGGTAAAAAGGATTTAAAAAAATTCTTTGGTAAAGAATCTGTATTTGATTATCCTAAACCAGTAGAGTTAATAAAATCAATTTGTAAACTAATAGGAAATAAAGATGCTGTATTCTTAGATTGTTATGCAGGTAGTGGAACAACTGCAGAAGCAATTTTGGAAATGAATAAGATTGATGGAGGAAAAAGGAAATTTATACTTTGTACAAATAATCAAAATGGTATATGTAGAGATATAACATATAAAAGAATAGAAAAAGTTATGAAAGGATATGAATTTTCAGGTAAAAAAGAAAGAGTATTATATGAAAAGAAAATTTCTATGAATGATCTTAAACGTATAGATAAAATACTAGAAGAAATAAAAACCTTAGAAGAGAATAAAAAAGATGAGTTTGATAAGATATCGAAATCATTTAAAAATGGGATACTACAAATGATAGGTGTTGATATGTATACAGAGAAGGCAATTGGGTTAGGAGGTAACCTTAAATATTATAAAACTGAGTATATAGATAAATTATCAGATGATATTAATATTACAGATGAATTAATGAGATATATAGAAACATTGATACAGTTAGATAATGGTATCAGAATAGATGATGATTCAATGAAAATTATTTATGATGACTCAGCGGCAGATGAATTTATAGAAAATGAAAATAATTTAGTAAAATGTAAAAAAATATACATATCAGATAATGTGTTACTTACTAGGCATCAAGAATATATTTTAGATAAATATAATATAGAAATATTAGATATACCTAAATATTATTTTACGGACGAGATAAAGGAGGAACAAGGATTATGCATGGCATAGTATTAAAGCGATTTCAAGAGAAATGTGTTAATGAATTAATTGATGAATGTATATCTAATAAAAATGATGAAATAGTAGTGAAAGCTCCAACTGGTTCTGGAAAAACAATAATGTTGATAAATTTTATAGAACGATATATCGATTATGTATCTAAAAAATCTATATTTGTATGGTTAACACCAGGTACAGGAGAACTTGAAGAGCAATCTAAGAATAAAATGAACAAATATTTACCAGAAAGGGACACTAAATTTATAAATGATGTGTTAAAAAGTGGATTTAAAGAGGGTGATACAGTTTTTATAAATTGGGAGAGTGTTAACAAAAAGGGAAATACAGCTATAAAAGAACAAGAAAGGAAGAACTTATTTGATAGGATAGAGGAAGCAAAAAATAATAATTTTAATTTTATTATAATTATAGATGAAGAGCATATGAATCAAACTATAAAGTCTGAGAAAATAATTAGGTCATTTTATCCTAAGCATATAATCAGAGCATCAGCAACACCTATATTTAATAAAAAAGTTAAAATGATTGAAGTTGATGAAGTAGACGTAATAAATGAAGGACTTATTTGTAAGAAGTTATATATAAATGAAGGTGTAGAAGGTAATATTCATATAGAGAATGAGCATGAATATTTAATAAATTTAGCATTAGAGAAAAGAAAAAAAATACATAATGAATATAAAAAAAATAATTTAGATATAAATCCATTAATTGTACTCATATTCTTTACATCCACGTCATCCCACACAAGCTCTGCCACATCTGCCTTGCCGTTAGGAAGTGACAGAC
>ENA-USUG01003976-USUG01003976.1-human-gut-metagenome-genome-assembly--contig:-NODE-3976-length-19078-cov-3.857218_pt1 | contig 19078 bp, 17 predicted proteins | sample MGYA00250059_ERZ773394 | MGnify/ENA primary metagenome ERZ773394 (study PRJEB29103, sample SAMN06111957) | human gut metagenome | biome: human gut; feature: ankylosing spondylitis patient; material... | reverse complement strand
CCCCTATGAAATTGTATCAGCTGAACCACTGACGAAAGCTATTATAGCATAGATACTTATCACTTAGCAAGTGAAAACCGCAATGTTCTGGTGTCTATGGCCGGGGACGGGGCAGTGCTCCTGACAGAAGACGGAGCTGTTTACAGAGAGGGTGTCTGCCGCGGAACTGTAGTAAATTCTGTAGGAGCAGGGGATTCCATGGTAGCCGGTTTTCTGGCAGGATACCTGAAAACAGGAGATTATGGTTATGCCTTAAAGCTTGGCACGGCCAGCGGAGGAGCGACTGCCTTTTCGCATGGAATCGGCAGCCGGGAAAAAATCATGGAACTGTTCACGCAGCTGAATAAAAAATAGGGGGAGAAAAAGATGCGAATTACAGAATTGCTGAAGCAGGAAAGTATTGGACTGAATGTATCTGTATCCACAAAAGAAGAAGCGATTGACAAGCTGGTAGATCTCATGGCGGCCGGAGGACGGCTGAAGGACAAGGCCGGATATAAGGAAGGAATCCTTGCAAGAGAAGCACTTGGCAGTACCGGCATTGGCGGCGGCATTGCAATTCCGCATGCCAAGGTGGAGGCAGTAAAGGAGCCTGGACTGGCAGCTATGGTGGTGCCGGCAGGTGTTGATTATGAGGCGTTTGACGGTTCTTTGGCAAATATCCTGTTTATGATCGCGGCACCGGCGGAGGGCGCGGATGTGCATTTGGAAGCACTTTCCAGACTTTCCACACTGCTGATGAATCCGGACTTCATGGAAGGACTGTTAAAGGCGGAATCCAAGGAGGCCTTTTTAAAGGTGATTGATGATGCGGAGACCGCAAAATTTGGTGCAGAGGAAAAGAAAGAAAACGAAGAAAAAAAGAAAGCTGCAGGTTATCGTGTTCTGGCAGTTACCGCCTGTCCGACCGGCATTGCTCACACCTATATGGCTGCAGAGAGCCTGGAAAATATGGCAAAGAAGCTTGGAGTTTCCATTAAGGTGGAGACTGACGGATCCGGTGGTGCCCAGAACGTGCTGACAAAGGCCGAGATCGACTCTGCTGAGGCTATCATCGTGGCCGCGGACAAGAATGTCGGCATGGCGCGTTTCAACGGAAAATCTGTGATCCAGGTCCCGGTCGCAGATGGCATTCATAAGGCAGAGGAGCTGATCAACCGCGCGGTAAGCGGCAGTGTTCCGGTTTATCACCATCAGGAGGATGGCAGTGAAAGCAGCACTTCTGATGAGGGAAAGGACAGCATCGGACGTACGATTTATAAGCACCTGATGAATGGCGTATCTCATATGCTTCCGTTCGTGATCGGCGGCGGAATCCTGATCGCGCTGGCCTTCCTGCTTGATGATTATTCGATCGATCCTTCCAACTTTGGTAAGAATACACCGCTTGCAGCATACTTAAAGACCATCGGTGAGCAGGCCTTCGGTATGATGCTTCCGATCCTTGCCGGTTTCATTGCCATGAGCATCGCAGACCGTCCTGGCCTTGCAGTCGGCCTGGTGGCTGGCCTGATCGCGAAGATGGGATGCACATTCGCAAACCCGGCAGGCGGCGATGTGAACGCCGGATTTTTAGGAGCATTGTTTGCAGGCTTTGCAGGTGGTTATCTGGTGCTCGGTTTAAGAAAGCTGTTCTCGAAGCTGCCGAAATCCTTAGAGGGCATTAAGCCGGTCCTTCTGTATCCGGTTATCGGTATTTTCCTGGCAGCAGTGGTGACCACCTTTATCAACCCATATATGGGCATGATCAATGATGCGCTTACTGCCTTCTTAAACGGAATGGGTGGTACCAGCCGTATTCTGCTCGGAATGCTGCTCGGCGGCATGATGTCCATCGATATGGGCGGTCCGTTCAACAAGGCAGCCTATGTATTTGGAACGGCACAGCTGGCAGAGGGCAACTTTGAGGTGATGGCCTCTGTTATGGCAGGCGGTATGGTTCCTCCGATCGCCATTGCCCTGTGCACCACCTTTTTCAAGAAGAAATTTACCGAGAAAGAACGCCAGTCCGGCATTGTAAACTACGTGATGGGACTTTCCTTCATTACAGAGGGTGCCATTCCGTTCGCAGCTCAGGATCCGCTTCGTGTGATTCCGTCCTGTGCGATCGGAGCAGCAGTGGCAGGAGGTCTGTCCATGGCATTCGGATGTACGCTCAGGGCACCGCACGGCGGCATGTTTGTCCTGCCGACGATCGGCAATCCGCTTATGTATCTGGCGGCGGTGGCTGTCGGTTCCGCAGTGGGTTGTGTGATCCTGGGATTTTTAAAGAAGGACGCGGCGTCATAGGAGAGCAGGAAGCCTCCTGGTCTGGAAATATAGGGAGTATTTGCAGATAAAAAAACAGAACAAAAGAAAGAGAAGAGCCTGGCCCAGGGGAGAAATGGTCAGGCTCTTTTTTGGTGTAAAAACTAAAAATATGATCCTTGAATCCGTTTACCTTTGCGTTGAATGTCATCACCCCGGTAATCCTGACGGCTCTGGGTCTGATCCTTCCTCAGATCGCAAAGCGTGAGCAGGCAGAAAAATAACATATTGCTTTAGCAGATAAGGTGGAATTTCAGACGTGAAAAACGTATGAATTCCACTTTACTTGTATGATAGGAACGTCATCGGGATATGCCCGTTGATGTTTCTTTTTTTGCTATCGGAATCTAATATCTGCTGGAACCGGCAGTTACAACACGGGAACCGCCTTCGGTTCTGGTTTCCTGCGTGGTCTGGCTGTTTGGTTTTTTGTTCTGATTATTTGCCTCATCGCCAATGGTGAAGGAGCTTGCGGTATCCACATGGGTGGTACAGGTTCCGTTTGCATTGAAGGTGTAGGAAATACCGTTGATGGTGCGGGTGGTTCCTGCATACATGACACCGGTAGACGGATCAAAGTAGTAGGTGTTTCCATTGACATTCTGGAAACCGGTCTGCATCTTGCCGTCGGTTCCGAATAAGTACCAGCTGTCTCCGATTGGCATAGCCACGTTCAGTGCGCATTTGCCGGATTCCGGATAGAAGTAGTAGCGAGAGCCGGAGATAGTTCTCCAACCGGTCCACAGGGAACCATCATCGCTCATATAATAGTAATCCTGATCCAGATGGAGCCAGCCTGTTACAAGGCTGCCATCGGACAGACCATAATAATATTTGTCAGAAGCAGCATCGTGGATCAGGCCGGTGGCCAGGGAACCGTCTGCCTGATAGTAGTAAAGCTTTCCGTTAGTTTTGGTCACTCCGGCTGCATAGGCGGTCATGCAGCTTCCAAACAGCATGGTTCCTGCAAGTCCTGCAAAGAGTGCTGCTTTTATCTTGTGATTCTTTCTCATCTTTAGAAAACCTCCAGATTGTTCTTTTTTACTATTTATTATAAACCCTGGAACTGTTCCAGGGTCAAGGGCTTTGATGTACACTTTTCTCTCTTTTTTTGATGATGATTTCAGATATAAGTCTTTTTTTGTGTTCTTGTGAGAACGCAGAATTCATGATAAGATAAAAAAATAAATGGAGAGAAGGCGGGGTTTACAATCATGAATTATTCAGATTTGATCATTTTCATTATGGAAATGATGGGGACGGTGGCGTTTGCAGCATCCGGGGCTATGCTTGGCATCCGCAAGAAGATGGATCTCTTCGGGGTCTGCGTTCTTGGAGTGACAACTTCAGTAGGGGGCGGAGCAATCCGTGATGTGACGCTTGGTATCATTCCCCCGGGAATGTTCCGCAGGCCGATTTATACCATTGTGGCTGTGATGGTTTCACTGGGACTGTTTGCGCTTCTTTATATCCGGAGAAATCTTCTGGACGGGCGTATCGGACAGCTTTATGATCTGCTGATGAATATTTCTGACGCGATCGGTCTCGGAATTTTTACGGTGGTTGGCATTAATACAGCCTGGAATGCCGGGTATTACCAACTGTTTTTGCTGGTGTTTGTCGGCGTGATCACCGGAGTGGGCGGAGGTCTGCTGAGAGATGTGATGGCGCAGGAGAAACCGTATATTCTGACAAAGCATATTTATGCCTGCGCTTCCATCATCGGAGCCCTGGTGTGTGTCTATACAAAAAGCACACTTGGAAATCTGACGGCTATGATGGTGGGGGCCTCTGCGGTCGTGATTGTGCGTTTTCTGGCTATGCATTATCGGTGGAATCTGCCACGGATTGAGTAAAGGTTATGATATTTATATACCATTATCCTGAAAAAGGGACATGTGATTCGAAAAAACAGACCTGGTGCTGCGCCGGTATGGAAATTTGCCGTAATCCTTCTGCCAATATGTATTTTGCTGCATTGATATCTATTTCAAAAGTAAATTCCACCGCCAAAATGAAAAGGAGAGGTAAAAGGATGAAAAAACAATGAAAGGCAGTAGCAGCAATGAGCATGGCAGCAGTGATGATGACTGGTTGTGGCGGTGGAGCAGCACAGAGCACAACAGCAGCTCCGGAAGCAGACAAAAATGATGCGGCAACTGAGGAAGCAAAGGATACTTCTGCAGAAGCATCAGGAGATTGGGAGTGGCTTCTCATCGGTTGATGAGAAGCCTATACGCATTTTTAGAGATTAACCGCGAAGCTTCATCAGCCGTTCCTGGACAGTAGCAATGAATACAAGTCCGGTAACAACATGCGGATTTTTAATCGTGGTTACTTTTTTCAGATCAGCAGTCATAATGCCGTTTTCTACGGTATTGACTGCTGCTTCTTTTAACTGGCGGCCAAAGGTTTCCAGCTCTTTGTTCTGATCCAGCTCGCCGCGTTTTTCCAGAGCGCTGGCCCAGGCCATAATGATGGCAAGCGGGTTGGTAGATGCAACACCGCCCTCCAAATAGCGGTAGTAGTGACGGCGCACGGTTCCGTGAGCAGCCTCGTACTCATAATTGCCGTTCGGTGATACCAGCACGGAGGTCATCATAGCTGCGGAACCATATGCGGTAGCCAGCATATCACTCATAACATCGCCGTCATAGTTCTGGCAGGCCCAGACATAGCCGCCCTGATTTTTTACGGCACGGGACACTGCATCGTCGATCAGACAGTACTGGTAGGAAATACCGGCCTTCTCAAAGTTTTCCATAAACTCATTCATGAAAACATCTTTGAAAATCTCGCGGAAATTACGGTCATAGACCTTTGAAATTGTGTCCTTTGCGGAAAAGATCAGATCCTGCTTTACATCCAGTGCATAGGACATGCAGCAGCGGGCAAAGCTCTGGATGGAAGAATCCAGGTTATGGATGCCCTGGACAACACCAGGCGTGGTAAAGTTATGGATGAGCTCTCTTGTTTCCGTCCCGTCTTCAGCAGTGAAAACCAGCTCACATTTGCCCGGCTGGTCAATCTTCATTTCGGAAGCACGGTAGAGATCGCCATATGCATGGCGGGCCAGGGTGATGGGTTTCGTCCAGGTTTTGATATAGGGCTCAATGCCTTTGATCAGGATCGGTGCACGGAACACGGTACCGTCCATGATGGAGCGGATGGTAGCGTTCGGGCTCTTCCACATTTTTTTCAACTGATATTCCTGCATGCGCTCCAGGTTTGGCGTGATGGTGGCGCATTTGACGGCAACACCGTATTTGTTGGCGGCATTAGCGGAGTCTATCGTAACCTGATCATCGGTGAAGTCACGGTTACGGATGCTTAGGTTATAATACTCGACCATGAGATCGACAAAAGGCAGAATCAGTTTTTCCTTGGTTTCTTTCCACAGGATTGCAGCCATCTCGTCGCCGTCCATCTCGACAAGCGGTGTAGTCATTTTGATTTTTTCCATAATCTTTCCTCCTCTGGGTTCTGGACAGTTGACTGTTCTTTCCCTAGTTTATCACAACAGGGCGATTTTGAAAATGTGACAGTCCAATCTTTTGCAAAACTCATGCCAGTTCTTCCTTCGCGATCCGGATAAAGAGCTGGTCTGCTTTTGATAAAAATCCACTCTTTAAAGATGTAATGCACATATCCCAGTGAGCCTGGTATGCGTTGTCAATGGACAGCAGTGCCGGGTGGTATTCCTCCGAAGTAATCCGGGAGTATTCCAGAGGCACGAAGGTAACCCCCATTCCCTGGGCAGCAAGAAGCTGGGCGGTTTCAAAATTGCGCAGTGTGAGTGAAATTTTCGGACGCTGGATTCCGGCACGTCCAAGCACTTCATCCGTGATCTGACGGATACGCTGCGATTTGTGCAGCATCAGGAAACTTTCGTTTTTCAGCAGTTTTACATCCAGAACCGGGTATGGATATCCGTCCTTGCGTTCTGCCTGCCTGATCAGCGGATGATCCGGCGCCAGCGCGATCACGAATGGATCGCGGCGCATGATGTCGAACTGAAACTGAGGCTGTGTCCGGATGTCGGCCGGGGTATGCATGATGGCAAAGTCCAGTTCTCCTGACATCAGCATCTGCTCCAGTCTGGAAGAGTTTTCCTCTGAGATGGTAAGCTCGATATTAGAGCATACATCACAGAAGCGCGGCAGAATTTTAGCAAGGGTCAGGGTACTGAGATGGTTGGTGGTGCCGAGATGGATCTTGCCGGTTTTCAGGTTATTGATGTCACTGACCTCCAGCTCAAAATCCTGATAGATCTTTAATACCTGGACTGCCATATGGTAATAGCGCTCCCCGGCAAATGTAAGTGTCAGACCGCCTGCTGTGCGGTTAAAGAGCGGCAGGCCAACGGAATCCTCAATCCGCTGGATCGACTGGCTTAGGGATGGCTGGGCAATGAAGAGCTTTTTGGCCGCCCGGGATATATTTTTTTCGTCTGCTACTGTTTTGACATATAATAATTCTTTGCTGGTCATGGTTTGTCCCTCTTTCGGTGTATCCATAGGAAATTATAATCTAAAATGTACAAAGCTTCAAGGTTCGTTTGGCACAACTATTTACTTTTAAAAATCCACATTGTATACTTACATCAAAGACATATACGGATTTCATGACAGTGCGATCTGTACTGTAGAAGAATGAAAGTGCAGCAAAGCTGGCATGTGCCGGAAGATAAGGAGAAGAATAGTATGGATAAGATGAAGGACCTTGCTTATTATAACGGAAAGATTACTGCAATTGATGACATGATGATTCCGGCCAATGACCGCGGATTCTACTTCGGAGATGGAATTTACGAGGCTGCAATGGTATTTGATCATAAGATCTTTGCCCTGCAGGATCATCTGGACCGCATGTTCAACAGTGCGGCCATGATTCGCATTGAACTTCCCTATACCAAAGAAGAAGTCGGCGCGCTTCTGACGGATCTGGTGCAGAAGTTAGAGAGCAGCTGCCAGTTTCTTTACTGGCAGGTGACCAGAGGAACCTCTCCGCGCAATCATCTGTTCCCGGGAGAGGGAGTTTCCAGCAATCTGTATGTATACAGCAAGCCTTGGAGCGGTGTGCAGATGTGCGATGAATACCGGCTGATCAGCATTCCGGATACCCGTTTTTATCACTGCAATATCAAGACCTTAAATCTGATCCCGAATGTCATGGCAGCTCAGCAGGCATCTGAAGCAGGCTGCAATGAGACTGTTTTTGTACGGGACGGCTTTGTGACAGAATGCTCACATTCGAATATTTCCATGGTGAAGGATGGCGTGTTCATTACGCATCCGTTAGATAATCTGATTCTTCCGGGAACTGAGAGAAAGCACATCATCCGCTATTGCGGTGAACTGGGAATCCCGGTAGAGGAGCGTGCATTTACCCTGGAAGAGCTCTACACCGCAGATGAGATCCTGGTGACCAGTACCAGCCATCCGAGCATGCGTGCCATGGAGTTAAACAAAAGGGCTGTCGGTATGAAGAATCCGGAACTGATCCAGAAGCTACGTGATAAATATTTAAGTGAAATCGGGAAATGATCTGCTGTGGCAGTTCCTGATAAAAAGCAGAGAGGAAGAATAACATGGAGAGAAAACGAATCCGGGACTTTGGCCTTGTGCCTGGACGCCTGCAGACCGGAAAACGAAATAAGATTACGGATGTGCCGGGGGTAAGGGTCGGACACTGCACGGTAAAAACAGAAGAAAATCATACCGGAGTGACGGTAGTCCTTCCCGGCGGGGACAATGCATTTGCAAAGAAATATATTGCAGCAGCTTATGTTCACAACGGATTTGGAAAAAGTGCCGGACTGGTTCAGATAGAAGAACTGGGAACGCTGGAGACCCCCATTGCCCTGACGAATACATTAAATGTAGGAAAGGTATGGGATGCCATGGTGGATATCGTGGTGGAACAGTGTAAGCAGGACGGTCTGGATCCCATGAGTATCAATCCGGTAGTGGGCGAGTGCAATGACTGCCGTATTAATCAGATTCAAAAGCGGGCAGTGGGAACGGCAGAGGTACGCCGTGCCTTTGCGTCTGCCTCCGATGATTTTGAAGAGGGGGATGTGGGAGCCGGAGCAGGAACGCTCTGCTATGGCCTGAAGGGTGGTATTGGCTCTGCTTCCCGTGTGATCCGTATTGGAGAAACAGAATATACCATTGGTGTGCTGGTCCAGTCAAATTTTGGAGCAACAGAGGATTTTGTGTTAAATGGAGAGGCTGTCGGTGCAAAGATTCTGGACTGGAAGCAGGAAAAGGATGATATGGCAGCATCGGAAGAAGACAAGGGTTCTATCATGAGTATTCTGGCTACGGATCTTCCGCTGACCAGCCGTCAGCTGAAGCGTATTCTTCGGAGAACCGGAGTAGGCATTGCCCGCACGGGCGGCTATACCGGACATGGAAGCGGTGAGGTCATGATCGGATTTACCACAGCAAACCGGATTCCATCCGGCACAGAAGAGAAACTGCTGCAGATTCAGGCGATTCCGGAGCATGTGATCAACCGGGCATTTCTTGCTGCTGCGGAGGCAGAGCAGGAAGCAATCTTAAATTCCATGACAGCAGCAGAGCGGACCCGCGGACTGGCAGGAGAACTTTATTACAGTCTGGCGGAGTATCTTGAAGACCAGGATTCGAAACAGTAACAAATTCGTTCAGACAATCAACAGAAATTGTATAGAAAAAGCGGATTGCAGGATGAGAGAAACGATTTCTCTGCCTGCAGTCCGCTTTTGGCGTTGAAGGTATTTGAGCAGGATTATTTGTCGGCCGTTTTTTTGGCTGCCGCAATCAGTCCGGTGAAGACCGGGAGCATATCATCAGAAGCCAGGAGCATAGCTTCCGGATGCCACTGGATGCCGAGGCCGTACGGGTAGTCGATCAGCTCAATGGCTTCTACAATGCCGTCATCGGCCGTCGCGGCAATCTTTAAGCCGTCGCCCAGCTTTTTCACGCTCTGGTGATGATAGCTGTTGGTCCAGATCCGCTCACCAAACATGTTATAGAGAGTAGTGCCTGGCTTGAGGGAAACCTGATGGCTCACATCACCACGGTCATCCCGGATCATGTGTCTTGCGGTTCCTTCCCCATGCAGACTGTTATCCTGATACAGGGTTCCGCCACAGGCCACATTTAAGACCTGGTGCCCCCTGCAGATAGCCACAAACGGTTTTCTGGCTTTGATGACACGGCGGATCAGTCCGATCTGGCTGCGGTCCAGCATCAGACTTGTGTCACCTACCAGCGGATGAGCCATTTCCCCGTAGCAGCAGGGGGTGATATCTGCACCGCCGCTGAAGATGAAGCCATCGCAGGCCTCTGTCATGGCATCTAAAAGCTCTTCATTTGTGACGGAAGGAAGCAGGAACGGAACCCCGCCGCCCTTGGTTACTGCATCGTTGTAAGTCCAGCCGTTCGTGGAAAGAAGTGCGCCGGATGTGGGATTTTTGGTATTTATGGTTGTAATTCCGATCTTTGGCAGCATAATAGAATACCTCTCTTTGTCAGATGTGACAGTTAGTATAACATCAATGCCGGATAGATGCAAGTCCAAGCTCTGTGATCTCACAGCCGCTTCGGGTCCTGCCGACCCGGATAAGCCCGTCATCTGCCAGCTCTTTTAACAGTCCGCGCAGTTTTCCCTCACTGACGGCAATATCTTTTCCGGCCAGGGCTGTCAGAATGGCGCCGCGCCCGATTCTCGGTGTCTCAGCGATCAAAGACAGCACCTGATTTCTTAATGCGCTGCTTTCGCTGAAGGGCTGGCTGACCCGGTTCCGGATATAGGAAGGAAGCTGGGAAAGAACCAGTGGGTGAGCGGAGTACAGAGAGAAAAAGTACCGGCTCAGGTTGAACAGCTCCTGGATATTCCCCGGATATTCATAGCTCATGAGAAAATTCATCAGACTGGAAGAAATCAGATCTCTCAGACGGATATTGGAATCGTGAAACAGTTCGCGGAAAAAGTGTTCCATGAGTATGGGAATATCTTCCCGGCGTTCACGAAGCGGGACGGTGTCAATGGAGGCCGCATTTAAAAGAAAAAAGAGCTCTTCCCGGAAACTTCCGTCCAGAACATTCTGATACAGATCCTGACTCGTGGTGGCCAGGATGCGGATATCAAGGTCTGTCATTGTGTTTTGCAGGATGCTGATGAGCGTATCCTGGGTTGTGAGCGAAAGTCGTTCTGCACCGTCGATCAGAAGAGTACCCTTGTCAGCCTGCCTCAGATGCTCCTCAGCCTCCAATCCGGTATACAGGGAGTTGAAGATGATCAGCGGATTCTGTCTGCGGCTGGAAGTCTTGTGGATGGCTATGGCAATCTTTTTTTTCTGGGTTCCGTTTTCCCCCTGGATCAGGACCGGGAAATCGTAGAGCGCCAGGCGGCGGGCGTATTCCAGCATGTTCAGGACACGGCCGGAGACGGAGATGATACTGTCAAAACCGCTGTTAAGCCGGTAAAAATCTGAGGAGGGATCACGGATATCAATGGGGGTAATATCCGGATCCGGAGAGGCAGATGCCGGCTGGCTGCTCAGCAGATACAGCGTTTTATGACCGGGAAATGAAAGCTGCAGCACGCTGAGCTGGCGTCGCAGACCGCTGCGGCTGACAAGCTGGTAGTCCGCACTCTGACAGAAATTGTGGGAAGCATACTGGGAAGGCAGCCAGGATGAAAACATGCTGTTCATGCATCCGGTTTCCGGAATATCCCAGTCCTGACAGAAGGCACGGTTCAGCATGCTGATCCGGCCTTCGTCTGTCATAAGACAGAGACTGACGGAAAGGTTGCTCATCACTGCCTGTAAAACCTGCTTGGAAAAAACGTAGTTGCTGTAATGCGTTCCGGTCAGCTGTAGGATCTGAAGGATCCGGTTGACGTAAGTCCGGGTGATCTGATTGGTGAGGCTGGAAGGAAGGTGAAAGCAGGTGCACAGATCGTGGATCGTGGAGATATCAATGATCCGGTTTCCAATGTTGATGACATTGGGAACATGGGCCGGGACCAGCTTTGGTTCACCCAGGGTGATGGCATACTGGATCGATTCATCTGTCCTGGTGCAGCCCTGGTAAAAAGGCACAAAATGGTACTGTGTGATGCCGGCATCCTGGAGCTGGCCAAGAATATCCAGAACAGATTCTCTGGTATCATTGACCAGATAGACCGAGGCCCCCTGCGGAATCCGGATGATCCGATCGAGAGAAGCCGGGTTAAAGGTGCGGGTGCAGACAAGCTGTGTCATGTTTTCCGGTATCGGAATGGGAAATGCTTCCCTGGTACGGCTGCTGGCAAACAGGATGCAGGAATAGTCCCGGATCTGTGCCGGGTCGTGGATCTGGTAAGGGTCCAGGATATGAAAGCTGATATATTCGCCAAGCAGGGCTGTGAGATAGTCCTGAAATTCCCGGCGGATCCCGGGATGCAGGCAAATGATGAGTACACGGTTTTTCTGATTGACGGTGGCAGACGGTTTGGAGTGAGACATGACAGATGCTCCTTTCACTGAAATCATGGTTTTAATAGGCATATTATAATGCATAATAATGCATAAAACAACCTAAACTATTAATAAAACAAAGAAGTGCGGATATTTATCAAAAAAACCATTTTTCCGTTTGACAATGTAATGTGATAAAGTGTAAAATAAAAACCATGCAAGGGCGCATACACGAAAAGGGAAAGTGTGTTCCATGCTTTTTTTATATACGCGGAACACAATGTACTGAACGAACTGCCGGAAAATGACCAGATACAAGCCGGCGACCACTTTGAAAAAAAGAAGAGGAGGATCATTTTATGAAGAAGACAAAAACAAAGCTTCTGGCTGTACTCCTGACTGCAGCTATGGGTGCACTGACTGCGTGCGGCGGCTCCGGTTCTTCTGAGACCACTGCAGCAGCTTCCGGTGAGTCACAGGCAGCAGAAACTACCGCAGCCGTAGAACTGGCAGAGGGCGAGTCCGTATCCCAGGATACCGACATCACCGCAGCAATGCTGGTAGACTTTACTACCATGGATCCGATGGATACCAGTGATACCTTATCCGGCGGTATTCAGAGACTGATGATGGACGGTCTGTTCGGCTTCGATGATGATATGAAGATCATCCCGATGCTGGCTACCGACTACGAAGCAAACGACGACGCTACCGAGTTCACCATTCACTTAAGAGAGGGCATCCAGTTCTCCGATGGTACTCCGTGGAACGCAGAGGCAGCAAAGGCAAACTTTGACCGCTGGGGTGATAAGAACCTTGGCTTAAAGAGAACGACCCTACTCTGCAACGTTTTAAAAGAGACCGAGATCGTTGATGATTACACCGTGAAGGTAACCCTGGAAAATCCATTCGGCGCATTTATCCCGACTCTGGCTCATCCGGCCTGTGTTGTTATGAGTCCGGCAGTCATCGCAAAGGGCAACGAGGAGTGCGCTAAGAATCCGGTTGGTACCGGCCAGTACACCTTCGTAGAGTGGGTAGCAGGTGAGCATGCTACCATCGCTTTAAACAAAGACTGGTGGGGCTATAACGCAGATATCTGCGGCGGCACCGCTTTAGTAGACCCGGATGCCGGTTTCAAGACCATTACCTTCAAGCCGGTATCTGAGAACGCAACCCGTGTCGCAATGCTGCAGTCCGGCGACGCTCAGTTCATCTGGCCGGTTCCGACTGAGAGCATTGAGACTCTGCGTGGCGACAGCAATGTAGCAGTTGGCCAGGAAGAGGGTATCGTAGTACGTTACCTGATGATGAACAACCAGAAAGCACCGTTTAACGATGTGAGAGTCCGTCAGGCCATCAACTACGCGATCAACAAGGATGCTTACTGCGCAGTTGTTAAGAACGGTGTGGCAACTCCGGCAACCTCCATCATCGGACCGAACGTCCAGTTCTACAAGGGCAACGATGTATATGCATATGACATCGAGAAGGCGAAATCCTTACTGGCTGAGGCCGGTTATCCGGATGGCTTCAAGACCAGCATCATGTGTGCTTCTACTACTGCAAACTTAAAGCAGTGTGAGTTTTTACAGCAGCAGCTGGCTCAGGTCGGCATCGACGTTGAGATCAACGCTCTTGAGAGCGCGGTGGTAAACCAGAAGATCCAGGATGTGAATGTTCCTGGCTCTGAGGCAGAGGTTGATATGTATGTGATCGGCTGGTCCCCGTCTACCGGTGATGCTGACTGGGGTATCCGTCCGCTGATGGCGATTGAATCTGAGCCGCCGGCAAGCTACAATATCTGCTACTATGAGAACGAAGAGGTTGACCAGCTCTTAAAAGACGCATTATCTACCGCGGATGACTCCAAGAGAGCTGAGGCTTACGCAAAAGCCCAGGATATCATCTGGGAGGAGAGCCCGCTTGTATGTCTGGCAAACGACAACAACACCTGGGCCAGCTCCGCAAAGATGGTGGACGCAAAGGTCTTTCCGGATAACTGCCTGAACTTAAGAAACGCTAAGCTGGCAAAGTAATCCATATTTAGCTAAGAAACAGATCTGACAGAATGATATACTGCAAAACAGGTGGTCTGGCGGAAATCTGATCCGCCGGACCATTTTTGCAGGAAAAAGAATCCGATTAACAGGGGGTACTCCCCAAAAAGAATGAAAGGTGTTGAGTGTATGTTAAGGTACATAGGTAAAAGAATCATTGGAGTGATACCTACCCTGATTATTGTGGTAACCTTCGTATTTTTCTTCGTACGGCTGATCCCGGGTGATCCGGCACGTCTGGTAGCCGGTCCGCAGGCAACGCTGGAAGATGTACAGGTAGTTAGAGAAGAACTGGGTCTGGATAAACCAATTCATGAACAGTACATTACATATGTAACGGGTCTGCTGAAAGGTGACCTTGGTACATCTCTCCGGACCAAGCGTCCGGTTGCGGTGGAGGTTTCCAACCGCTATGCCAATACGGCAAAACTGACCCTGCTGGCCCTCGCATGGAGCACCATCGTGGGTGTGCTTCTCGGCGTATGGTCCGGAAGACACAGAAGCCACTGGCAGGATTACACAGGAATGACACTGGCTGTGTCCGGCATATCGCTTCCTTCTTTCTGGGTTGGCTTTATGCTGATCATGGTATTTTCCGTGAATCTGAAATGGTTCCCGACCACGGGTGCGGATTCACTGAAGAGTCTCGTATTACCTTCGATCGCACTGGGATCCAGTATTGCGGCAATCATTGCCCGCTTTACCAGATCCTCTATTATAGAAGTATTAAAAGATGATTACATCCGTACTGCGCGCGCAAAGGGCTTAAGAGAGCGCGTGGTTGTATGGAAGCATGCGTTCCGCAACGCGATGATCTCCGTTGTTACCGTAGTCGGCCTGCAGTTTGGTTTCCTGCTTGGCGGTTCCGTAGTAACCGAGTCTGTATTCGCGTTCCCGGGCCTTGGTTCTCTGCTGGTTGAGTCCGTAAACTACCGTGACTATCCGGCAATCCAGTCCCTGATCCTGATCTTTTCATTACATTTCGTTGTGATCAACCTGATTGTAGATGTGCTTTATGCTGTGCTCAATCCGGAAATCCAGCTTGACTAAGAAAGGAGGAGTTTAAGATGGCAAAAGAGAAAATAATGAAGCAGGCCGAAGAAAACCTGAATGAAAAAACGGACATCAGCACTCCGCTTTCTGAGTTTGTCCGCAAATTTAAGAAACAGAAGACCGCCATTGTGGCTCTGGTTTTCATCCTGTTTTTAGTAGTGCTTTCCTTTACCGCAAAATTCATTGCTCCGTATGGGATTAACGATTTCGATTACAACGCGATCATGCAGGCACCGACCGCGGCACACTGGTTCGGAACCGATGAATTCGGAAGAGACCTGTTCTCCCGTATCATCTGCGGTACCGGAATTTCCTTAAGTGTCGGCCTGTTCTCTGTCAGCATCGCGGCTGTGATCGGCTCTTTCCTGGGCCTGATCGGCGGTTACTACGGCGGTATCATTGATTCCATTATCATGCGTATCTGTGACGCGCTGTTCGCGTTCCCTGGCATCATTCTGGCCATCGCGATCGTAGCGATCCTTGGCAGCGGCATGACCAATGTTATCATTGCGGTAGCGGTGTTCAACATTCCGAAATTTGCGCGTCTGGTACGAGGCAACACCCTGGCTACCAAGAACAGCGTATTCGTACAGGCTGCAAAGAACATCGGCGCGGATGATAAGAGAATCCTGTTCTACCACATCCTGCCGAGCGCGATCCCGGACATCATTGTACAGTACAGTATGTCTATTGGATCCTCCATTCTGACTGCGTCTTCCTTAAGCTTCTTAGGCATGGGTGCCCAGCCGCCGACACCGGAGTGGGGCCTGCTTTTAAGCAACGGACGTACTTACATGATGAACAGCTGGCATATCACACTGTTCCCGGGTCTTGCGATCTTCTTAACTGTACTCAGCTTTAACCTGCTGGGTGATGGCCTCAGAGATGCCCTGGATCCGAAACTGACTGATTAAGGAGGTGCAGGCACATGAGTGAAACAATCAAAGTGGAGACAACGAAAGATGCCTCCGGCAAAAATATTCTGGAAATCAAAAACATGCACACCTGGTTCCACATGGACAGCGGTATTGTCAAGTCCGTGGATGGTGTTGACATTGAGTTAAAAGAGGGTTCCACCCTCGGTATCGTAGGCGAGTCCGGCAGCGGAAAGAGTGTAACCGCCCTTTCTGTCATGGGCCTGTTGATGGGAACCACCGGTAAGATTGAAAAAGGCGAAATTCTCTTAGACGGCAAGGATATCGTGCATGTTGGCAACGAGGAGCGCAGAAAGCTTCGCGGCAGCAAGATCTCCATGATCTTCCAGGAGCCTATGACCAGCTTAAATCCGGTCATGAAGATCGGTGACCAGATCATGGAAGCCATTCTCATGCATCAGAAGGTCAGCAAGAAAGAAGCAGAGGAGAAGGCCATTGAGATGCTTCGCATGACCGGTCTTCCCCGTGTGGAAAAGATGATGAAGGAGTATCCGTTCCAGCTTTCCGGCGGACAGCGCCAGCGTGTCATGATCGCCATGGCTCTGGTGTGCAACCCGGAAATCCTGATTGCCGATGAGCCGACTACAGCTCTGGATGTAACGATTCAGGCACAGATCCTCGACCTGATGAACAAGCTGAAAAAAGAAATCGGAACCTCTATCCTTTTCATCACCCATGATCTCGGTGTCGTGGCAGAGGTGTGTGATCAGGTCGTTGTTATGTACTGCGGCCGCGTGGTCGAGAAAGGTTCTGTTTACGACATTTTCGACAAGCCATCCCATCCATACACGGAAGGCCTGTTAAATTCCATTCCGAAGCTGGGAGAGTACGTGGAAGAGCTAGAGTCCATTCCGGGCAACGTGCCGAACCCGAAATACATGCCGAAGGGCTGTAAGTTCGCGCCGCGCTGCAAATACGCGTTTGACCGCTGCCGCGAGGAGGAGCCGGGCTTCACGGATCTTGGAAACGGGCATCAGAGCCGCTGCTGGCGCTGTATGCAGGAAGGGGGTAAGGACTGATGGCAGACAATTTATTAGTTGTCCGGGGACTGAAACAGTATTACCCGGTAAAGGGCGGACTTGGAAAAGAGCCGTCCTATGTGAAAGCAGTTGATAACGTAGATTTTGAGGTAAGGCGCGGCGAGGTATTCGGAATCGTAGGTGAGTCCGGATGCGGAAAGTCCACCCTTGGAAAGAGTATCTGTAAGCTGATCGAGCCAACGGATGGCTCCATCGTGCTGGATGGTGAGGAAATTGCAAAATACACACCGAAGCAGATGCGGCCGATCCGAAAGAAAGTCCAGATGGTTTTCCAGGATCCGTATGCATCCTTAAACCCGCGTATGTCTGTCCGCGATATCGTGGCAGAGCCGCTCATCATTCACGGTCTGACCAAGACCCGTGAGGAGACCGATCAAAAGGTTGTAGAGCTTTTACGCCGTGTTGGCCTGGATGATTACCATGCAAACCGTTATCCGCATGAGTTTTCCGGCGGACAGCGTCAGCGTATCGGCATTGCGAGGGCCCTGGCTGTACAGCCGCAGCTCATCATTGCCGATGAGCCGGTTTCCGCGCTGGATGTTTCCATCCAGTCCCAGGTGTTAAACCTCATGAACCAGTTAAAGCGGGATATGAACCTGACCTACATTTTCGTTGCTCATGACTTAAGTGTTGTGGAGCATATCAGTGACCGTGTGGGTGTTATGTATCTGGGCAATTTTGTTGAGGAGGGAGACAAGTACAGTCTGTACCAGAACCCGCTTCACCCGTATACCCAGGCACTTCTTTCCGCTGTTCCGATCCCGGACCCGAAAGCAAAGAAAGACCGGATCATTCTGGAGGGAAATATCCCCTCTGCACTGAATCCGCCGAGCGGATGTAAATTCCACACGCGCTGCCCGAAGTGCATGGAGCGCTGCAAGACGGAGGCTCCGCAGAAGTACCAGGTAGGTGACGATCATTTTGTATACTGCCATCTGTACGACACCGAGGAAGCGAAGAAGAACGCGAAAGCTGCGGAGAACGCAGTGATCCATCAGTAATGCAGTCAGAATAGCAATTACATGGCAGAGGAGCCGATTTCATGACTAGATGCCATGAACCGGCTCTTTTGCTGTCTTTTGAAAAAATACAATTGAAATTTTTATAAAAAGAGAGGCACGAACAATGAAACTGTTTATCAGTGCGGATATTGAAGGCTGTGCCGGAACAACCCTCAATTATGAAACCCACAAAGAAGAACCGGCTTACCAGAAGTACGCAAAGCAGATGACCGATGAGGTTGTGGCTGTCTGCGATGCCGCCCTGGCTGCTGGCGTGGATGAGATCGTAGTAAAGGACGGACATGGAGATGCCACCAACATTGATGTGATGGCCATGCCGGAGCATGTCACTCTGATCCGCGGAAAGAGCGGGCACCCCATCAACATGATGTATGGTCTTGATGAGACATTCGATGCGGTGTTTTATATTGGATATCATGCACCCGCCGGTGATCCGGGAAGCCCACTGAGCCATACTTCCACGGGGGCCAGCAATTTTATTGAGTTAAACGGAAAACGGATGAGTGAATTCATGCTGAACACTTATACAGCGGCCATGTATGGTGTCCCGGTGCTGTTCTTATCCGGTGACGAGCGCATCTGTGAGCTCTCAAAGGAGCTGGTTCCGCAGATCACGACGGTGTCTTCCAAGAAGGGTGTGGGCGGAAGTGCCTGGAATGTATCACCAAAGACTGTGATCGCAGATCTGAAGGCATCCGTCACAGAAGTGCTTTCCGGTGATATAGAGGCAAAGCTTGCTGCATGCAGAATCACGCTTCCGGAGCAGTTTACCTATGAGGTAAACTATAAGGATCTGAAAAAGGCTTACCAGATGTCCTTTTATCCGGGCATGAAGGCAGTAGACGCGCGCACCAACCGCTTTACCAGTAAAAACTGGATGGATATTGTGACAGCTCATTCATTTGTGGTATATTAAAAGAACATACAGGGAGGATATGAACCATGGCAGATTTAAAGACAATTGAGGATTTAACCAACGCTTTTGGCCCGAGCGGTTTTGAGGAAGAGGTAGTAAAAGCAGTACAGAAGCATTGCGAGGGGCTGAATTTAAGAAACGACGCGATGTATAATGTATATGCGACGATGCCGGACGCAAAGGGAAACCGCCCGGTGTTTATGCTGGATGCGCATGTGCCTCACTGTCACAGTCCGGCTCATATTTGGAATTTACAATTGATAACTGTCATTGTGAGAAAATAAAAGAGAA
>ENA-USUG01003955-USUG01003955.1-human-gut-metagenome-genome-assembly--contig:-NODE-3955-length-19158-cov-14.433258_pt1 | contig 19158 bp, 17 predicted proteins | sample MGYA00250059_ERZ773394 | MGnify/ENA primary metagenome ERZ773394 (study PRJEB29103, sample SAMN06111957) | human gut metagenome | biome: human gut; feature: ankylosing spondylitis patient; material... | reverse complement strand
CAAACCCCAACTGACTTCTAACTAAAAAAATGGGGTTAGCATTTTTTTAGTTAGTGGTCAGTGGTGGGTTCTTGATGGTATGAAATAATATGAGATGTTATATTAGAAAAAAATAAAAAAATATATTAAATTGGTTTCATGTGTTTGAGATCAAATATGATGACACCATATATGTCTTTCTTTTCTATTGGTCCAAGTTTTCTACAATCAAGACTCGCATTTCGATTATCTCCGCAGAGGAAATATTCATCCTCTCCAAGTGTCCAAATTTGATCTTCATTTTCTATCATTGGTTCTTTAATGTAGCTTTCATCAAGTTTCTCACCATTAATATAAATCTTGTTATTTAATAATTCAACGGTATCACCAGGCATTCCAATTACTCGTTTAATAATATATTTAACTTGTAATTTATCCGTACTAGCGACAACAATATCACCTCTTGATGGTTTACTCATTCTGGAAACAATAAGTCTTTGTCCGTCTTGCAAAGTATTATCCATGGAGTGACCATTTACTACACTGACGCGAACAAATGCAAGTACAAGACATGTAATAAGAAAACCCATAATTGCCGATTTTAAAATGTCTGAAATTTTCATTTTTTCTTCCCTCTCTCTGTTTTTGTATATATTAATTCGATTGTTCATATTTTTTGCACCTTTTAAAATATTCCTTAAATTGTCAGATAAATTGTTTACAGTTTCTTATATACCATACAAATTGACTTTTGTCAATAGTTTTTCAAAAAAAATCAAAAAATAAATAGAGACAACATGCAATTCATGCACATTGTCTCTAATTTCACTATTTTTCAAAAAACTTAGATTTACCTAATTTCAATTCATTTGCATCTTTATCGTAAATCATAAATGCTGTAGATAAATCACCTTCTACTCTTTCAACTGTTGTAATTCTAAATCTTTCGATTTTTCTTAATGCAAGACCTTGTGCAATTTCAAGTGCAGAATCATCATCATCTACAAAGTATAAGATAACTGGTGGTTTATCTACATCGAGATAATATTTTCTCCATGCATTTGTACTCACGATTTGTTCCATACTATCTGCACTCTTTGCAAAACGACTAATAATTTCTTCATCTGTAATAATTTCACCAATAAAGTATTTTGATTCGTCATCACGTCTAACACAAAAATCAAAAGAAACTATAGTTTGTACTTTATCATAAGTCATTCGTTTATATGGTTCAAATCCAACAAGTGTATCACCGAAAATATCTAACAGTCTCAGATAAAAATCAACAATTCTAATATCACGATAAACTGCTTTTGCTGTATGAATATTTGCATTTTTCGGACGCCAATTGAGTAAATCTGCATCTGGAATATCAGTTGGATTATAAAGTAAAAATAGTCCACCAAGATCAAGACAATAAAACTCAAGACTATCAGATAGATAAGGCATATTATCATAAGGTGCAAGAATAAATTTATTGAGTACCTTGTACATTTTCACAAGTTTATCCAATCTTACTTTCAACAATTCTATGGTATCATCTACATCTAATAGATTTTTAAGTTCTAGATATTTATATATTTGTTCCAATGTTGAAAAACGAAAGTGGAATAAGAACTCTGAAACTGCAACATCTTGATCAGTTAATGCTCCATTGTATTTTGCTGTTACAATTTTACTTTTATCAATACTATTTGTAAACGTATTTTGAAAAATCTGTCTGTATGTAGATGGGATATCTTTTAATTCATTTGCATTTCTAAGTGTTTCCATACTATGATCCTTTCTTCCCTATTTATGGATTTGGCACAGAATAATCTGTGCCAATTATTTTTTTCTTATAAACTTAAATCAAAGTCATCATTATCATCAATGATATCAAGTACTTTTCCACGAATTCTATGATTCTCTTCATCTACTTTTGAGATTTTCACACGAACACTCATGCCTTCTTCAAGTTCACGATCAAGAGATTCAGGAATTGGTGCTAACACATCAAGATTTGGAGCAATACATACATAGCATCCCCAAGTCTTAATTGTTCTCACACGACCAAGTACAACCTGATTTTTTGAGAAACTTGAGAAATCAACAGATGTTGGACCACAATATTTATCAACAGCTTCTACAAGAATCTTTCCAGTAGATGTAATTTTAAGTAATTTAACTTTGATAACATCTCCGACTTTATGTTTGTCTGCAAGAATTGTATAATCATCTGAGAAATCCATGTTTCTCAACATAACGCTGATTCCATCAATTGAAAGATATCCACCATACTTTTCAATATGTGTAATGGTTGCATCAAGTTCTTCACCAGCTTCGAGTTTTTCAATAAGTTTCTTTCTTTCAGCTTCTTTAATTTCTTTTCTCGAACAAATTAGTGTTCCATCTTCTAGAATATCTTTAATGATAAACTTTACTTGACGACCAACATAAGGCACAAGAGATTGTTTTGATTGTACAACATCTAAATCTTCTCTTTTAATAAATCCACTTAAGCCATTATTCATTTCAAGTCTTAATACATCGGTTTGGAACTTTTCATCATATCCAATTACTTTTACTCTTCCTACTAATACTGATTGATTATCTTTAAGTTGTTTTAATGTTTCTAATGTTTTTTCATCCATAATTTCTTTACCTCACTACTTTTGTAGTTTTTCCTTTCTTAACGATCTCTTATTTTTTGCCAAAAAATCTTGAGAAGAAGCCTTTCTTCTGTTTAATTTCTGTTCCATCAGGTCTTGCACTTGAAAATTGTGCATGATCTTCTTTTTCTAAATGATTGACATTTGGTGGTAAAATACCATCGTCATCATGTTGTGATAATTTCATGTGTTGTTTGATAATATCCATTGTTGGCAATTCATTGGTATCAAAAATATCAATATCTGCATCTTTATGAGAATCTTTATTAATCTCATCATCAATCAATTTCTCTAAATCAAGATCATCATCAACAGTTGATTGTTTTGGCTTTGATGATGTTGTTGTATTATATAAGCTAGATGTTTTTTTATTCTCAGAAATGTCATCAAATGAAAAATCAAGATCATCAAATCCATCAGAATCGAAATCCGACATCTCTGTCGTTGTCTCTGTTGTAAGTGGAATCTCTGTATCCTCTTCTTCTGCTAATTCATCCAAATCAAACTCTTCGTCTAATCCAAAAAAGTCTTGATCTGTTTTTTCTTTTAGATCTTCTACTTCTTTTTTTGTTTCAACGGGTTCTTGCATCATGACTTCTTGACTTGCTTGTTCTGCATGGTTTGGTTCATAATCAAATGAAAACTCCATGCCAAAATTATCTGACATTTCTTCTTTCGTTTCTTCTTTCGTTTCTTCTGGCACAGATTCTGCCATTTCTTGTACAGATGGTTCATCATTCAAATCAAAGCTCATCTGTGTATCAGTCTTGATATCCTCCACACTTTCTTGATTTTTTCCAAATTGATCGGATGATTCAAATTCATCCAACATCTTATCAAACATTTTTTCTTTATCTAATACAATTGGTTCTGATTCCATCTCTTCATCAATATCATCAATATCAACAAAGATATCTTCACCAGATAAAGTTTCTAGTTGTGATTTTTTCACTTCTGTTGGTGCGATGGTTTGAGTAGTATCTTCAAAATTGTAAGATGCTTCTTTGATTAAATCAGCCAATTCTTCTTCTTCTGTTGGTTCTTCTGTTTCATCAAGATCAAAGCTCACAGTTTCATCGGAATAATCGCTTTCATTTGATAGTGTTGGATCTTCATATGCAGATGGATCTTCTTCTTCAAATGTCACGACACCCATATTCGGCATTTTTCGAGTTTGTGGTTCATGAATTTCTTCCACATCTTTTTCACCTAAAAATGCATCTGCATTTTCTGGTTTGTCTTCGAGCGCAGAAACATCTGCTTTGATTTCATCCATCTCTTCTTCTGTTTTTTCAATCTCATGAACAATCTTATCATAAGTTTTTTCTTTTTCTTCTTCTTCATCAAGGATCTCAATAACATCGTCGTCATCGTCCATGATGATCTCTTCATCATCATCCATTACAATGGTTTTGGGATCTTCCTCTTTAACCATCGTTTCTTTTGTTTCTTCACGAATTGGTTCAATCGTTTGTGGAGTTTCTACTTTTGCTTCTTCCTTCTCTTCTTTCGGAATCTCTTCAAACTCATCAATATCGACTGTCTCAATCTTTTTCACAGTTTTTTTCTTGATTGGTTTTGGTTCTACAGTTTTTGATTCCATTGGTTTTGTATCCGCTAAAGATCCAATCACCTCAAATCCAAAGTCAGAAATTGTTTTTTTCACAGGGGGTTTCATCATTTTTTCAGGTATTGTTTCTGGAATATTGGAAACCACAGATTTTTTCTTTTTTCTCTTCTTACGTTTTTTCTTTGGTGTATCTGCTACCATTTGTGTATCAAGAGTTTTTTCTTCTTTTATTTCATGCACGGTAGCTAAAGTTTCTTCTTTCTCTATTTCAGGAACCACTTTTGGTTCTTTATTTTTTTGTTGTGCCATGATGGCTTGATATCTCTTATGTTCTTCAACTAAAGAATCCAATGCATTCCAAAGATCTCTATCCTTGAATGGTTTCATTAAGAACTCACAACCTAATTGTTTCACAGTATTTCTCACAGACATATCATCTGAAATCATTAACACCATTTTATTCGGATAAAGTGTTTGAACTTCTTTAATCAGAGCAACGCCATCTTCACCAGGCGGCATTTGATAATCAATTGTTAAAATATCTGGATCTTCGTCTTTTAAGAAATCAAGCGCATCTTTTGCATTCTTAGCTTCACCAAGAACTTCCACTGGATATCCATCCATTTTTGCTGAGACAGATTTCTTGATCAAATTTCGAATAAAGAATGCATCATCGACAACTAATAATTTGTACTTTTGCACGTTAGGTACTCCTTTCCATTGTGAAATTACTGCCTATTTAATTTCCTTCCAATCAACAGATTCCTACCCTTGTCTTTTCGACACTTTTTTGTTGATTTGTCGGATTATATAAATATTACATCACAAATATTTTGAAAATAGATGCAATCAAGCTGTTAAAAAAAATTAGTTATATAAAATCAAGAAAATTGACGTTTCTTTTGACAGTATTTCAAAATCTCATGAAGTATAGACATGTAAAAAAAAATTATTCCTAAAAATCGCATAAGATTTTTGATATTTGGAATGATTTTTGAAAAGGCATGTATAATGGAGAAAAAATAAAAGGTTTAAGTTTACGATAGGAGGAATTGATATGAAATTGGCAGAAGTGAAACAAAACAAAGGACAACAAACAATTACTGCAAATCTTCTTGTTTCTCAGAAACAAAATTACTTACGACTGGAATTCTCCGATTCAACTCGCATTGTAATGAATGTATTTTCTGACAATAAAAACTATGAGGAACTTTGTAAGTTAGAAAAAGACAAATTACTACTTGTAAATGCTACTCTCGAATACAAAGGAACAAATAGTGCTGGATATGATCAGTATGAACTCAGTGCACTTTCAACAAAGGAACGTCCATCTCTTATGGATGTGGTAGATATCGAAAAACTAAAAACAGAACTTCGAAATGAAATCATGGGAATTGAAACACCAGAACTAAAGGAACTTCTCTTTGCATTTTGTAAAGACAAAACATTTCTGAATCAATTTTTCGATGCACCATGTACAGAGAAATCGGCATACTCGTTCCATGCTGGCATTTTAGCTCATACAGTAAGACTTTGTAAATTAATTGAAGCTGTTTCAGCGACATTTGAGAATTGGGATTTCAATAAGGGTGGATTCAACGGAATCATTGATGAAGAATTGTTGAAAACGATTGCGATTTTTCATGATGCAGGTCGTGCACTTAGTTATCAGATTGTGGATGATAAGATTGAAAAAACAATGGAAGGGGAATTATTATCAAGCACAGAACTTTCAGTCAAATTACTGAATCAACTTGTGGATGAGAATGAACTTTCGATTACAAACGAACAACTGATTTTATTAACACATGCAATTTCCGCATCTGGTAGTAATTCACAGTGTGTGCCTAGAACTAAAGAGGCATTAATTTTCAATATGATCGAGAAAATGGATACTATCATGGGCAATTTTGAATACATGGATAAGGTTTCAATTGAAGACGATTATTTTCGTTTGCTTGATAAACAGTATTGTTTAATCGATTTTGGAGATGTGTAGAAATATCCCCATTATAATAGGAAGAAACTCGTTTAAATCATTCGTTAAAATACTGTGCAATGGCAACTGCTGTTGCACATTATTTTTGAAAAATTGTTATAAATTATTTATTCCTATTTATAATGAAATAGGAATAACAAAGGTGCATTAATGGATGCAAAATAAAATAGGATGTACACGAAGTTGTCGTGTATTATTTTGAATAGGAGGTAATTTGATTATGGCAATAACAAAATCAAAAACAACAAAAACAGCAATTAACAAAATGCTAAAAGGAATCCGTGGAGTGAATGTAGAAAACTTCTCAACTTATCTTCAACAAACTGGTGTCATTGTAGAACCACATGTTGGAAGATTGAGAAGAAGATTTGCACTTCCAAAGGAAGTACTTGGAATCAAAAGTAAGGAAGATGACTTCTACAACAGTTATGTAATGGGTGGCACATTTTCACTTCTTACAAAAAGTGATGAAAATTCACTTTCTGCAATTGAAAATTCTGTTCGTCAAACTGTAAAGAGATATGCAATTGGATATGATGGAAAATACATGCCAATTGATTCTTACAAAGATGAGTATCTTCCTTATTTTAAGGAGAAACAAGAGAAGTATTTTTCGAAGAGAGACGAAATCGCTGCAAAGTGGGAAGAAACAGTGGAAACGTTCAAGACAAAACTCGATGAATTCTTGGAAAACAATTCTGAATTAAATGAAGAAGAACTTGCGAAAGTAAAAGCGAGTGTCTATGAAAATATTCCAAGCAAGGCACAGTTCGTTGATAGTTTCTATATGAATGTTTCGCTTTCTGCATTCCCTGTGCCTGCGAATCTTTCACTTCTTGATGATAGTATTTCAGACGAAATCAAGGATAGTATTGCAAGAAACAGCGTGGAAACATTATATGAAGTTTTGGGAAACCTAATGAATGATGCATTCAAAAGCATCAATGGAATCGTTTCCTATTATAATGAAAAAGGTTCTGTTTCAAGAAAGTTTAATTCCGTGACATCTGATCTAATTAAGAGATTACAAAAGAATAATATCTTAAAACATCGTTTGATTGATGAGATCATAAAGGATATCAAAGATTTGAATGAGACTGCAGATGATGATGAGATTATTGAGAAGTGTGAACTGATTATGTCCAAGATTTATGGATTTGCAATTGAAACAAAAACTGATAATTACATTGATTTCTCTAACTCACAATTAAATGTGGGTGCAATGTATACGATTTATACTTCACTATAGAACAAGAAGCATGTCATGAGATTTTCATGGCATGCTTTTGCATATTGTAGCATAAGATAGCACAAAAAATAAAAATAATATAATAAATAATTATATTGATGATTGATACTTGCATTTTGAAATTTTCAGCTTTCACAGAAATCGAAACAAGGAAGTTGCCAGATTTATCTGTGCAAAAGAATTGTTTCTTTTGCACAGAATGAATGACAAATGATTGTCAAATTTGTGAGTGCAAAAAAAATGTGAGATCGTGAACTTCTGTGGAATATATATTTTAAAAGAAACTATAATTAATTATAAAAATAAGAAATCGGTGAATATGAAAAATGTCAAATAATAAGACATATAAAAGTAGTTCTCATTTAATATATAGCTGTCAATATCATGTTATATTTTGTCCTAAATATAGGCATCAAATATTGATAAACGGAATTGATATTCGATTAAAAGAATTATGAATTACATAAAAGGTTTAAAAGGAATTTCTTCAAAACAATTAAGACTCGAATACTATAAACTTAAATTGAAAAACAAAGTACTTTGGACAAGAAACGTTTTTATTAGTAGTGTTGGTGCAATTTCATTAGATGTCGTAAAATAATATATAGAGAATCAAAAAAAATGAAGAGAGGTGATATTTCATGGCCAGATATAAAGGACCAAACTTTATCTTAGAATTAAAATTATATCCACAAGAATGGCATGTTGGCAGATTGGAACATCTGTTTCGTTGTAGTGAAAAGATTTATAATAATGTTGTCTATTTTGCAAATGGACAATTAAAAAAAATGCGAGAAGACAAGGATTATATCAAAATCTTAGATTTATACAATAAAGAGAAAGATGAAGAGAAAAAGAAACAATATGGGGAAGAATTATCTGCAATCAGATAGAAATATCATTTAACATCTAATTATTTTGAATCTTATACAAACAATTTGAGAAATAAATCATATAAGAACACAATTGATTCCAATACGGCTCAAAAACTTGGCCTTCGTGTGTGGAAAGGTGTAGAATCTTGTTTATTTGGAAAAGGCAAAAAAGTACATTTTAAGAAATTTAATACATTAGACTCTATCGAAGGTAAAACAAATAAATCAGGTATTCGATTTGACAAAGATACCCTTGTAATGACATTTTACGGAATGGTAATTCCTGTTAAAATAAGAAAGAATGATTATTATGCAAAAGAAGCATTAACAAATGATATTTCTTATTGTAGAATAATTAGGCGACCATTCGAAAATGGATACAAATATTTTGTTCAAATTGTATTCAGAGGTGTTCCACCTATTAAACCAAATAGAATTCCAGGAGTTAAAAAAGGTAACGTTGCATTTGATATTGGTCCAACAACCGTTGCTGCAATTGGAGACGACGATGGTTTATTAGAACCATTGTGTCCAAAAACAGTAAAAGAGTGTAATAAGGAAATTATAAAATTATCTAGACAATTAGAAAGAATAAGAAGACTTGCGAATCCACAAAATTATAATAAAAATGGGACAATAAAGAAAGGTCCTCGTCTGTGGATAAAAACAAAAAATTATTATAAAGTGCTATTTCGGTTAAAAAATATGTATCGATTAAAAACACTATATTTAAGAGAATATCAAGCGGTATTAGCAAAAAGAATTATGGCACTCGGTGACAATTTTGCGACAGAAACTATTAATTTTACATCTTGGCAAGTTAAGTCCAAGAAATCTACTGAAAAAACAGACAAAATCATGGAAAAGAAAGACAAGAACGGAAATGTTAAAAAACACAATAAATGTAAAAGCAAAAGAAACAAAGGTCGATCTTTGAATAATAATTCGCCTGGTAGATTCGTAGAAGAATTTGGTCGAAAGTTAGAATGTTTTAATTTTCAATTAGAAGAAATAAATACTAAAGAAATGAAAGCAAGTCAATACAATCATGACACAGATACATGTGTCAAAATACCATTATCGCAACGTTGCAAAATCATAGATGGACGTTGGGTACAAAGAGATCTGTATTCAGCATATGTTGTCCAAAATAGGAAAGATTCAGAAAGTGTGGATAGAGATAAATGTATAAAAGGATTTGATAATTTCATCGAGATTCAAACAAGAATTATAAAGAATCTCAAAGAGAGAGGAGATGATTTACCAAAATGTATGGGTATATAAAAAAGATAAATATAAAACAGTAGAAGATGAAGCGTCGCAAATAAGAAAGTTCTGACACTCTAAACATAGAACTCTATTTGCCTTGAAGTATAACAATGGTTGTTATGCAGGACGCAAAGTGGGGCAAGCTGCTGTCCCGATAGACGAGCATAATTAATCTTTGAATTAATACAGCTTATGCTATGAAATACTATTCTAGGAGTTTTCTGTAATCCATGGATGCCTCGGTATCTTTTGGAGGAGGATTGCTTCAAGATGGAACCTGCCATCTTCAGATGTGCAGAGCAGTCAGAAATTTTTCTTTTCTTCTTCATTTTTTGGAATATATCCCTTTTCTCTTCAATATAATTCCAAAAAAAAATAATACATACAAAAGAAAGGAATTACCATGACAAAAGCAGATACATATTTATACAACGACATCAATCATATTCTTCATAATGGTTTCATCGATCAAAATCCAAGACCACACTATGCCGATGGCAAACCTGCACATACTATTTCTGTTAATCATGTCATGCGTTCTTACGATTTGGACAAAGGAGAATTTCCGATTTGTACCTTGCGTCCACAAGCATGGAAGACTGGACTCCGTGAATTATTTGCCATTTATCAAAATCAATCAAACAAAATCTCAGAATTCGAGAGACTTGGTTGTAAATGGTGGAAAGATTGGGCACTTTCTGATAATACAATTGGATGCAGCTACCCATATAATTTGGAATCCCATCGACCGAATGAAATGAAAAAAGAAATCGTTCATGTGGATGCAAGACTTGTTGATGAAAAGTTCTCGAAAAAATTTTTTACATGTGAAAAACGAATTGTTCACGATCTTGGATATCTTGGAAATATTGAAAAAGTATGCAATTATACCGATGCAGAAATTTGTATTTTGAGAAAAATTTGGGAAAAGATGTTTGAAGATACTGATGGTTTTGTACATCAAGAATGGCATAGTTTTGAAACATTTTTGAGAGATGTAAGATATGTTCCACAATATTTTCTAGCACGAGAAGATGATTTCAAAGGATGGAAATTATCAAGAAAATACTATCGAAGCAATGCGTACAGCAAAGAAACTTGTGTATTTCTTAATGAAGAAGATATTTTTGATGAAACGAATGGAGATAAAAGATACGAACTTTCAAGAAATCAAGTGGTGGAATTAATTCGAGATATACGAGAGAATCCATATGGCAGACGACATATCATGAGTTTTTGGAACTTTGCAAATATCAATAAAAAAGCACTTGTGGAATGTGCTTATGAAACAATTTGGAATGTCCGAGGGGAATATCTCGACATGGTTTTAATTCAACGAAGTGGAGATATGCTTACTGCAAGTGGTGCTGGTGGCATTAACGAAATTCAATATGCTGCACTACTCATGATGATTGCGAAAAGTGTAGGAATGAAAGTTGGAAAATTTACACACTTCGTAGCAAATGAGCAAATATACGATCGACATATTGAGACTGCACATACGCTGATGGAACGATATGAAACAGAAAAAGCGAAAGAATGTCCAATACTCGTATTGGATACCAAGAAGCGCGACTTCTTTGATTTTACGCTTGATGATTTTTGCATGGAGCGATACGAACCAATCAAACCTCAATTAACACTCGAACTTGGCATATAGAAAAGACCAACCTAGTCAAAGGTTGGTCAATTTTGTTAGATCGTCGGATCGGATGCCACAGTAATGATGACATCATCATACACGATCGGTCCAATTTCGTTCTGACTAAAGAGCCAAAACTTTTCTAAAGAAGAAACCTTATGAGGCTCACGTGTATGAATCTCGACGGTCGGAGTATTGCCAATTTTGTAAAAAACGACATTTTTCGGAACTGTTTTCTTTCGAACACAGTCTTTGAAGAAATGATTTCGAACAAGCATTGTTGCGTGTTTGTCGTCTGTGCTAACCATATATCGTACTCCGACTGCACTTGTCAGTGTGTACCACATGCACACACATACAAAACCACTGACTACTCCTTTTTTTCGTCTAGGTTGTCCTAGTCCTGTTTATATGTTTCCATGAAACTTACACTCCTTTCAAAAAATTATTCCATTTTTCTCATTTATCATATTCTTTTTCATAATATATTTGAAAGTAAGATACTATAATACAAAAAACAGATTCGAGGTGACAGTTTTGTTTCAAGATACGAAGCTAAATGCGAAAGCAAACTTAAGCATTTGGAGACGAGAATATTTCTTTTTATCTGCTATTCTTGTTCTTGTATTGTTATCATTAACAATCAATAGTTGGCCGATCAAATGTATTTCTAGTGTATTCTTGTTTCTCTATGTTGTACAATATCGAAAAAGTGTATGGGAGACAGAAAAATATGGAACGAGTCCTATGTATAATTTTTTAACACTGACAAATGCAAAGAAACTCATTGGATATAATTTTATCAAGCTAATGATTGAATTGATGCCTCTTTGTCTTGCTGGACTCACTGTATTTTATTGGTTTGTACTTGTCGGTGTGGAATCGTCTTACTTATATAATGTGTCCGTATTTGCAATTTGTCTAGCTGTATTTTTATTTAGTATATGCTTTTTCATATATATTTTTTACAGTTATCGTATTTGTAATTACTTATTATATGAAGATACTGAGCTTTCACTAAAACAGTATTTTGAAAAAAGTCGAGAGTTCATGAAAGAAAATAAATGGGAATTATGTAAATTAGATTTATCATTTGTCTTTTGGCATTTATTCTCCATTTTATCTGGATTTCTTGGTTACACAATTACTTATCCATATATGTCTCTTGCTTATGTAAATTGGTATAAAGAAAAAAAAGAATAATAATTTTCAAAAGGATGTATATAATCAAATGTTTGAAAAAACATGTATCAGAATTAAGAAAGGAACGTTGCAATGTATAAAATTTATTTAGCTATTAACCATAAAGAATTGGAAAACTTTATTATCGGTCATAAATCATTGATCGAAAAAAATTTAAAACAAGAAGTAGAGTTTGTTGGTAGAACGGTCTATCGAGAGGGTGTATTGCCTGGAATTGAAGATTGCTCTCCTGACTTACTTATTCTTAGAGAAAGTTTACCAGGTAAAGAACAAATTACTGATTTAATTTATAACATTCGAGTAAAGTCTTCTAAAACAAGAATTATTTTTATTACTACGGATCGAGAGGTCGGAGATCCATTCCTTGGCTCTCTTGTCAATATGGGTGTCTATGATTTATTGATTGGAAATAAGGTGGATGCAAAAGAAATGTTAAAGAAAATTGTATTCCCAAATGATATTTCAGATGTCGCATATTTGATGCCAAAGGTAAATATCGATGAGAAAACAAACAAAGCAACTTATGAAACTCTTGCTGCACAAACACCACCACCAAAAGCACCAGAAACAAAGGTTGAAAAAATTTTTGATGAGGAGTTCAAAGAAGAAACGACTCCAAAACCAATTTCGATTGAACCAATTAATCCAATTGTACCACAAGAGGAAAAGAAACCTCAAAAACGTGGATTATTTGGTAAAAAGAAAGAACCTGAAACCATCAAACAACAAATTGTCACATTCGTTGGTGCTAGTGAAGGTGTTGGAAACTCCCATATTGCATTTAACTCTGCAGTCAATCTTGCAAATCAAGGATTTAATGTTCTTTATATGGATTTGAACAATCGACATGCTGCAATGGATACGATCTTCCAACTTGGATATGAGGATATTGGTATTGACACTGCACTCGATGCAACAGATACAAGAGATTTGGATGAGATTCGAAAAAGTATTGGTACGATTCAAAAGGCACTTAGTGTTATTTCCAAGAAGGATTATCTCTATGGAAGTTATGTAAAATTACCAACGACACTCAACTTCATGTTTTTCTCACAATTATGCATGAATGGTCAAGTAAATGTACGTTCCTCTTATGTGAAATTTCGTGAACTTTTAAAAATCCTATTAAAAGATTTTCATTATGATGTAATTGTACTTGACACACCTGCTAATTTCAAGAATCCGATGACACAAATGGCGATTGCATATGCAGAGAAATTATTCGTTACCGTGACACAAGATAATTCTGTTATTGCAAGTTTTATCAAAGGATCAAGAACCCTTGATGCAAAAGGTATTACTTTTAGAAATAAAATGACACTCATTGTAAATAAATATGAGAAATGTGATTTTACAACTCGTAATGTATTTTCTCTTATTTCAGGAAATATTGAATATGAAGGATTTTCGATGTATGAGATTCCAAATCTAAATCGAGAATTTATTTCTTCCTCTTTCAATGCCATGCCAATTATTTTGACTTGTAAAAATAAAGATTTACAAAAAACATTTGCTGATATTTTAAGTGTCATCAAAGAATAATGTTTCACATAGAACAATTCCCCACGTTTTCGTGGGGAATGTTTTTTAATATGTATCATCGTATCCATCGTATTCGCTATCATCAAATCCAAGCATTGGGAAAAATACAAATGGGACAAACAAAAGACCGAGTGTAAATCCAACGCCCTTTCCAAACTTTTGTGCAAGTTTGTAGGTTGCGTAAATTTGATAAATCAGTCCAACACAAGGGATAAATGTCAACAAGAAAGCCCAGCCATGTCCAGTTGCAATTTTATAAAAGATGTAACTACTATAGAATGGAACAATACTTGCCCATCCTGGTTCACCTGCTTTCTCATACATTTTCCATGTTGCAATAATGAGAAGAACCGAAACACACAGACTGACAATTAGCAAAAGTGTCGAATACTGATAATACAAAATATCAAAAGATGTTCCGTAATCAAGCATGAAAATCTCTCCTTTCTTTTCAGATAGTATATTCTAGATTTTTCTCAAATAATTATTCCTCAGAAATTGTTCCACATGAAACAATGCTCAGAGAAAAATCTCTGAGCATCATTCTTACACAATATTTTGTTGTCCTTTATTAATTCCTAATCCTTCTGCAATTTCTTCAAAAATTGATCCATGACCAAACATCGTTAAATTCTTCTTTGCTCTTGTAATTGCAACAAATAGCAAACGACGTTCTTCTTCTACAATTGGTTCATTTCTCATTTTATAATAATCTTGATAAGCAGGATACTTGAACTTATCTAGTTCAATATAAACATTCTCCCACTCTTTTCCTTTTGAAGAATGTGCAGTTGTAAGGGTAATTGCATCTACAGTTTTATCATTTACATCTACCATGTTTTCAGATTTGTATAAAATCATGTTTTGTAAAAATGTACTAGCTTCTGCAACAGTTTCAAACTCTTTATCCTTTAATACTTTCGAAAGACTTTTGATTGCTTCATTTTTATCACCAATTTCATCCAATTTTTCAAGAATGAAAGTTAACTTTTCTTCTTCCTTAATTGGATCATATACATCTAAGAACTTTGCCTTCTCGTTATCTAAATATTTATAGAATAATGCACTGTTCTTTTCTTTTTGGAATTTCTCATATTCTTTTACTTGTAAATATTCAGCAAAATATAAATCCAATGAATAATCATTCAAGAACTTAAAGAAATCTGCAATATGGTTAACTGCCTGATTATCAATTAAGAACTCAGATACAGATAAGATGCATGGAATATTTTTTTCCAATAGCATATTTCTTGCTTGTAATAAACTGCTTTTGTTTCTTGCAATGATAGCAATATCACTGTATGAAAGTTTCTTTGTTTTGATATCATTTATAACTGTTTCTACAAGATTTGTGAGATTTCCATTTTTCAGAATTGGCATTGTTCCATGTGAAACACCAACTAAAGATTTTTCCACCTTATTCTTATTGATGTCGTTAATTCGATTTGCAAGTTGACAAATTTCATCTGTTGAACGGAAGTTTTCTACAAGTTCAATATCAACTGAATTTTTGAAGTACTTATGAAAGTTCAAGATATTTTCAGATGTTGCACCTCTCCAAGAGAAAATTGCTTGACTATCATCTCCTACAACCATGATACTTTCATTAAACTTGTAAGAAGCGAGTTTCTCCAAAATATTTATTTGTAAATTGTCAGAATCTTGAAACTCATCGCAAAGAATATGGACAAACCCATATTTCTTTACATTGTTAGGTTTTGATAAGATATCATAAGCAAGTTGCACTTGATCATTGTAATCAATCAAATTGTTTTGTTTCATATAACGATTATAGCATTGATACAACGTTAAAATATCTTGTGCCATGTTATCATCAATATCAAGAATCCCAGCAACTTCATCTGGATAGACCACTCCTTCTTTCTTTAATGTTTCAAAATCTTCAGCTGCTTGATAGACTGCTCCTTTTGCATATCTCATATCTAAAAATGGATTTGCATAATTGTATCGTTTGATTTCATCATGACTGTCAAGAAGTTCCTTAATGTAATTCAAACTCTCTGACTTTTCAAATAAGCTTGGAACTTTGGTAAATCCAAGAGATTTGTATTCTTTCTTAATCAATTCATAACCAAAACTGTTGAATGTAAAGATATTCAAATCTTTCTTATTATATGGAATATGATACATTCCAAGCCAATACTCAATTTTTTCTCTCATTTCTTCCACACCTTTTGTTGTAAATGTAATCAATAAGATGTCGTTTAGGTGATAACCATGCTCTACAAGTTTTGCAATTCGATTGGCAATACAAGTTGTCTTACCAGATCCAGCTCCTGCAAGCACACGATAAGTTCCTTTTTCTATCTGAATTACTTTCTCTTGTTCTTTTGTAAACTTTACCATTCCAAGTGTTTTAGGTTTTGTTGGAATAATGTTTAAGCTCATGGTGTTATCGATGTAATTACAAATACTATCATAAATACATTCATTACATTTTCCTTCACAAGTTTTGATTGTATCATTCATAATGTCTTCAATTCTTTCATCCATTTTAGCTCTATCAGATTGCTTAAAATGATAGGAAACAAGAGTTCCGTTTTTCTTAGAATTAAAATCACTGGCATTCACCATTTGATCACTCTTATCATCTGGGTGTGCAAGGAAAACGATACCTGGTTCAACATGAGCATTTGGATACAATTTTTCTCCTGCAAGCTGAAGTAGATATAGTTCCATACTATCGGATACACGAGTAAAAATACTTCTTCCACTTGCTTTCAGTTTCGTATTCTTTTTATTCTTTACTTTATAAATACGAATCGCATCACCATCTTTCAAAATAAGAGAATAATCAACTGTAATATTATGAATGATATTTATTGCTTTTGGACCATATACTTGTGTTGTATTAGAAAGCATTTCTTGCTTTGCATAAGTTTCAAAACGTAAAAGACGTTCCACGAGTAATCCCATATTAATTTGATTTTCTCTGTTTGTATGAAAACAGTTACCAGGCATAATTGATTGTATAGAGTCTATGATGTTTTGTCCAGTAAAAGATAACCCATATTTGCTAAATACATCTTTTATAATCACTCCATTATAATAAGCCTTTCCTTTTTCGCTATCAAGCACTCCATAACGGTACTTAAATATGCATTGTTCTTTTTCAACAACATTTCTACTTTTCATAAAACCCCTCCTATTTTTTTTGTTTCATGTAGAACATTTCCTATTTATTTTATAATTTCTTATAAGCAAAAGTATAAAAATTATTCGTATATTTAAAATATTTCACTGATGTCCATGTATTATAGATCGTGTGTTGAAAAATATTCAAAAAATATATACCTTTTGCATCAATTTTCTTGATATAAAATAACCATTTGTATATTTTCTATTGACTTTTGTCAATGAGCATGGTATGATGTGTATACAAAAAGGAAATACTCGTAGAAATTGTACATACAATTGCAAGACATGTATAGGGAACGTTTCCCAAAAGAGAAGAAAGGAATTTTTTTATGAACGCAAAAGAATTAATACTAAAACAAGATCCAAAAGACATTATAAAATATATGCAAGATCACTTTATTGCAGATTATGAAGATCATGATAAAAAAATGGAGATCTTCGAAGCAGGCTTTACATTATCGTTAGAGGATGTAAAAAACACCACTCCAATACCAACTACTGAAGATTTTTTATTTGCAACAAAAGTACAAGAAGCAAATGCAGATGGAACAACAGAAGAATATGTAGATGTAGGAAAAATTGAGAAATCGGATATTCTAAATATGGATACTGATTATGAAATTACATCGTTCGATGATTTTAGAAACAAAAAATATCCCGAATCATGGGGGCTAATGTTTGTAGATTGGGAAACAATCTTAGGATATCAAATCATTGACGAGACAATTGATGTATCACAATTAGAGTTCGCATGTGCTATTCTTTGGGAACTTACTTTCTTTGGCTATACAAAAGAAAGATCAGAAGAACGATCAAAAGAAGAAATGGAAGAACTTGATCGAAGACATGAAGAAGTAGAAGAAGCAATCAAAACAGGTGATAATTCTAAGTTCAAAACCATTGATGATCATTGGTTCTATGAAATCGAAAAAGAACTTGGAATGTATGATGGAATGAGTGAAGATGAAATTAAGGAATATCGAGCAAAAGAAAAAGAGAAAATGTCAATCGCACATGATAAGACAATGGAAATGGTACTTGAAAATAAGAAGAAAGAGTTTGAAATCTTTAAAACATTAAAAACAAGATTTGAGAAAAAATAAGAAAGTTTTTCGAGAAATTTATTGACAAAAGTCAATAAACATGATAGAATAGATACAAACAAAAGAAAGGAAATTCGGCTAAACGAAAGTAAGACCGAATAGGGTAGATGTCATGAGAACAAAAATCACAGGAAAGAATATTACAATTACCGAGCCAATGAAAGAAAAAGCAAATGAGAAGTTTGCATTTCTTGAAAAATTCGTGAGAGATACCGATAAAATTACACTGACAGTAAGCAAGAGAAAAAATAAAATTAAAATGGCAACTGTTGTTTCCTACGATGGAAAACTCGTGAAAATTGAAAGAGAAGTGGATGACTTCTATACAGGGCTTGATATTCTTGCCGAAAAACTTAAGAATACAATTCTGAGACAACATGAATTCAAAGTGAAACAAGCAAAGAGTTGTGAGAGAATGTTTGAAGAAACGGAAGAAGAGGTTATTGAAACCGAAATTGCTACAAAGAAAGATGTAAGTCTCGAACCACTGACTGTTCATGAAGCAATTGAACTCATGGAAACAAGAGGATATGATTTCTTCATGTTCTCGAATACAGAAGAAGATGATCATCCATCGGTAGTATATCGAAGACACGATGGAGCATATGGACTACTAAACGGAATTGTTTTATAGATTATGCAGCGTGGGAAAAATCTCACGCTTTTTCTTGTCAAAAAGTATAGAAATTGACATTTCGTGGGAAAGTCCTATCATATTAATGAAAAATGGAATAAATGAAAAAAGATTGAATAGAATAAGGAAAGTTTGATAGATGTCAGAAAAATGAGAGAAAATAAGTGAAGACAGAATTGTCTGAGCACTATAGGAGGTTAAAAAATCATCAAGAACCCACCACTGACCACTAACTAAAAAAATGCTAACCCCATTTTTTTAGTTAGAAGTCAGTTGGGGTTTG
>ENA-USUG01003935-USUG01003935.1-human-gut-metagenome-genome-assembly--contig:-NODE-3935-length-19235-cov-6.823520_pt1 | contig 19235 bp, 21 predicted proteins | sample MGYA00250059_ERZ773394 | MGnify/ENA primary metagenome ERZ773394 (study PRJEB29103, sample SAMN06111957) | human gut metagenome | biome: human gut; feature: ankylosing spondylitis patient; material... | reverse complement strand
AATGTCATAGCAGACGGAACTTCGATGGCAACGTGCTTGCCGTGTTCCATGGCATAAACGCCCATTTCGGCATGATGATAAATTAGGCGAAAATGAAGATGAAAATTTAAAGTAAATTGGACTTTCATTGGAAGTCAAAGATAAGGAGGATTAAATGGGAACAATTACAATTTTACCAGATACAACGAAAAATCCTATTACATTAATGGGAAGACGTGCAGGATGTTGCTGGAACGCCAATATAACAGATGATGAAAAAAATTATAAGCGTGGTCTTGATTGTATTAAATCTGGGCATGGGCGTGTTATGGAGTATGTCAATGTAGAGATGATTATTGATGGATATTCGGCAAAAACTTTGAGGGAATATTATACACATATTGGTGGCTCACCATCACGTTTACAGGCGAGTACAAGGTATATTGATTATTCTAAAGGGGATGGATTTGCTTATGTGACTCCAAAATCTATAGAAAAAAACGAAGCAAAAACCGCATGGGATGCATGGATGCATACTTTAAATGATGCAATTAAAACTCTTATAGCAGAATACAATGTTCCAGTTGAGGATGCGACAATGCTACTTCCATTAGCATACTCTTCCAAGATGGTAGACAAGCGTAATCTCAGAAATCTTGTTGATATGAGTAGACAGAGGATGTGTTCAAGAGCTTACTGGGAATATCGTGAATTATTTAATGATATTTGCAATGCATTAAGAGAATATTCAGATGAGTGGATGTGGATTGTAGATAATCTTTTCCATGCAAAATGTGATGAAGTTGGATATTGTACAGAAAATAAGTCTTGTGGCAGAAAGCCAAAGAGACAATAAATGTTCATTTCAAAAGGTGGTGATTAATATTAGAAATCCAAATAGACTAGATATTTTTTATTCACAGTTATGTGAGATACATAAGAAGTCATTCCCAGATTGGCGATTTGGACAATTTTGCAGTAACTTCTTTGGATGGTTGACTTATGAAAAGAAGGTAGACCTGTTCTTTCCAGAAGAAGACCAAATGATTACATATTTAAGAGAATATTGTGGAAAGGAGAATAACTGTGGAGAAAATTGACATAGCAAAAAGAGTTAAAGAACTCAATACTGCATCAGATGCTTATTATAATTCAGATAAGCCGATTATGTCAGATTATGAATTTGATTGTAAATTTGACGAATTAAAGAAGTGGGAAGAAGAAACTGGAATTGTTTTATCCAATAGCCCTACACAGAACGTAGGATATGATGTTGTATCAAATCTTGAAAAAACAACACACTCTCATCCAATGTTATCGCTAGATAAAACTAAATCAGTTGATGATTTAATAAAATTTTCTAGTGGAGAGGATTGCATTATATCTCTTAAAATGGATGGTCTTACTGTTCTAAACACATATGAGAACGGTAAATTACAGAAAAGTGAGACAAGAGGCAATGGAGAAGTCGGAGAAATTATTACTCATAACGCAAGAGTATTTGATGACTTCCCTATTAATATTCCATTTGATAGAAAGTTTGAAATTGAGGGCGAAGCAATTATCACTAAAAATGATTTTGAACGTATAAACACTAATGGAGAATATAAAACTTGTAGGAATTTAGTATCTGGTTCTGTTAGACAGCTTGACAGTAAAATTGCAAAAGATAGGCATGTGCATTTTGTAGCATGGAAAGTTCCATTTGGTTGTACAACATACATAGATGGGTTCAGAATTGCAAAAGATTATGGTTTTGAAGTAGTTCCGTATGTTACATACAATAGTAATACAGATGACATAAATGAAAAAATTGAACAGTTAAAAGCTATTGCAAATGAAAAATCATATCCTATAGATGGATTAGTTATTTCTTATAATAATGTAGAATATGGTAAATCACTTGGAATGACTAGACATCACCCTAAACATTCACTTGCTTTTAAGTTTTATGATGAAGAATCCGTATCTACATTAAAAGATATAGAGTGGAGTATGGGGAAGACGGGGAATTTAACGCCTGTTGCAATTTTCAATTCTATAGAAATTGACGGGACTCAAGTGGAGAGAGCTTCGCTTCATAATGTATCAATTTTAAAAGACTTAGAATTAGGGATTGGAGACGAGGTTGCAGTTATAAAAGCTAATCAGATAATTCCTCAAATTAAGGATAATATTACTAGAAGTAATACTTGTGAGATTCCTAATATTTGTCCTATTTGTGGTGGCGCAACTAAGATAGTGAAGGATAATGATTCAGAAGTTCTTATGTGTGGTAACCCTGATTGCAAGGGAAAACTTCTTGGGAAACTTACTCATGCTGTTAGTAGAGATGCGTTGGATATTTCGGGCTTGTCAGAGGCAACAATTGATAGATTTATTGGGTTAGGATGGCTCAATTCTATAAAAGATATTTATCATCTATCAGATCACAAAGATGCTATGAAAATCATAGAGGGTTTTGGTTCTAAGTCAGTTCAGAAACTTCTTGATTCTATTGAAAAATCTCGCAACACAACTCTCAATCGTTTCCTATACTCACTATCAATACCATTATTAGGTAAATCAGCAAGTAAGGCAATTGCAGAAGTATGCAATTATAATTATGATGAATTTGTTTGGGTGTTACAATCAAGTGGAAGATATGCTTTTACTTATATAGATGGTATTGGTAAAGCACTTGGTAAATCCATTGTAGGATATTGGGATAAAAATAACGGAGCAATAATTGATTTAGCTCAAGAGTTTACATTTGAAAACCCTATTGTTACTGCCAAAACAAATAATTCGCTTGAAGGTAAGATATTTGTTATTACAGGCAACGTCAATCATTATCCCAACCGTGATGCATTAAAAGCTGATATTGAAACTCATGGTGGAAAAGTCTCAGGTTCTATATCTTCAAAAACTTCTTACCTTATCAATAATGATGTTAATTCTACATCATCTAAAAATGTCAAAGCAAAATCGCTTAATATCCCTATTATATCCGAAGAAGATTTTTTTGCAATGATTCATTAAATAACAATATCTAAACGGAGAATATATCTATGTAAAAATCAACAATTTAACATTTAAACAAAGCAAGGAGGATAAATGAAGAATCATATATCAATTTTGGCATGTTTACTTGCCATATTTTTACCTGTCGTCCCCATTTGGGGACAAGATAATAGTAGTGAAAAATACAATTTGACATCTGGTGTTACAAAAAATATGTATACAGTAATGAAAGAATTTATGACAGAAGACCAAGCTGATATAATTTCCAAATATCAGCTCGACAAAATTGATGAAGCGCTGCTAAAACTAAACGCTCTTGATAAATCAAACAAAGAAGATTGGTTCAAAAATTATAAAGCAATTCAAGAAGAATATAGCGATTGGATTGATAAGGATGAAACAATTTATGATTATTTCAACCAAGATGAATTAGAACTGCTCTTTAGAATTGTAGAGACAGAAGTTCGTGGCGATGAAAATTTTGATGAGAAAGCAAATGTAGCTTCAGTAATTTTCAACCGTATTGAACATGAGGATTTTCCAATGACGCTAACAGATATTCTTACTCAGCGAAGTCCTTCGCCACAATTTTCAAGTTACATAAGTGGCGCATATAAAAATGTGGAGGTAACAGATACGACAATTTTAGCTTGTGAGTATGCATTTCAGATTGGAGATACAACAAATGGAGCATTATATTTTGATTCAACAAATGGGAACTCGTGGGCTGACAGAAATAAAGAACATATTTTTACTGACGGTGTAGGTCATAGCTTTTATAGATAATGAGGAGAATGTATAAGCATGAAGAAAGAATATTTACTTAATTTAGACAGCCTTACAGATTTAAATAATTTTGTTAAAGAAATTTCAATGCAAATTTCATGCGATGTCGATGCGATTTACCAGAGACAGATTGTTGATGCTAAATCTTATTTGGGATTAGTGACGATTTCTATTCATCCCGTGCTTATTAGAATCAACACCGAAGACGAAGAGCAAATTAGAGTATTTGGAGAAATTTGTAGGAAATATGAAATCAAAGAATAGGAGAGAATAATGGACTATAACAAGATTATTGAAATGGACAACGTAACATTAAATGATTGTTTGGAGGCTTATAAATATCGTGGATTAAGTGTAATTATCAATGATGGTAGACTTGTAAATTTCATTGGGAATGACATGGAGGAATCAAGAGATGCTTGTTTTAATCGGTAAATCAGCCAGTGGAAAGGACACAATCAAAGAAATTTTGGTAAAGAAATATGGCTTTCATCCGATTGTTACATACACTACAAGACCAATGAGAAAGGATGAAATTGCCGATATTACATATCATTATATATCTAATGAAGATTTTTTGAAGAAGGTAGAAGAAGGATTCTTCGCTGAATGGAAGAAATATAACACTGCCAATGGTGTGTGGTATTACGGATCGGCAAAAGAAAATTATGAAAATGCTGATGAAAATTCTGTAATTATTTTAACACCAGATGGAATCAGAGATATTCAAAAATTAGGATATGATGTAACAGTTATTTATTTATATGTAAATATTGCTTCGACAAATAAAAGATTGGCTGTTCGTGGTGATAAAAAAGAAGAGATTGAAAGACGAATTAAAGCTGATTTGAAAGATTTTAAAGATGCTGAAAATCTTGCGGATAGGATTATTTATAACAATTTTGATGACAATATAGACAACGTTGTAGATAGTGTATTGTTTCATTATAGAAAGGCAAGCAAATGAAAAAAGACAGTTTAATAATTTATTTAGCAGGAGCTATGACGGGGCTTACATATCCAGAAATGATAAATTGGAGAAATTTATTGAAAGCAGAGCTAAATAAATATTCTGATATGACTAATTGTAGAGTAAGCGTTATTTCTCCATGCGATTATTTTAATTTTGAAGAGCAGAGATATCAAAGTGACAGAGAAGTAAAAAGATTTGATTTGGCACTTGTTAAAAGTAGCGATGTTGTTATTGTTAATACAAAAGGATTAAATACAAGCGTAGGTTCGATTATGGAAATTGATTGTGCAGAAGGTAATGGAATACCTATAATTGCTTATGATGAAAATGGTGATTATAAAACAACACATTCATGGCTTAAAGATAGCATTACAAGAGTTGATAGTTGTGTAATGGATATTTGTGAATACATAAAAGATTTTTATATGAGATAAGGGGAGGTGAGAAAAATATTTTTTAATAATATGTGTACAAGTCATGGTGTGGCAAATGAACTGCTATCTAAGACAGATGAATTCCTGACTGTGACCGTAGGTGACAGAGAATATAGTATTAGAACTATTAAAAATATTAAAACCCATGCAAATGTTGATGACGGAGTTATGCATAAAACATTGGTATGTGGAGAACTAAGTGGGAATATTGTGAGGTAAAAGTATGAGTAACTTTGATAAGACGGAGGAAATTTTCACAAAACACGAAAGGAAATTATTGATCGAGCTAATTTGTAATGAGCAGACTCATATGATTATGAAGGATCATACGAAATACGACTCTAGTAAATACAAAGATTTGGAAATCATGAAGATTAAGATTAAAGATATGTGAGGTGAGAGCATGATTTTAACATTTTTAGGCGGGGTATTTGTTGGTGGAATTATTGGGATAGGTTTAGTGGCAATTTGTACTATTAGTAAAGAAAATAATTCTGGTGAAGATTAAGAAAGGTTGATTTCTTGTGAAATCGAGAAAGGAGATAAAATGAAATTCAATTTTATAGATTGTATAGAATTTGAGATTGATTGGAAAGCTGTAGCAGCGATTGCAGCATGTGTACTTGGTTATGCAATCATAACAGTAATTTAGAAAGGAGAATATACATATTGACAAAAGTAAAAGTAATTAAAAGAGATTGTTCAGAGGTTGATTTTGACAAATCAAAAATCTCAACTGCAATTCTTAAAGCTATGAAGAATGGTTCAGGTATTGTAAAGCCAAAAATTGCAGAAGATATTGCAAATGAGATTGAAAATGAGTGCAAAAATAAAGACGAAGTAAGTATCTCTGATATTGAATCAATGGTTTATGATAAATTAATCACAAAAAAGCAGAGACTTACTGCAAAAGCGTATGAAGGATATAGAAGTATTCGTGAGTTTCAGAGAGAAAATGAGAATACAACAGACATAGAGATTCATGACCTTGTAGAAGATAAAGACGAATATTGGAAAGATGAAAATGCAAATAAAAATCCAGTATTAAATCCTACCAAAAGAGATTATATTGCCGGATCTGTTAGTACAGATATGACAAAAAGATATTTATTATCTCCTGAAATAATTCAAGCTCATAATGAAGGACTAATTCATTTTCATGATGCCGATTACTTCTTGCAGCATATGCATAACTGTGGGTTGGTTAATTCTGAAGATATGCTTCAAAATAATACCGTAATTAGCGAAACTCTTATTGAAACGCCACATAGTTTTTCAACTGCTTGCAATATCGAAACACAGGCAATTGCTCAGATTGCTAGTAATCAATATGGAGGACAGAGCATTTCTTTAGCACATCTTGCTCCATTTGTTAATGTGAGTAGAAAATCAATCAGAAAGAAAGTAACAGAAGAATTATATGATAATGGATTGATTAGTGAGTATAATGAAGATCTTGCAGAAGTTGTTAATATAACAGATAAACGATTGAAAGAAGAAATAGAAAAAGGCGTTCAAACAATCCAATATCAGTTGGTCACACTTATGACAACAAATGGACAAGCACCTTTTATCACAATTTTTATGTATCTGAATGAAGCAAAGAACGAATGTGAGAAAGCTGACTTAGCAATGTTAATTGAAGAAATGCTTCACCAGAGAATTCAAGGGGTAAAAAATGAAGATGGTGTTTACATTGCTCCTGCATTTCCAAAGCTTATTTATGTATTGGAAGAAGATAATATTACAGAAGATTCTAAATATTGGTATCTTACAGAATTAGCTGCTGAATGTTCATCTAAGAGACTTGTTCCTGATTACATATCCGAAAAAATGATGCTTGAATTAAAGGGTGACGTTTATACATGTATGGGCTGCCGAAGTTTTCTGACCGTTGACAGATTTACAGATAAAGTAGGGAATATTGCAAACGCAAAGAATTTTGATCCAAACAAACATAAATATTATGGACGATTTAATCAAGGTGTCGTAACAATTTCTCTTCCAGATATTGCTTTCTCATCTGACGGAGATTTTGATAAGTTTTGGGAAATTTTTGAGGAAAGAACGGAGTTGTGTCATAAAGCACTTAGGGCAAGACACGAAAGATTACTCGGTACGTCTTCTGATGTAGCACCTATTCTATGGCAGCATGGAGCATATGCTAGATTAAAGAAACATGAGAAAATCGACAGACTTCTTTATGATGGTTATTCTACAATCTCGCTTGGTTATGCTGGTTTATACGAGTGTGTAAAATTTATGACTGGTCATTCTCATTCTGATGAAGGGATTGGCGAAAAATTTGGATTAAAGGTTATGCAGGCGTTAAATGATAAATGTAATCAGTGGAAACAAGCTGAAAACATTGACTATAGTTTGTACGGAACACCATTAGAGTCCACAACTTACAAATTTGCAAAGTGCTTAAAATCTCGTTTCGGTAGCGATATCTTTGAAAAATTAGATGGCTTTGATAGAAATTATATTACTAATTCATATCATATTCCTGTCTTTGAACATATTACGGCATTTGAAAAGTTAAGAATCGAATCAAAATTCCAGAAATTAAGTCCAGGAGGAGCAATTTCCTATATTGAAGTACCAAGTATGAGTCATAATATTCCTGCTATATTAGAAGTTATTAAGTTTATTTATAACAATATCATGTATGCAGAGATTAACACAAAGAGTTGTTATTGTGAAAAATGTGGTTTTGATGGTGATATTCCTCTTGTATCAGACGAAAATAATAGACTTAAATGGGAATGTCCTAACTGTGGGAACACTGACAATACAACAATGGATATAGCATTTAGAGTTTGCGGTTATATTGGTACTGCAAAAAATGGTGGTAATCAGGGTAGGTATGGTGATATTCATGATCGTGTTTATCATTTGGACGACATGGAATATATGGAGGATTAAATATGAGGTATGCGAGTATACGTAACCTTGATATTTCTAATGGAGAGGGAGTTGGAGTCTCCTTCTTCGTCCAAGGTTGTCCATTTCACTGTAAAAACTGCTTCAATTCTGAAACATGGGATTTTAATGGTGGAAAAGAGTGGACAGAAGAAACAAAAAATAAGTTTATGGAACTTATTAATAGACCATATATTAAACGAGTATCATTTCTTGGTGGAGAATGTTTAGCGGATCAGAACCTTGATGAAATCCTCAAATTAGTCAAACAAATCCGTATTTCATATCCTAAGAAAACTATTTGGTTATATACTGGCTTTTGTTGGAACGACATTATGTGTTCTTTTGCAGGATTACAAGCTGATTGTGTTGTTTTAGATAAAAAAGACATTGAAGCGTGGGAAAAGAGAAGAAAGATAATTTCTAATATAGATGTTCTCGTTGACGGAGAATATATAGATGAGCAGAAAGACCTTACATTGAAGTGGATGGGGTCAAAGAATCAGCACGTAATTGATGTAAAGCAATCTCTTGCTCAGAACAAAATGGTTTTATATTGTGATTAAAAGGAGAAGTAGCTATGACAGAGAACAAAGCAATCGAGAGAATCAAGTACCGGATACATACGGTGGAACAGGTAGTCGGGAAAAGCGGAATGGAAGATCTGGAAGTAGCGATCAAGGCATTGGAGGAAGTACAACAGTACCGCACAATCGGTACGCTAGAAGAATGCCGGGCGGCTGTGGAGAAGCAGACAGCGAAGAAAGTGAAATCAATATCCCGGGTAAAAGACGGAGACAGCTATGTCGGTCTTATAGGGAAATGTCCTTGCTGCGGAGACATATTGGAAGAGGATACCGTATATTGTGATTGCGGTCAGAGATTAGATTGGAGGACGAGCGATAAGATTGATTATGCGGACGAATTGACGGACATATTTGGATTCGAGAATACTCAAGAAGAACAGGATGAAAATGTCGGAGAAATTATAACGTTTGATGATATAGACAGAATTCCTACCGCTTACGACATAGACAAGGTTGTGGAGCAGTTGGAAAAATTGAAGAAAGCAGAGCAGGACAGACCAGATGATTGCGACGAGGACGGATGCGGAGACGGCGAACAGATCTACGATGACGGGAGAAGTCAGGGAAGATATGAAGCATTTGGCAAAGCAATCCAGATTGTGAAAGGAGGCGGAGTAGATGGCTAAAGCAGTTTTAATCATGGATATGCCGGAGTGCTGTGAGGATTGTCGATTATCTGATTGTGATCCAGGAGGATTATATTGCCTTCCAGTATATAATTATTATGACGGATCATATCTTTCAGCAAGTAGAGCAAGCTTTTGTCCGCTCAGAGAGTTGCCGAAGAGGAAAGAAACAATTATTTATGAGAATGATGATTGGCGAACAGTTACTGAAAAAGAGAGGAATGAGGGATTTAATGCTTGTTTAGATAAAATTTCAAAATAAAGAAGAGGTGATACATAACGAGTTATTTAATAGATAAATTTAAAGGAACTTACCGTATTAAAGTTCCATATAACGAATGGACAAATGATTTCACACGAAAACTAAATGGGAACTTAGAAGATATAGATTGTTATATTGATTGCCAACATGGAAACAAAATATTTCACGACAATAGAGATATTCTTATTGCATACATACCTTCTCTTGGAAGAGGACACAATATTTTAAAGGCAATCAATGAAATTGACCAGTCTATTATCTTTGATATAGAAGAAACTGATTCAGAAATTCTCTTCAAATTCAAATATGTCGATTCTGATAAAATTATCCCGTTACTAAAACCAAAGACAAACGGTTCTGGTATAACCCCATTTTCATCAAAGAATTTGCCACGAAATAAGAACTATAAAATACCAGACGAAGAATTGCAGTCTTACAAGAATATATTTGTAAATACACCAGAAAACAAGCGATTAAGCGTAGGAATAATTACCAATGATTTTATCAAAACATTGGCAACAAAAAAGAATCCAATTGAGAATATAAAAACAGATATGAAATTAAAAGGCTTAAAAGGCAAAGAGTATATCTATTCTATTAGCGAATGGGACAAGTATATAAAATTTTTAAAGGAGAATTTATAACATGGAAACAATTAAAATTAAATACTTTGATAATGAAATTGATAAACTAGAGAAAATTAGTAAAGGCGATTTGATTGATCTTCGAGCGGCAGAAACAGTAGAAATGAAGGTAGGAGATTTTAAGCTGATTCGTCTTGGTGTTGGGATGAAATTGCCAAAAGGATACAAAGCAAACGTATATCCTCGTAGTAGTACATATAAAAACTTTGGTATTATTTTAGCAAATTCTGTAGGTCAAATTGATAACTCATATAGCGGAGACAATGACGAATGGAGATTTCCAGCGATTGCACTTAGAGACACTGTAATTCATAAAAATGATAGAATTTGCCAGTTTGAAATCCAGAAAATTCAACCTGAAATTCAATTCGAAGAAGTAGATCATTTGGACGAAGTAAGTCGTGGAGGCATAGGTTCTACTGGAAAAAATTAAAAAGGAGTTTAAATTGAATAATAATTATGATACAATGACGAAGGAACAACTTATTGAAGAATGTTCCAGAAAAGATACAACTATTGATACATATAAAAAATTGTTTGAATACAATGGAGCATCTATATTGACAAAACGTGATATTATGAAATTGTTTCATTGTGAAAATGATAAAGCGCTAAAGATATTAAAAGTAATGTATCAAATGGGGTATGGTAATAAAATAGGCAAAGAATACTATGTGTCTAAAAATTCGCAAGAAGATTTTATTAAAGACATGAAAGGAAAGGAAGTTATAATATAGTGTTTTGACAGTTTTGGTAATGTATTAAATATCACTTTCAAATATCACTTTTGACAATAAATAATATAAAGCCCACAAAATAAGCGGTTCTAGCAGTTAAGTATGCAAGATTGTAAACTATAAGTAATAGTTTAAAATTACAGGGAATCAGGATCGCTGCGGAGCGGTACGATCCTGGAACGGGGACCCGCTTCTCTCTGCGGTAACAGGCGGAGAGAGACGGGTTTTCGTGAAAATTTGTAGTGATAAGCGTAAGAGAAATTTTGAGTGACAGCGGAGAAAATGTATGCCCAAAAAGTGCAAGGGAAAAAGAAATGCACTTGTAGTAACCGTGGCGGCTGTACTTCTGGGAGATATTTTTGCGGGAGGACAGAATATTCCGGCACAACAGACGACCTGGAATGCCGGAGATACAAAACGTACGCAGATGACAGAGAGCGCAACACGGAGAATGGACCTGACAGACGCATTTGCAGTGATATTACAAGGTGCGACGAAGAAATTTATCGCAGGATATGCAGTTGATGATTCGTTTTTGATGTGGCTGGCTGCCAGATACGGAGATGAGACGGTGGTGCGGATCGCGAGCGCCGTTCTGGATGGAACGGAGGATCCGGAAGTCTGGTATGACATTACCGGCAGCTCCATCCATGTACTGTGGTTGATGTATTGCAGGGACAGTGGTTTTCAGCAGTACCGGCTGCAAAATGTATACTGGAAAGAGGCCGGAGAGGATGGAAAGATCGTGCTCGGCTTTGCGGGCGACATCAATTTTGCCGACGACTGGTATACGATGGAGTATATGAACCGGCAGACGAATGGCATCTATGACTGCTTTTCGGAGGATTTGCTCTCGGAGATGCAGAACGTGGATGTGATGGTGATGAACAATGAGTTCACCTACGCAGAGGGCGGGAGCGTGGAGGCGGTTCCCGGGAAGGCATATACCTTTCGGGCAGATCCGGGGGATGTAGAACTCCTCTCTGTTTTTGGAACGGATGCTGTGACGCTTGCCAACAATCATGTGTATGATTACGGGGAAGAAGGACTGCTGTCGACCTTAGACTGTCTGCGGAAAGCGGACATCCCCTATACGGGGGCGGGCGAGAATCGAAAAGAGGCATCCAAGATCCTCTCTTTTGTGATTGGAGGCAGAAAGATTGCCATTGTTTCCGCCACACAGATTGAGCGGGCGACCAAGTATACAAAAGAGGCGACGGAGACGGAACCGGGAGTATTAAAAACCTTGAATCCTGCCGCATTTCTGGAGGTGATCCGGGAAGCGGACGCCATAAGTGATTATGTGATTGTGGAAGTGCACTGGGGAACGGAAGGCAGTCTGCACGAAGAAAAATCCCAGCGTCTTCTGGCGGAGCTATATGCGGAGGCAGGCGCAGACGCGGTGATCGGCGGACATCCGCACCGGCTGCAGGGATGTGGTTTTACCGATGGTGTGCCGGTTGCGTACAGTCTCGGAAATTTCTGGTTTTCCACCGGGACGCTGTATACAACGCTTGCCAAGATTACGATCACAGAGGACGGCGCGGTGACACTTTCCTATGTCCCGTGTATACAGAAGGGACTAGTTACAAGCATTCTGACAGAGCAGGATGATAAAGACGGGTTTTATCATTACCTGGCTGCAATTTCCGATGACATCGGAATGGATGCGGACGGTAATGTTTATGATAAAACAGCGGGGGATTACCCTGCGCAGACAATCGTGTACGATTCGGATACAAGCAAGACGGAGATTCGCGGCACGACAGATAATGATGGGTATGCCATCGACATTGTTGGCAACCGAAAATAAAGAGAGAGGGAAGAACAATGAGTAAAAAACCAACAGTACTGATGATCCTGGATGGATTCGGATTAAACGATAAGACGGAAGGAAATGCCGTTGCACAGGCGAAGAAGCCAAATATCGACGCACTGATGAGGGAATATCCGTTTGTAAAGGGAAATGCCAGCGGACTGGCAGTAGGTCTCCCGGACGGACAGATGGGTAACTCTGAGGTAGGACACTTAAATATGGGTGCCGGCAGAATTGTATACCAGGAGCTGACACGTATTACCAAAGAGATCAACGACGGCGAATTTTTCAGCAATCAGGCGCTGCTTGACGGTATCGCCAATGTGAAGGAGAACAATTCCGATCTGCATTTATACGGACTTCTTTCGGATGGCGGCGTACACAGCCATATTACACATCTGTACGGTCTGCTCGAGCTTGCGAAGAGACAGGGCGTAAAGAATGTATACGTACACTGCTTCCTGGACGGACGTGACACGGCTCCGACTTCCGGTAAGGGATTTATCGAGGCACTGGAAGCAAAGATGGCGGAACTGGGCATCGGTAAGATTGCTTCGATTTCCGGACGCTATTATGCGATGGACCGTGATAACCGTTGGGATCGTGTGCAGAAGGCATATGATGTGCTGACCAAGGGCGAGGGAGAGACCGCAGAGAGCGCTGTTGCTGCAATGGAAGCTTCCTATGCAAAGGATGTGACGGATGAGTTCTTCGTACCGACCGCGATTACCGAGAACGGCAAGCCGGTAGCGACGATCAAGGACAAAGATACCGTGATCTTCTTCAACTTCCGCCCGGATCGCGCACGTGAGATCACAAGAACCTTCTGTGCCGATGAATTTGACGGATTTGACAGAGGCGCGAGAAAGAATGTGAAATATATCTGCTTTACCGAGTATGATGTGACGATCCCGAACAAGGAAGTTGCTTTCAAGAAAGTGGAGCTTAAGAACACATTTGGCGAGTATCTGGCAGCGCACGGCATGACACAGGCAAGAATCGCCGAGACAGAGAAGTATGCGCACGTCACATTCTTCTTCAACGGCGGCGTTGAGGAGCCGAACGTTGGTGAGGACCGTATCCTTGTGAAGTCTCCGAAGGTGGCTACCTACGATCTGCAGCCGGAGATGAGTGCACCGGAAGTGTGCGAGAAGCTCTGCACAGCCATCCGCTCCGAAAAGTATGATGTCATTGTCATCAACTTTGCAAATCCGGATATGGTTGGACATACCGGTATTATTCCGGCAGCCATCAAGGCAATCGAGACCGTAGACTCCTGTGTTGGAAAGGCAGTGGAGGCATTAAAGGAAGTCGACGGACAGATGTTCATCTGTGCAGATCACGGAAATGCAGAGCAGATGGTGGATTACGAGACAGGTGCACCGTTTACCGCACATACGACGAATCCGGTACCGTTTATTCTGGTCAATGCAGATCCGTCCTACACACTCAGAGAGAACGGATGCCTGGCAGATATTATCCCGACGTTAATCGAACTGATGGGAATGGAGCAGCCGGCAGAGATGACAGGAAAGTCACTTCTGATCAAGAAATAAAGAATAGAACGAGAAAAGCAGTCCCGGGGGAGGGGCTGCTTTTCTTGTGTTAGGATTCAGAAAACGGGGGGACCGTTTTCTGGAACATCTGCCCTGGTGGCAGATAAAGAGGAGTTATATGAAATTAGATAATTGCAAAAGTAGTGCTTTTGTCCTATCTACGCAGTTATTATAACTCTGGTACTAAAGTACGTCAAGGGAGAAATATGTATTTTTTTGAAAACAAAATATGAATTAGGCTGTGTGAACAAGTCTATAAGATATGCTAATGAAATAATGAAAATGTACAAAAATACTAATAAAAAGAACTCGATTTTCTATATCGCAGAAATGGTGTGAGCGGGTAAAAACATTGACTTTCCAAAAGCGGCTGTATTATAATTTTGAAGTACAGTGCAGAAATAGTCTGCGGAAGTGGGTAAAGCTGTAAATATCAACAAAAGAAGCCGGGAAGGCTTCGGAAAAGAGGATGAAATGCAGGAATTTAAGCCGGTAAAAGAGGGAAAAGTACGTGAGGTATATGATAATGGAGACAGTCTGATTATTGTAGCCACAGACAGAATCTCAGCTTTTGATCATATTTTAAAGAATAAGATCACAAAGAAGGGCGCAATTCTTACCCAGATGTCGAAGTTCTGGTTCGATTACACCAAAGATATCGTGCCGAACCACATGATTTCCGTGGACGTAAAGGATATGCCGGAATTTTTCCAGCAGGAACGTTTTGAGGGAAACAGCATGATGTGCCGGAAGCTTGAGATGCTTCCGATCGAGTGCATCGTGCGCGGATATATTACAGGAAGCGGCTGGGCAAGCTATCAGGAGAACGGTACCGTATGCGGTATTAAGCTGCCGGAAGGACTGGTAGAGTCCGACAAGCTGCCGGAGCCGATCTACACACCGAGCACAAAGGCGGAGATCGGTCTGCATGACGAGAACATCTCCTTTGAGGAGAGCGTGAAGGTGCTGGAGAAGATCTACCCGGGCAAGGGTGCGGATTACGCGGCACAGATTAAGGACAAGACGATTGCTCTCTACAAAAAGTGTGCAGAGTACGCACTGAGCAAGGGCATCATTATCGCAGATACCAAATTCGAGTTCGGTCTGGATGAGAACGGCAACGTTGTTCTGGGTGACGAGATGCTGACACCGGACAGCTCCAGATTCTGGCCGTTGGAGGGATATGAAGCCGGTAAGGGTCAGCCTTCTTTTGACAAGCAGTTCGTCAGAGACTGGTTAAAGGCAAATCCGGACAACGATCTGCTTCTGCCGGATGAAGTGGTGGAGAAGACCGTGGACAAGTACAAGGAGGCATTTGAGCTTCTTACCGGAAAGCCGTTTCAGGTATAGCAAGACAGAATATCAGATTCGTAGATGGGGAAATCAATGAGCGATAATAGAATCAATAAAAATCAGCCGGTGGGGGATGAACTGCATGAGGAGTGCGGTGTCTTCGGAATGTACGATTTTGACGGTGGAGATGTGGCATCCACAATATATTACGGACTGTTTGCACTGCAGCACCGCGGACAGGAGAGTTGCGGTATTGCAGTCAGCGAGACGAACGGTCCGAAAGGGAAAGTGACCTCCTACAAGGGAATGGGACTGGTCAATGAGGTTTTCACCGAGGAGAATTTAGAGCCCATGCACGGGGATATCGGCGTGGGACATGTGCGCTATTCGACAGCCGGTGCGTCGACCAGAGAAAATGCGCAGCCGCTGGTGCTCAACTATGTCAAGGGAACTCTGGCGCTGGCGCACAACGGTAACCTGATCAATGCGGCGGAACTCAGACATGATCTGGAATATACAGGAGCTATTTTCCAGACCACCATTGACTCGGAGGTCATTGCCTACCATATCGCAAGGGAGCGCCTGAAATCCAGTACGGTGGAGGAAGCGGTGGGACGCGCCTGTCGCAAGATCAAGGGAGCGTATTCTCTTGTGGTCATGAGCCCGAGAAAGCTGGTCGGAGCAAGGGATCCTTATGGTTTTAAGCCACTTTGCATCGGAAAGCGTGACAATGCCTATATCCTTGCATCGGAGACCTGCGCGCTCGATACGATCGGCGCGGAGTATGTGCGTGACGTGCTGCCGGGAGAGACGGTGACGATCACGCCGGAGAATGGAATTGTTTCGGATATGTCCCGCGCACTGCCAAAGGAGCAGGAAGCGAGATGCATTTTCGAGTACATATATTTTGCAAGACCGGACAGCCATATCGACGGTGTAAGCGTGTATGCATCCCGCATCAAGGCTGGTCGTTTTCTGGCGATGGATTCGCCGGTGGATGCAGATCTCGTGGTGGGCGTGCCGGAGTCCGGCAATGCCGCTGCGCTCGGTTATTCGCTGCAGTCCGGCATTCCGTACGGAACCGCTTTTGTCAAAAACGGCTATGTGGGACGTACGTTTATCAAGCCGAAACAGAGCAGCCGTGAGTCCAGCGTCCGCGTGAAGCTGAATGTCTTAAAAGAGGCGGTGGACGGCAAGCGCATTATCATGATCGATGATTCGATTGTGCGCGGAACCACATCCGACCGCATTGTAAAAATGCTGCGGGATGCCGGAGCGACGGAGGTGCACGTCCGCATCAGCTCGCCGCCGTTTTTGTGGCCGTGTTATTTTGGTACGGACATTCCGGAGCGGGAACAACTGATCGCGTACAACCGCACCATCGAGGAGATCCGGGACATCATCGGAGCAGATTCTCTCGGCTATCTCGGAATTGACCGTCTGAGCGAGATGGCGGATGGACTGCCGATCTGCAAGGGATGCTTTAACGGCATTTACCCGATGGAGCCGCCGAAGGAAGATATCCGGGGAGACTACGAGAGGTAGAAAGCTTCTTAAAAATATAGAAGAATGTGGCAGGCAGCAGAAAAGTTTAGATTCGAGGGAAATGCAGCAGGCAGCAGGAGCGCCGGGAACAAAGGGAAATGCAGCAGGTGGCAGGATATCTTGAATTTTAGAAAATGCAGCAAGCCTATGGATAAAGGTAAGGAGAAAAAATGAGTACAGACAGATATTCAAGTCCGCTCTCAGAGCGGTATGCAAGCAAAGAGATGCAGTATATTTTTTCACAGGATATGAAGTTCTCCACATGGAGAAAGCTGTGGATTGCACTTGCCGAGACAGAGATGGAGCTGGGACTTTCCGAGAACGGAAAGCCGGTCATCACACAGGAACAGATCGATGAGATGAAGGAGCATGTGTACGACATCAATTATGATGTGGCAAAAGAGCGCGAAAAACTGGTGCGCCATGATGTCATGAGCCATGTATACGCGTTTGGACAGCAGTGCCCGAAGGCCGCAGGCATCATCCATCTGGGAGCGACTTCCTGCTACGTGGGCGACAATACGGATATTATTATCATGAACGAGGCGTTAAAGCTGGTGCACAAGAAGCTGGTCAATGTCATTGCGGAACTGGCAAAGTTTGCGGACACCTACAAGAATCTGCCGACGCTCGCATTTACGCATTTCCAGCCGGCACAGCCGACAACAGTCGGCAAGCGCGCCACACTCTGGACACAGGAGTTTCTGATGGATCTCGAGGATCTGGAATATGTGATGGGCACCTTAAAGCTGCTTGGTTCCAAGGGAACGACCGGCACGCAGGCAAGCTTTTTGGAGCTGTTTGAGGGAGATCAGGAGACCATCGATAAGATTGATCCGATGATCGCAGCGAAGATGGGATTCAAGGAGTGCTATGCCGTATCCGGACAGACTTATTCCAGAAAAGTGGATACCAGAGTGGCAAATATTCTTGCCGGTATTGCAGCAAGTGCACACAAGATGTCCAACGATATCCGTCTGCTGCAGCACTTAAAAGAAGTGGAAGAACCGTTTGAGAAGAACCAGATCGGTTCCTCAGCGATGGCGTACAAGCGCAATCCGATGCGCTCAGAGCGTATCGCGTCGCTTTCCCGCTACGTGATGATCGATGCGTTAAATCCGGCGATTACTTCTGCAACCCAGTGGTTTGAGCGTACATTGGACGACTCTGCAAATAAGCGTCTTTCCATTCCGGAAGGATTTCTGGCGATCGACGGAATTCTGGATCTGTGCTTAAATGTTGTCGACGGCCTAGTGGTCTATGACAAAGTTATCACGAAGCATATGATGGCGGAACTGCCGTTTATGGCAACGGAAAATATTATGATGGACGCGGTAAAGAACGGTGGCAACCGTCAGGAGCTGCATGAGAAGATCCGCCAGCTGTCCATGCAGGCAGGAAAGAATGTCAAGGAAGAGGGCAGGGACAACAATCTGCTGGAGCTGATTGCGGCAGATCCGGAGTTCAATCTGACGTTAGAGCAGCTGCAGGCAACCATGGAGCCGTCCAAGTATGTCGGACGCGCACCGGTACAGGTGGATGCATTCCTTGCAAATGTTGTAAATCCGGTATTGGAGAAGAATCAAGACGAACTCGGCGTAAAGGCGGAGATCAACGTATAATAGAGAAGTGGCTAAAAAACAGGCGAAGCACCGTGGTGCTTTGGCCTGTTTTTTTATGGAACTGTCCCAATAAGCATATCATGTTTGCTTTGATAAGTAATATTATAAGAAGACCACACCGTGGGATTTCAGATGGAAATGCAGATGGAAATTCGGTTCAAAAAATATGGAATTTCTAACCAGCCGAATGTCTGCATCTTCGATGATCCGTGTCTTTCCAAGTTTGGAGCACTCCGCGGGTCATGTCCGCATTCCGGAAGACAATTTGTAGGACTTTTGTGTGTGTCCCTTATGGGCACCAGACAACAGATGGCATAAATGCCATCTTTATGTCGAACAAAACATAACCGCGCGAAGCCGCTGTCTGAGGCGGCATCTGCCCTATTTTCAATAGCAGATGCCGGCGAGTTCGGTTCGCGCGGTTTTATATTGTCTGTGAAGAGGTGC